>TARA_R110002049_G_scaffold154302_6_pt1 | contig 11171 bp, 8 predicted proteins | sample TARA_R110002049 | Tara Oceans TARA_R110002049 (sample SAMEA4396941) | marine metagenome | biome: Polar Biome; feature: [SRF] surface water layer (ENVO:00010504); material: water (ENVO:00002006), including particulate matter (ENVO:01000060) such as... | depth 5 m
AAACGCCCTTTTGAAAATCAAAAGGGCGTTTCAAATAATAGCATGTTGAATGTTATTTTCTTAACACATATTTCATATTTACTTTTTTGTCTAAAAATGCAGCCAATTCCGCAATTGGCATGCGCTCTTGCTGCATTGTGTCTCTATCTCTTACGGTTACTGTATTGTCCTCCAAAGTTTGGTGATCAACAGTTACGGCAAAAGGAGTTCCGTTTGCATCATGGATTCTGTATCGTTTACCAATGGCGTTTTTCTCATCGTATTGGCAGGTCATGTCTAGCTTCAACTCATCTAAGATTTCTCTCGCTTTTTCTGGCAATCCATCTTTCTTCGTCAATGGCAAAACGGCCACTTTAGTAGGTGCTAAAAATGCAGGAATCTTCAATACGATTCGTGAATTTCCATCCTCTAATTGTTCTTCTTTGTATGAATCAGAAAGAATGCTCAAAAACAAACGATCTAAACCAATAGAAGTCTCAATTACGTAAGGAACATAGCTTTCATTGATTTCAGGATCAAAATACTGTAACTTTTTTCCTGAATGAATCTCATGTTGCTTCAAATCGAAATCAGTACGAGAGTGGATTCCTTCCAACTCTTTAAATCCAAATGGGAAATTGTACTCAATATCTGTTGCAGCATTGGCATAATGCGCCATTTTTAAGTGATCGTGGAAACGGTAATTTTCATGAGCGATTCCAATTGCTTTATGCCACTTGATTCGCTCTTCTTTCCAGTAATCGTACCACTTCATTTCTTCACCTGGGCGAACGAAAAATTGCAATTCCATCTGCTCAAATTCACGCATTCTGAAAATAAATTGACGAGCAACGATTTCATTTCTAAATGCTTTTCCAATTTGTGCAATCCCAAAAGGAATCTTCATTCTTCCGGTTTTTTGCACGTTTAAGAAGTTGACAAAGATCCCTTGAGCCGTTTCTGGTCGCAAGTAAATTTTGTTTGCACCTTCAGCGGTAGAACCCATTTCTGTAGAGAACATCAGGTTAAACTGACGCACATCTGTCCAATCTTTAGAACCGCTGATTGGATCAGCAATTTCAAGGTCGATAATGAGTTGCTTTACATCCGCCAGATCTTCATTGTCCATTGCTGTTTTAAAGCGTCCTTCTACTTCATCAATTTTAGCCTGATTTGCTAAAACGCGTTGGTTGGTTGAAACAAATTCTTCTTTATTAAAAGCATCACCAAAACGCTTTTCAGCTTTCGTGACTTCTTTCTCAACTTTCTGACGAATCTTTTCTACCCAATCTTCAATCAATACATCTGCACGGTAACGCTTCTTAGAAGTTTTGTTGTCAATCAAAGGGTCATTAAACGCATCGGTGTGCCCAGAAGCCTTCCAAGTAGTTGGATGCATAAAAATTGCAGCATCAATTCCTACAATGTTCTCATGCATTTGCACCATGGCTTTCCACCAGTATTCGCGCAAGTTTTTCTTTAATTCTGCACCATTCTGACCGTAGTCATAAACAGCACTTAGTCCGTCGTATATTTCACTCGATTGAAAAACATAGCCATACTCTTTCGCATGACCGATAATGTTTTTAAATAGATCTTCATTCGTATTTGCCATTGCGCAAAAGTAATGGATAATTCAAAAATGCACTAATTTATAACTGCTTTTGCCATAATAAAAACCATTAAATTTGCCCCATGATAATGGTAGACGACATCCTGCTCTCCGAAGAGCTTTTTGAAAAGAAATTTGTGTGTGATTTAAACGCTTGCAAAGGTGCTTGCTGCGTAGAAGGAGATTCTGGTGCTCCTGTAGAAGCTGATGAGGTTGATAAAATTTCGGAAGCCTATGAGCAAGTCAAACATTTATTGCGTCCTGAAGGGATTGAAGCCATAGAAAAGGATGGCCCATTTGTAGTGGATTACGATGGAGAATACGTTACTCCTTTAGTGAATGAGAAAGAATGTGCCTACACTATTTTTGATCCAAATGGAACGGCTAAGTGTGGATTAGAAGAGGGTTTTAATCAAGGTTTAACGACTTGGAAAAAACCAGAGTCATGCAGTCTTTACCCGATTCGAATAGGAAAATTGAAGTATCACCAATCATTAAATTATCATCAATGGGATATTTGCAAGCCAGCTTGTGAATGCGGAGGTAAGTTGGATGTAAAGGTATTTCGATTCTTAAAAGGCCCTTTGACTGCTAAATATGGTGCTGCTTTTTATGAGCAATTGGAGGAAGTGGATAAATTATTAACCGATGAAAAGGCTGGTAAAGTAACGTTTGAAAATGGTGATGAAATTACAGGTGAACCTAAAGATTAGTGCTAATGCACTAACCTTTATGGAATAGTTCCTTTGCAATATTTCGTACAGCATTCGATTTGCCCATGGTATAAAAATGAAGACACGGTACATTGTTCTCCATTAATTCTTTACATTGTTTTAATGCCCATTTTTCACCTACGATCTTCACTTCCTCATTGTTATTGCAAGCTTCTACTAGGTCGGTGAGTTCTTCAGGTAAATCTATGTGAAAGAGTTTTGGAAGTACTTGTAGTTGTCGCTTTGTAGCAATAGGTTTAATACCCGGAACTATTGGAACCGAGATCCCATTTGCCCTGCATAAGTCTACAAAATCAAAAAATTTCTGATTTTCAAAAAACATTTGTGTAACAATATATTCAGCGCCTGCCTCTATTTTTTGCTTTAGTCGTAATATATCTTCTTTCATATTTGGAGCTTCTGAGTGCTTCTCAGGATACCCTGAAACACCAATACAAAAGTTTGTAGGAGCTGCATTCTCAATATTATCTTCTATGTATTGTCCTTTATTTAGTTGAATGATTTGTTTAACCAAATCTACAGCATATTCATTTCCGCCTTCTTCTGGTACAAAATACTGTTCTGTTTTAATGGGATCACCCCTTAAAGCTAAAACATTATTTACTCCAAGAAAATTAAGGTCAATTAGTGCATTTTCTGTTTCTTCACGAGAAAATCCCCCGCAAATTAAGTGAGCAACAGAAGGTGTTTTGTATTTATTACTTATTGCAGCACAAATACCTACTGTTCCTGGTCGTTTTTTTATGGAAAACTTTTCCAGATATCCTTTTTCTCTCTTTTTGTAAATAAACTCTTCTCTATGATAGGTAACATTAATAAAAGCAGGGTTAAACTCTATTAATGGATCAATTCCATCGTAGATAGATTGTATACTTTTTCCTTTTAGGGGCGGAAGTATCTCAAAAGAAAAGAGAGTTTTATCCGTATTCTTTAATAACTCAGCTACATTTATAGGTTCTATCATAATAGTGCAAATATAAAAAACCTCTGAATGCTAAAGCACCCAGAGGTCTAAATAATCTGTTAGTAGATTAGTGTTTTTATCTAAGGATCATGATAGTTCCTTTTTGAATTGGCTGCTGATCATCATTTAGATCTAATACGTAAAAATAAGTGCCTGATTCTAAATCTTTAGCTTCCCAATCATTTTTATAGTTGGATACATCTAGAACAACCCTTCCCCATCTGTTATAGATGGTTAATTGGTTACCCGGATAAATATCAATTAATCCCAGGAACAGTTCATCATTAACTCCATCACCGTTAGGAGTAAAGGTATTTGGCACAATTATCACAACCTCACAATCAGGAGTTAACGTTGCAGGGCTATATCTACATCCACCTTTAGTACCAACAGGAACAGCATTATAAGCTCTAATGTACACTTGAGGTGTACCTAATCCGGGGATTAACGTGGAGATATTTCCAAGAGCTGGATTTGGAGATGGAGTAACAGAAATTGGAGTCCAATTAATACCATCAACACTGTATTCATAACCTACGGCACCTGGAATAGAATCCCAAATATATTGTTTACCTGCGGGTAATACTAGACCACAAGAGATAACAGGAGCTTCAAGGAATGGAGCAATTTCAACAAAGATGCTGTCAATTCCTTCACAACCTGAAAGGCTATTTAGTCTGAATTCATATAATCCTGATGTGGTGATCATTAATTTATCAATGGTATCAGCAAGAAGATTTCCATTTAAATACCATTCGATATCGAAAATACTGTCGTTTTGGTAGTCAAAACCTGAAGACAACTCATATTGTTCACCTTCACAAATTAGCGTATCTCCACCAAGAAATACATCATATTTATTGATTCTACGAACCACGAAGGTATCATTAATCGTACAGGGAGGAATAGATACTTGGAAGGTATACTCTCCATTTGCAGGAATTAAAAGAGACGTATCGATACCGATAATATCACCTTTAGGACCTTTCCATTGATAGGTACTTTTTACTGCACCCGAATCTAATAAGTTACCCATATAAATAGTTGGGTAAGGAGAAGTATAACAGAAGTCGAAATCAGGTATTTCTACTAAAATGGTCTTAAATTCTTGAATAAATATAAAATCTTCAGCTTGGCAACCACTATAATCAAGAGAAACTCCCCAATATCCAGTCGTATCACCAATTTGAGTGTATTTATCACCAACCGTATCTCTAGCACCGGTAGGAGTAGTTCTATACATCCATGTATACCTTTCAGCGCCTGGAACAGGAGCGGTTAATAATGGGAATGGATTTTCAGGGTTACAGTACACCAAATCATCACCCAAATCAATGGATAAGTTATTGATTACAAAAATATCTATAACGGTAGAGTCAGGTAATTCAATACCACAACTTGTTTTCCAAGTATTGAAATCATCCCCTGGCTTTAAATACATCTTTACAACACCACCATCATTATCTACGTTAGGATCAAACCCTGCAGGTAAACCAAGTGGCTCAAATAATTTTATTCGAATTTTATTTGTCTTTAGCCCTCTACAACCGTCTGTTGGGTATACCGAATCAATTGCATAGATAGTAGGAGGAGTAGTAGTAGAATCGGTAAGTCTAAGGTCTGAACCAAACAACTCAATTGAGTTACACAGAATATCAATATCTAATTCAATATCGATGTAGTAGCTAGCACAATTTACTGCAATAACATTTGGGTTGGAACCTTTATATCCTACTTGATACGGATCAATACCAGTTCCCAATAAATTTGAAAAAACAGGAACAGAGTCATTACAGAATTCACCAAAGGCGATACGTAAATCACGCATTAAGGCACCTCTATATACTTTTTTAGATTTAGTTACTGTAGAGTTATCAGGTAATGTATCTACATATAAACTATCTTTCCACTCTTCCACTTCATAGGCAAGTGTACCTTGAAATTTAATAGCCGGGGTGAAAGTTAATACCCCTGTTCTTTCGTTAAGATTTACAGGTCTATTTACAGTAGGAAGAGGGTCATTTCCAGTGTATCCGGCTGCATAGTTTACTTGCTGCCCAAATCCACTTAGGGCAGGAACGATTTTATAAGAGAGTGAATCCCCGTCGGGGTCAGTTGCACTTAAATCAAATTGATATTGACGACCGATACAAAATGAAGATACAGGCTCATCATTATTAAATTCAGGGGAATTGTTGTAATATTCAGGTACTGTATTTAATCCAAAAGTTGGATCCCAAGAATTGATGTTATTGTTATTAAATTCTACTTGAACATAGAATGTTGGAGAGCTAGCTAAATTGTCATTAGGTGGTCGAGCATTAATTGCCCATGAGGCCGTCCAAAAATCACATTTTCCTGGAAGTGTAATGGTATCTCTATACAAATATTCTTCAGTACACGGTTTATCATCATCTAATATACAGTTGGATCCTTTTACGATTCCCCCACCATTTCCAACTACTGTATCCTGTAAGAAAGCATCAAATGCAGGAAAGTTAACTTGTCCAAAACAAGGAGAGAAAAAAGTTGGCGTAATTGTCGGAGGTGCTCCAATACCATCACATTCTCTGTAGAAACGAAGAGTAAATTCATACTCAAGAGCATTGAACGTATCTATTTGTCGATACACAATATCTCCCGCAGCTACGTGTGATGCTTTTACGGTATTTGTTACAGATAAACCTGTAAATAATAGCATAAAGAAGAGGATAGGTAATAATAATTTTTTCATAATGGTTGTACAATTAATTATCAAATTCAACTGATAAGCCCGTAAAGAAACGTAAAAAATAGAACGTTCACAAATATTTTGAGCGCATTTCGAGTCTATGACGCAAGGTTTTCTTTTAAGGTTGCACGATGCATTAGAAATTATAAAAAACCTCTGAATGCTAAAGCACGCAGAGGTCTAAAATTTTATAATGAAAACGTTCAGAACATTTTTTAGATGAAGTGTTATAATTACTTTTGTTATCTACTCACAAATCAGACTCGAATTGGCAAATTTATTTAAGAATAAAGCAGATCAAGAAGTAAGAATTGGGAAACCAAAATGGTTAAAATCTAAAATCTCATCAGGAGAAGAGTATAAGAAACTGAAGAATATTGTAGATGAAAATAATCTACATACCATTTGTCAGTCTGGGAAGTGTCCGAATCAGGCAGAATGCTGGGGAGTTGGAACTGCTACTTTCATGATTTTAGGGAATACATGTACTCGGTCTTGCCAGTTCTGCAATGTGGCTACCGGGAAAGGGGAGGAGCTAGACCCTTTTGAACCATTAAAAATTGCTCGTTCGGTAGAATTAATGAAGTTACAACATTGTGTCATTACTTCTGTAGATAGAGATGATTTATCTGATGGAGGAGCGAATGCCTGGAAAAAAACCGTCGACTTAATTCGAAAATATAATCCAACCACGACAATCGAAACGCTTATACCAGACTTTAAAGGGGAGTGGCATAATTTGCAGTATATAATTGATGTTAGACCTGAGATAGTTTCCCACAACATTGAAACAATTGAGCGAATAACAAAAGAAGTTAGAATTCAGGCAAAATATTGGAGAAGTATAGAGGTATTAGATCGATTGAAAAAAGGAGGAATCGAACGCACCAAGTCTGGTATAATGGTTGGGTTAGGAGAAACAGAAGGCGAAGTAATTAAAACCATGTGCGATTTACGAAGTGTAGATGTCAACATCCTTACCATAGGTCAATATCTACAACCCACTAAAAAGCATTTACCTGTTTCGGAGTTTGTTCACCCTGATGTATTTGCGAGATATAAAGACAAAGGGATAGAGCTTGGTTTTACACATGTAGAAAGTGGTCCATTAGTAAGATCATCTTATCATGCGGAGAGGCATATTTAAAGAAAAGCAGAGCTTTTCTTCAATCAAGTAATTTACTAATGTAGCAATTTTCCAATGTTCGAATATATCAATAGAATATTATATTCGGTTAGGTAATTTGGATAAAACTGTATACGGTTTTTGAAATCTTGGCGGTCGTTGTGAATATTCTTTGAGCTCGCTCTAGTAAAAAAGGTCACTGCAGGAAAGAGTAACCTCAATTTTTGCTACGTCGTTTCGTAACACTTGCTAAAGTAGTTGTATTTTTTGTCAGTCGTGGTTTACTTTTGAATAAATCAATTAAAAAGATAAATTAACTACTCCGAAACGAGCCTTCATCTTTTCAATAAATACCTCCTGAGCTTCTCGCATGGGTATTTTTTTTCCGAGTTCTTTCTCTAATGAGGTTACACCTTTGTCGGTAATGCCACAAGGTACAATATAATCGAAGTAGGATAGATCTGTGTTGATATTAAACGCAAACCCATGCATAGTAATACCTAAGCTTACTTTTATTCCTACGGCACAAATTTTCCGCGGAAAGCTAGATTGGGCATCTATCCAAACCCCACTAGCATCAGCTATGCGCTCTCCTTTTAGTCCGTAATGAACTAAACAATCCATAACCGTATCTTCTAATAATTCTACATACTGCCTAACTCCTAATTCGAAATGGCTTAAATCAAAAATTGGATAGCCAACCATTTGTCCTGGGCCATGGTAGGTAATATCACCACCCCGATTAGTAGCAACATAGGTTGCCCCTACCTCCTCAGGTGTAATTTTTAAATTGCTTACATCTCCTGATTTACCTAAGGTGTAGACATGAGGATGTTCCAATAAAACTAGAAAATTCAGGCTATCTTTCCCTTCCTTTTTTAAGTTGAGTTTGTGATCGTATAACTCTTCTTGGAAGGCAAGTGCAGATAAATAATCGGTCTTATTTAAGATTAACTCTCCAAATTTTCGTCGATTCATTGGTTGTATGTTTTGCTCTAAGCAGATGTTAGAATAATTGGTAAATTTAGAGAATGCAAATATATCTAAGATATTTTAGTTGTTTTACACTTTCGGTGGTGCTGTTATTCAGTGATTTGTTAGCCCAAAATACTTCTATAGGTCCGTATTTGCAACTTCATATTAGCAGTCCATCCAATTTAAATGATAATTTTTATTTACCTGCCGAACTTAGTGTTGAGGAGTATAAATCATCAATCAACTATGAAAGTCAGCCTGGTATAGCTTTGGGTGGGAGTATAAATCATAGTATAAATGAAAAATGGTCAGTCTATTTCATTCCTTCTGCTGAATTTATAAACCTGTCTTTTACCAACACTATTTCTCCTATAGCCTCAGACAGCAAGGTAAAGCCGTTTACAATAAATCATGCGTATCAGTTGTATTATTTGTCTACAGGATTTTTTATTGGATATTCTCCTACAGGGAACAAGAAGAAGTCGTTAGTTGCACGGGCAGGAGCTGCCTTACATACATTGCTTTATCAAGACTATAAATCCACTCCTTTATCGGATAGCCCTACCAAATATAATTCTACTTTTGCAACGCTTCAGCTGGAGTTAGGGACACGTTTTATCATGTCGAATAATAAGCCATTAGAGCTAACTTTTGCTATTGAAGCAGATGTTACTGGTTATGAAGCAGCAGTAATCACGACTAATAACCCCATTCCTAATCCTGCTACTTTATTTACAGCAGGGATGAGAGTACATTATTTTATATTTAACTGATTTATTTTTGCCACAAATTACAATATACACAGACGGTTCAGCTAAAGGTAACCCAGGCCCTGGAGGTTACGGAATAGTTTTGCAAAGCGGACCACACAAAAAGGAAGTTTCAGAAGGTTTTCGCCACACAACTAATAATAGAATGGAGTTGCTTAGTGTTATCGTGGCCTTAGAGATGCTTAAGGTGACTCCTTCGGAAGTGATCATTTATACGGACTCTAAATATGTAGCAGATGCAGTAGAAAAAGGCTGGGTATTTAATTGGGTTAAAACCAACTTTAAGAACAAGAAAAACAGTGATTTATGGAAACGATTTTTAAAAATATATAAAAATCATGATGTGAAATTTCAGTGGGTTAAAGGGCATGCAGGAAATCCATTAAATGAAAGATGCGACCGCCTAGCATTTGGGGCCGCATCTCAAGATCAAGCTAAGTTGTCAGTTGATTCTTGGTTTGAAGAGAATCAAGCATCAAATTAATTCGCTTTTTCTATAGCCTCTAGCACTCGGCTATTGGTTTCTTTTATTTTTATTTCAGCAATAGCAGCTTCTAGCTTATCCGCCACTAACTGTTGCTTATATTTATCCTGCTTTAAAATCGCTAAAGCATTTTCATCCGTCGTATTGTCTATTTTTTTATTCAATTTATCGATGTCGCTGTTGATCGATTTATTCATATCCAAGATAGCATTTGTAGCGATAATTCTCATCCACCACGCATTTTCAACCAAGGCAGAATTTCTAAATGTTTCTATAGATTTACTTTTATAGGTTATTTCTTGTCCTAGTATAAAATCAGCATAACCAACTAATACTCCATAACGATCGAATCCACTTGTTCGTGTCATTGCGTTTTCATAGAACGTCTGGTATTTAGGGTCAGTTTCTCCAGCGTAAATTTCCGAGATAACAGAAATAATATCTATATTTTCTGATTGTTCCATGCGCTCCGCAGCAGCTAACCCTTCTGCTTTATTTGTTTCATATAAAGCATAAAGTGAAGATGCGACAACAACGTAAGAAGAATCATTTAAACCATTATTGTAGATAAACCTAAAGTCATTTCCATCCTTAAAATCCATTGATAAAACATCAATTGCAGCTGCGCGTACACTCGATTTTTCGTCAAATTGAGCCTTAGCTATCAGGCGCTCTTTTACTAAATTAGGAAGTGCTTTTATTGCATTTTCTAGGCTGTAAATGGCCATTTCTCTAATTCCCCAAAACGGATGGTCTAGCGCTTTGATAATTGTATTCGCTGCAAGGGTATCCTTTTCCGTTCTTAGTGCAAGAATAGCATCTTTTTTATCCTCAAATAATGACCCCTTTTCATATAGAGTAACCCAACTTTGAATTTCTTTTTTACGATCAATTTTTTCACACAACAGGTATTTTTCTGCATCAAAATTAACAAGAGATGGTTTGGTTGCTGATTTAAATTCAAAAATTTGCCTTTCTTTAGTAATCACTATCTCATGGCGCGTAATACTATTTTCATGATAAATATCAACAGAAACCGGTAATCGATATAGTGGAGTTGATTTTAGATTTTGAATCTGCTCAACAGTTACAAACTGTAATCCCAAATCTTCGTCATAAGCATAAGAAATATCTAATATTGGATGACCACTAGCTAAAAACCACTGATTGAAGAACCAGTTTAAATCCTGCCCACTTACTTTTTCCATCGCTAATCGCAACTGATGAATTTCTACTGCTTGGTATTTATTATCTTCTAGATATACTCTAAGACCTTCAAAGAAAACTTCATCACCTAAATTGTTCCTTAGCATATGCAGTATTCTACCACCTTTAGCATAGCTATGGCTATCAAACATATCATCTCTCTGATCATAGAAATAGCGGATCATGTCTACTTGTTTTTGCTTAGATTCTCTTAAGTAGCTCACTAAATCTTGTGCAATGTGATAGTCTGCCCACATTTTACCATCCTTATACTCCCTCCAAAGGTATTCTCCATAAGTAGCAAAAGATTCATTTAAAGGTAGGTTAGACCATGATTCACAGGTTACTAAATCACCAAACCAATGGTGAAATAATTCATGAGCTACGATATCTACACCTGAATTATCGATTAAGTACCGATCGTCTCCTTGTACAAATTCGCCAAAAATAACACCAGTAGTATTTTCCATAGCACCTGATACATAATCTCTAACGACGATTTGGTCATATTTTTCCCAAGGATAATCAACTCCTAATTTTTCAGAAAAGAACTCTAACATTTCAGGAGTATGTGGAAAGATATCTTTTGC
>TARA_R110002049_G_scaffold250754_6_pt1 | contig 11170 bp, 8 predicted proteins | sample TARA_R110002049 | Tara Oceans TARA_R110002049 (sample SAMEA4396941) | marine metagenome | biome: Polar Biome; feature: [SRF] surface water layer (ENVO:00010504); material: water (ENVO:00002006), including particulate matter (ENVO:01000060) such as... | depth 5 m
AAACGAAAAGATTATAAAAAAGCATTTGAATACCAAACTAGCTATTTAGCATTAAAAGACTCTATTTATGATGGTGTAGAAATAAGGGTGCTTGAAAATTTAGAACAGAAGTATGAAGTTGAACGTCAGATTTTTCAAGATAGTTTAGACTTGGTTCGTCAAAATAATTTACTAGCACTATCCCAAGAGAAAAGGTTTCAAGAGTTAGAAAGTGAGCAGAATATAAGAAACTTATTAAGTATTTGTCTACTCTTTTCTGCGGGTATGTTTTTCCTAATATACAGCAAGTATCGCGCTCAGAAGAAGAGTAATGCAATAATTGACTCCACTAATGAGCAGCTAAAAAAGACATTGATCAGCAAGGAAGAAAAAGAGTTGCTCCTGAAGGAAATTCATCATAGAGTGAAGAATAATTTACAAATTATTTCCAGCTTAATGCGATTGCAATCGAATACTACGACTGATTACAAATTAAAGTCGAACTATCAAGAAATGCAAGATCGAATTAACTCTATGGCGTTAGTTCATGAGCAGTTGTATGGCTCAAATGACTTCTCAACAATCAAAGTGAGCGACTATGCTAATAGATTAATTGATAGGTTACAAAAAGTGTATTCTGATGATGGGGTAGAAGTAATAAAGCGCATTAGAATTAAAGAATTATCAATTGAAGTACTCATACCTCTAGGGTTGCTTGTAAACGAATTGCTTACAAACTGCTTTAAATATGCAGTTTCTGAAGATGGAGGTCTTGTAGAAGTTGAATTATCTTCGAATAATGATGGAAAATACTTAATGATAAGAGATAATGGCCCCGGTGTAGAGGATGTTGATAAAGTTTTTAATAAAGGAACCTTTGGTGCAGAGTTATTTAAAACTTTGGTTGAACAGCTTGATGGAACCTATAAAATCACCTCTGATAAGGGTTTTAAAGTGGAGGTGTTTTTCTAATAAAAGAAAACCCCATAAAGCAATTCAAATTACTTTATGGGGTAGCATTTATTTTGAAAATAAGCCCTTAAGTAATGACAATACGAAAAGAGCTATAAAAATATAAAATAGAATTTTAGCTATAGATGCAGCTCCTGCTGCAATTCCACCAAATCCGAATACAGCTGCCACTATAGCAACTATTAAAAAAGTGATTGTCCAACGTAACATAGTTATAAGGTTTTATGGTTTATAACTTGTAGAAGGCAATTCAAACTCCATTATTTCATTTTGGCGTGCAATGTCCTTATTTTGAATATTTTAATGGTTTTGTCTTTAAGTTTAATCTTTTGATTAATGGTTATAATTATCTTCAAATAGTGTATCAAAATACCCACTTGCATAAATAAGCTGCTATCTGTTAGGTATTTATTAAAAAGAGGCTGTAAAATGTTAATTTGTACAGCCTCTTCTTATGTATTATTTTGTATTTATTTACTCCATTTCTTCAGCTCGCTTAATGCGCTGCATATCATTTTCAGGAGATTTTTTTGTTTTTTCTTTGTACAGCTTAAACCTACTTGGATCCATCCGCGGTGGCCAGTAGTTATTATTTCTATCGATGTCAGCTGTTTCTAGGTTTGGGTCTAGGTTTATAGCGACTACTTCTTTTTCAAAGTAAAATAGTTTTTTTACCGTTTTGTCACCCATTCTCCAAATTTCAGCAGGAATGTGTTGTTTTTCCTTAGTGCCATCCTTAAACTCAAATTCTACAATAATAGGCATTGGAATTCCTCCAGGAGTAGAAAAAGTAACATTGTACAAGTTTAAGGGACTTTCTATGACTGCTTTTTGTGCCTCATCTAACCCACTCATATAATTCTCATACGCCTTCTCGTCTATTTTTGTTGGCTCAAATGAATCGTAAGTGTTGTAGAAGTCGTTTGCTTTTTCATCTGTAACTACTACTGTCTTTGGTTCTAATGATTTATTCCTAATTGTTCCAATAAATGCGTTGTTATCCTTTTCTGCCCATTCTTTCTGAATTGCCATCTCTTTTTTCGGTTCACGCGTATCTACTTGCAGCCACTCTACATGATCCAATGAAAGGTCTACATGGTCTGTAGTGAAGAACCAACCTCTCCAAAACCAATCTAAGTCCACCGCTGAAGCATCTTCCATTAATCGAAAGAAATCAGCAGGAGTAGGGTGTTTAAACATCCACGTTTGTGAGTATTGCTTGAAAGCATAGTCGAACAACTCTCTTCCCATTACCGTTTCTCTCAATATGTTTAGTGCAGTAGCAGGTTTTCCATAAGCGTTGTTTCCAAACTGAAAAATGGATTCTGAGTTGGTCATAATCGGAGAAATATTGCTTTTATCACCTTTCATGTAATCCACTATTTTATAGGCAGGTCCTCTTCTCGATGGGTAGTTGATATCCCATTCTTGCTCTGCCATGTATTGGCAAAATGTATTTAATCCTTCATCCATCCATGTCCATTGGCGCTCATCAGAATTAACAATCATTGGAAAATAATTGTGACCCACTTCGTGAATAATTACCGAAATAACACCGTATTTAATTCGATCAGTGTAGGTTCCATCTTCTTCTGGGCGACCATAATTGAAGCAAATCATTGGGTATTCCATTCCAATACTTTTTGCATTCACAGAAATCGCAACTGGATAAGGATAATCAAAAGTATGTTCAGAATAGCTTCTTAAAGTATGTACTACTGCTCTAGTGGAATACTGCTCCCAAAGTGGGTTCCCTTCTTTTGGGTAATATGACATGGCCATAACTGTTCGGCTTCCAAATTTTACAGCCATAGCATCCCACATAAATTTACGAGATGAAGCAAATCCGAAATCACGTACATTGGTTGCTTTGTACTTCCATGTTTTAGTTCCTTTTGCTTTCTCTTTCTCGTTTTCTTCGGCTTCTTCTTGAGTAATAATAAGAACGGGTTCTTTTGTATTTTCTTTCGCTTCTGCAAATCGTTTTCGCTGAGTAGAAGTCATTACTTCTCCCATATTTTGTAATTCACCAGTTGAAGCTACTACATGATCAGAAGGTACTGTAATGTTTACTTCATAATCACCAAAAGGTAACGTAAACTCGCCACGACCTAGGAATTGCTTATTTTGCCATCCTTCGGCATCATTGTAAACCGCCATTCTTGGGAAAAACTGAGCGATGGTATACAGATAATTATCTTCTTCTTCAAAATATTCATATCCTGAACGACCACCAATTTTCATACGGTCATTAATGTTGTACCACCATTTAATTTTAAAAGAAGTACTTGCACCAGGCTTTAATGGCTCAGGTAAGTCTATGCGCATCATGGTTTTATTTACCGTATAATCTAAATCTTTACCTCTGCTATCAGTCACCTTTTCTAATTTAAATCCTCCATCAAAAGGATTAATGTATTTATCTAAAGCTTCAAAACTTAGGCTATCACCAATATTCATTGACTGAATTTTTCGAGTATCAGAATCTTTAGCTCGCATATTCTGATCAAGTTGTACCCACAAATAAGGTAAAACATCAGGAGAATTATTGGTGTACGTCACCGTTTCATCTCCATATATCCGTTGATTCTCATCATCTAACTCTATATTCATTACATAGTCAGCTTTTTGCTGATAATATTCATGCCCTGGAAAACCAGATGCGGTTCTAAATGAATTCGGTGTCGGAAGATCGTTACCAAGTTGCTTAAAGTAACTTTTGTTGGTGTTGTCACTTTGCGCAAAGCTTGAAAAAGTAGCTGATAAAGCTAAAGTGAAAAATAGGCTGATTTTTAAACGCATATAATTAGATAAAATGAGAAACAATCATGTAAAGTGAAACACTAGCAGCGATAAGGCTTAGGGAAGTTTTCCACCAAATAAATTTAAATTTTAAAAAGGTTAAAAGTACGTATTGTAAAATGAATAAAGCAATTACAAACAGTATTTGACCTGCTTCTACACCCAAATTGAATGCAAAGAGAGGTTTTAAGAGTGATGTGTCTTTCCCTAACAGTGATTGGAAAAAGTTGGAAAAGCCCATTCCATGTATCAGCCCGAAAATCCCTGCTAGCCAAAAGTTGATTTTTTTAAACTGTTCATTTTGGTGTGAACCTCTCAAGTGATAAATAGCAGTAAGAAATATCGTAACGGGTATTAGGAATTCCACTAAATCTGCTTTAAGCGGAATAATTCCAAGGGAAACAAGGGCTAATGTAATTGAATGGCCTACGGTAAATGCCGTAACTTGTAAGAGAATAGACTTGATATCGCTCCAATAAAAGGAGGCCATTAATGCTGCAATAAACAACATATGGTCATAACCATTTAGGTCTGTGATGTGTTCTATTCCTAAAGTAAAGTAAGTGCTAAAATTCATGGAATCTGATAGGTTATCGTTGTATTATTTTTTCGAAGGATGGTGCTTTCTTCAAACTCTCCAACAGTTAATTGAATCAAATTTTTTTGATCGGGGAGTAGTTGAGTGAAAATAGAATTCTTAATTTTTATAGCCGAAATGTTTTCTACATTTTTTATCTCTAGATAGCACCACGTTACATCATACTCTAACTCTTTGCCTAGGTAGTTGAATGGCGATACTTTATCGTTGATATTGATTGATAAGTGTTTAGTTAAGTAGTTGGCAATGTCTTGATCATATTTATGCTCCTGACTTATTTTAATTGATTTGTTGGTAGATTCATTAATGCAGTTTTCTAAATCATCGGTAAAAAGTTTTAATGCTATTTCTAACGATTTGGTTTCCTGATTGTAATTAATCTGACTAATGCTAACGTAAAATTTGTGTGCACTTACATTGAATTGAAATCCGATGAGAAGAACAAGTGTGATCCATTTTGTCATTTGTCAAAAATAAGAAAGGTATTTTATAAGAGCTATTTTTAGATTGGAATCTCTTGAGTAATAAATAATCAAAAAATCTACTTTATTTATGCAGATAAGCTTTGCAGTTGAACCCATAAAAGCATAAATTTGACGCCGATAATAAAATCCATTCAAGCAAAAATATAAAACGCAAATAATGAGTGTTCTAGTAAATAAAGATTCAAAAGTAATTGTGCAAGGATTTACCGGTAGTGAAGGTACTTTCCATGCTGGGCAAATGATTGAGTATGGCACAAACGTAGTTGGTGGAGTTACACCAGGTAAAGGCGGACAGTCTCATTTAGATAAGCCAGTATTTAATACAGTAGCTGATGCAGTAAAAGAAACTGCAGCTGATGTATCTATTATTTTTGTTCCACCAGCATTTGCTGCTGATGCAATTATGGAAGCTGCTGAGGCAGGTATAAAAGTGATTATTTGTATTACAGAAGGTATTCCTACTAAGGACATGATCGCTGTAAAAAATTACATTGCTGATAAAGATTGTCGTTTAGTTGGTCCTAACTGTCCGGGTGTAATTACTCCGGGTGAAGCGAAAGTTGGTATTATGCCAGGATTTGTTTTCAAGAAAGGAAGTATTGGTATTGTATCTAAATCAGGTACATTAACCTATGAAGCAGCTGACCAAGTAGTAAAAGCAGGTATGGGAATCACAACTGCAATTGGTATTGGTGGAGATCCAATTATTGGAACAACTACTAAAGAAGCAGTAGAATTATTAATGAACGATCCAGAAACTAAAGGTATCATCATGATTGGTGAGATTGGTGGTAACATGGAAGCTGATGCTGCTAATTGGATTAAAGCAAACGGTACAAAACCAGTTGTTGGATTTATTGCAGGACAAACTGCTCCAGCAGGTAGAACTATGGGTCATGCAGGTGCAATCGTTGGTGGTGCTGATGATACTGCAGAAGCGAAGATGAAAATTATGAGAGCTTGTGGTATTACCGTTGCAGATTCTCCAGCTGAGATTGGTGCAAAAATGGCTGAATTGATGGGCGTTACTGCTTAAGATTCATTCTTAATATACAATTGAAGCCCTTTATCTTGGATGAGATAAAGGGCTTTTTTTTGTTTGGATGAAATTTTTTTACTGTAATATTATCTCTAGAAAGAAATTCAAGTTGTGTTAAAAAATAAACGGTAAATCATTTTTTCCTTTCTTATTAATTTACAACAGTCTTTACTTATATTTGGTAGTTCGAATTCGATTAATATAACATACATGAAATTATTAGAAGGAAAAGTAGCGCTAATCACAGGAGCTACAAGAGGAATAGGAAAAGGAGTGGCTGTAAAGTTTGCAGAACAAGGTGCTAACGTTGCCTTTACTTACGTATCATCTCCTGAGAGAGCTGCTGAAGTTGAAAAAGAATTAGCCGCTTTTGGTGTAAAAGCAAAAGGCTACCAGTCTGATGCCGCTGATTATGCGCAAGCAGAAAAGTTAATTAATGACATCGTTGCAGAATTTGGAACGGTAGATATCGTGGTGAATAATGCAGGAATTACCAAAGATGGTTTATTGATGCGTATGTCGGAAGAGAATTTCCAACAAGTAATCGATGTAAATCTAAAATCTGTATTTAACATTACTAAGCATGTGCAGCGTACTATGCTAAAACAACGATCTGGTTCTATTATCAACATGAGTTCAGTAGTTGGTGTAAACGGTAATGCAGGACAATCTAATTATGCAGCTTCAAAAGCAGGAATTATTGGGTTCACTAAATCCATCGCGAAAGAGTTAGGATCTAGGAATATTAGATGTAATGCCATCGCTCCAGGGTTTATAGCCACAGAAATGACGGCAGAGCTTGGAGAAGAAGTAATGCAAGGTTGGTTAAAAGGGATTCCATTAGGAAGGCCTGGAACTACAGAAGATGTGGCAAATGCTTGTTTGTTCCTTGCTTCAGATATGTCAGCTTACGTTTCCGGACAAACAATAAATGTTTGCGGAGCAATGTTAACCTAATTTAAAAGAGGAGCCACGTAAGTGAATTTTTCAATCATAACAAAATACCCGCTTTGGTTTATACTTTTTTGTGTGGCCTTAGGGGGTATTTATGCATTAGTACTTTATCGAAAAAATAAGAAACTAAAGGAGTTTTCCACTTCCCTTATTCGGCTTTTAGCTGCTTTAAGGTTTGTGGTGGTTTCCGTTTTAGCATTCTTGTTGTTATCTCCCTTTATCAAACAATTAAATAGAATCGTAGAGCAGCCAATAGTAGTATTAGCCTTAGATAATTCTCAAAGTATTGTTTTGGGAAATGATTCCACTGAGCAGAAGCAGCAATACGCGGTAGAAGTTGAAAAACTAACTTCTGCTTTAGGTGAAGATTTCGAATTAAAAGTATACACCTTTGGGGAATCACTAAATGAATCGGATTCGCTTAATTTTAATCAACAGCAAACAGATCTTTCAGCAGTTTTGAATGGTGTTGAAAACCGGTTTACCAATAGAAATGTAGGTGCATTAATTTTAGCTTCTGATGGAATTTACAACAAGGGAAGTAACCCTATCTATACTTCTCTGGCTGCTGATTATCCAATTTACGCCATTTCTTTGGGCGATACGAGTGTACAGCGTGATGCTCAATTAGCAAAAGTAGTCGCCAATAAAATAGCCTACTTAGGAAATCAATTTCCAATTGCGATACAAATAAATGCTCAACAACTTAATGGAAAATCTACAGCATTATCTATCTATAATCAAGGGAAAAAGATTTACAGTGCGCCAATAAAGTATACCTCAAATGATTATTTTGAAGAGCACAAAGCAGTTTTAGAAGCCAAAGTAACCGGTTTACAAAAATATACCGTGGAGCTTTCTGTAGTAGACGGCGAGCAAAATACCATTAATAACAGCACTTCTATCTATGTAGATGTATTGGATGGTCGTGAAAAAATCCAACTTTTGGCGAATGCTCCACACCCTGATATTGCAGCAATTAAAAGAGCAATAGAACAAAATGAAAATTATGAAGTCGAGGTGGCTTTATTTGACCAATTTGATGGAAAAGCAGCAGACGCTAACTTGATTATTTATCATAATTTGCCTGCTAAAGCTGCTGATGTGGCTAAGATTCAACAGCTGAAAAGTAAAGCATCCTTATTCGTCGTTGGGCAGCAAACAAACATCCCATCACTAAATGATTTATCAACTGGCTTGTCCATAAAATCAATTGGTAGAGATTTTAATGAAGTTACCCCAATTTTAAATACAACTTTCCCGCTATTTACGATAAGCGAAGAAACAGCAGAAAATTTGATCGCTTTTCCACCAGTGGCCGCTCCTTTCAGTAAACTTTCCACTTCAGTTTCTACCTATCCACTGCTAAGGCAGAAAATTGGTGGTGTAACGACTGAAAGTTCGCAGTGGTTTTTCTTGCAGGAAGGAAATAAAAAGACTGGATTTATAATAGGTGAAGGTGTTTGGAGATGGGCTTTAGCTGATTATCAAAAAAATCAAACGAAAGTTCACTTTGAAGAGCTAATGGGTAAAACGGTGCAGTACTTATCTGTAAAAGCGGATAAAAGCTTGTTTAGAGTAACTACTGAAAATGACTTTTTGGAAAATGAGAAGGTAGTTTTTGATGCACAAGTTTACAATGAGAGTTATGAGTTAATCAACGATGGAGAAGTTAGTATTCTGTTGATTAATAGTGAAGACAAGGAATATCAATTTACATTCAGTAAAACAAATACCGCATTTTATTTAAACGCAGGAAAACTTCCGGCAGACGAATATAGATATGTGGCTTCGACCAATTCAGCAGGAAAAGAACTAAAAGAAACAGGGGTTTTGACTGTATTGCCAATTGAAGTAGAGTCCTTAAATTTACAGTCAGATTATCAATTGCTCTCTGATTTGAGTCAGCAATATGGCGGATCAGTTTTTACATTAGATCAAACGGATGAATTAATCCAACAGATAAAAAACAGAGAAGATATCAAGGCAGTTTCCTATTCTCAAACGAAGCTGACTGATTTAATAAACAATAAATGGATTTTCTTTTTGTTGCTAGCTTTGCTTAGTACCGAATGGTTTATCCGAAAAAGAAGTGGATCATATTAAACTATTAAGATGAAAAAGATAATTGTAAGTGCTTTTGTTCTAGCTATAGGAATTCCTTTATTTGCTCAAGAGTATTCGAAAACTAAAGAAGAGCTTTATCCCATAGACATAAATCCTCAACAAGCGGTAAAAGGAAAGTACGCCGAATTTGATGCGTATGTAAGAAAGTCCTTTGAAGCATATGGGATTGCAGGTTTGAGTATTGCTGTGGTGAAGGATCAACAAGTAGTTTTTAAGAATGCTTATGGCGTAAAGGATAAGAAGTCAAATGATTTAATGGATGTAAATGCTGTTTTTGGCATTGCGTCATTGAGCAAGGCATTTACCGCTGCTGCAGTTGGAATGTTAGTAGATGAAGGTAAAGTAAAATGGAGCGATAAAGTGGTGGATGTATTACCCTCTTTTAAGTTATACGACGCCTATGCTACTGCCAATTTTACCGTAGAAGATTTACTATCCCATCGTTCAGGTTATAATACTTTTGATGGAGATTTGTTGTGGTACGGTACCGACTATTCGAGAGCAGAGATTATGGAGCGAATTTCTAAACTGCCCAACAAAACCTCCTTCAGAGAATCATATGGTTATAATAACATCATGTTTATTGTAGCTGGAGAGTTAGTTGCTAAAGTTAGTGGAATGACATGGGATCAGTTTATTGAAACTCGTTTTTTTCAGCCATTAAAGATGACTTCTTCTCGCACTTCTACAACTCAATTTACGGATAACGATAATTTGGCTATTCCTCATGTAAAAGGAATTTCTTCTGATTTCTTAAATTATGACAACTCAGGTGGAGCTGCTGCACTTAACTCTAGCGTAATGGATTTAAGTAATTGGCTAAAAATGTGGACGAATAATGGTGTCTTTAATGGTGATACCTTATTGCAGGCAAAAACAGTTAATTATATTCTATCCTTACAAACTCCACAATCTGTTTCTAGCTTTGACCAATCGAACGGGATTAATTTTAAAGGTTATGGATTAGGTTGGTTTTTGTTCGATTATGATGGAAAGAAAGTCGCTCATCATGGCGGTGGATTACCCGGGTTTATTTCCAAAATCGGATTCGTTCCACAGGAAAAATTGGGATTTGTAGTGCTTACAAATGATGAGTCTTCATTGCCTGCAGCTTTAATGTATTCTATTTTAGATGAATTTATGGAAACTGAAAATAATAAGGATTGGGCAGATCTTTATTTAGGATTTTCAAAGCGTTACGAAGACCGATTGGAAAAAGAACGCAAAGAGCAAATAAGTGAACGTAAGAAAAAAACGAAACCATCGGTTGACTTAGAAAAGTATGTTGGAACTTATGAAGATGTAATGTACGGAACTGCTGTAGTTTCTTTGGAGAAGAAAACCTTGAAAGTAGTCTTGAACCCTGCTAAGGAATTATTCAATTCTGAAATGGAGCATTGGGAAGATGATGTATTCCAGATTAAATTCAACGATGGATTTTTACCTGAAGGATACGTAAAGTTTGATGTGAAAGATGGCAATGTGAATAGCTTTACAATCGATTTGCCAAATCCTGATTTTCATTTTTATCACTTGAATTTTAAGAAGGTTAAGTAAGAAGTTTAATAGATTAGCAAAAAATAAGCATTCAACGTTGAATGCTTATTTTTTTGAGGTTATTTTATTCTTTTATTATTCGAATACTTTCTTGTGTGTAATTATCTTTAATTACTAAGAAATAGACTCCTTGATTTAAATTTCTGATATCAATAACAGACTTATTTTCATTGAAAACAATGGAGACATCAATTTCTTTTCCGAGAAGATCTATGATTTTTAAGTCTAAAGAATTATTAACCCCTTCTACTGTAATTTTATCTTTTGAAGGGTTTGGGTAAACTTGGAAACTGGTAGTTCGATTAAAACTAACAGCGTGCATTGAATGATAGGTAAAATTACCATCAAAGTCTGTTTGCTTTAAGCGATAATAAGAAGTGCCCAAAAGGGGTTGATAGTCAAAACCATTATAAGTATTAGGTTCTACACTTGTTCCATTTCCGTTTATTCGAATAATATCTGTCCATTTATAGCCATCTTGGGATCTTTCTACGGTGAAAAAGTCATTATTAATTTCACTAAATGTTCTCCATTCAAGTGCTACAGCTGAGTGAAGTTTTACTGCATTAAAATAATCAAGTTCAATTGGTAGAGGACCACCTGTAGCGCCATCAATTATTCCTGAACCACTTGTGCCGGCTCCTCCTCCTGAAGTGT
>TARA_R110002049_G_scaffold18391_10_pt1 | contig 11158 bp, 9 predicted proteins | sample TARA_R110002049 | Tara Oceans TARA_R110002049 (sample SAMEA4396941) | marine metagenome | biome: Polar Biome; feature: [SRF] surface water layer (ENVO:00010504); material: water (ENVO:00002006), including particulate matter (ENVO:01000060) such as... | depth 5 m
GCACCGTGGCGTATCGCCTTCAGCCGTCGTCGCGCCAGAGCTTCGATATGAGTGGGCCGAGGGAAGCGATCGGATAACAGTTATTCCCTTTTATCGCTATGACGCAAACGATGAAAACCGCACTCACTGGGATCTGAGGGAGGCTAATTGGCAGCACTTTAACGGCCCCTGGACCTGGCTGGTAGGCGTTGGGAAAGTGTTCTGGGGTGTCGCCGAGTCCCGGCACCTGGTGGATATCGTTAATCAAACGGATCTGGTTGAGGATATTGATCTTGAAGAAAAGCTTGGTCAGCCGATGATTCATTTAGAGCACTGGAGCGAAAGCGGAACGCTCGGTGTCTTCCTGTTGCCGGGGTTTCGGGAGCGCACTTTTCCGGCAAATGATGCGCGATTGCGCGGACCCTTGCCAATTTCCAATCACGACGCTGTTTACGATTCCGGAGCAGGGGATAAGCGCGTGGACGTTGCATTGCGCTGGACCAGAGCTGTCGATAGCTGGGACATTGGCTTATCTGGATTTTACGGCAATGGCAGAGAGCCCCGTTTGGTACCACAGCTCATCGCACCGGGTAGCCTCTTTCTCGTGCCGCATTACGATGTCATCAGCCAACTGGGGCTCGATGTCCAGTATACGCAGGAAGCCTGGCTGTGGAAGCTGGAGATGATTGGTCGGTCTGGACAGGGCGAAGAGTTTGGCGCTTTCGTGGGCGGTTTTGAGTACACGTTTTATAGCGTTCAGAATACGAACACCGACATCGGTGTCCTCGCCGAATACCTGTACGACGCGCGCGACGATGCCGCTCCCCCCACAACCCTTGATGATGACGTGTTTGTAGGAGCCAGATTCACCCTCAACGATCTGGATGACACGAATATTCTGGTGGGCGCAAATATTGATGTGAATAATCGTGAGGCCATTAGCATAGTTGAGGCGCAGCGCCGTTTTGGTGAGCGTTGGACGTTGAGCGCCGAGCTTAGATTATTTTCCAATGTGTCAGAGAATGGACTGCTGGCTGGATTTAGGAAGGACAGCTACCTGTCGCTGGATGCCGCCTGGTACTTTTAGTTCATGTAACAGTGCGTTTTGATACTCCGGAATGACTGTGGCGTTACAACAATGAGCGGCTTACCATGGTCGATGGTGGAATAAACTCAAATTGGAAGCTTGTGCTAGCAGCTTAGAGCACTACTTCTAGATGCAGTCAAAAATGTGGATATTACACTAGCATTGAACTTTCAATCGTATAGCTAACATTGTGAGCGAAAATGACCTTTATTGTTGGTGAAAACTGTATCAAATGTAAATACACTGATTGTGTGGATGTTTGTCCGGTCGACTGTTTTTATGAAGGTCGCAACATGTTGGTGATACATCCCGATGAGTGTATCGATTGTGCGCTGTGTGAACCCGAATGTCCGGTCGATGCAATTTACTCTGAGGATGAACTACCCGGAGCGGAATCCGAATTTTTATTTCTGAATGCGAGGCTTTGTCAATCCTGGCCAAATATTACAGAAGCTAAACTGCCGCTGGCCGACGCTGAGGAATGGAAAGACAAGCCTGGCAAGCGCAAACTTCTCGAGTTGGGTTGGTAGTCATCTCCCCTTTGAAAAATTCTTGCGATGTCATTCAACTGTATTTCGTCCCACGAGGCCATTAATTCAAAAATGACCCGAACACTCAGTTGCCAAAAATGTTCGTATCGCCGTTCGATTGCTAACCTTTAGAGTTTACAATTATGGATACAGAATCATCATTGTCGAAAAGTATGAACAAGCATTGCCTCTGTAAGACCTTGGACCGTACCGTACTCGAGCAGCAACTGCATCGTTATATCGACCCGAAAACATTGCTTGAAAGACCACATCTTTTTTCTGATACCGCATATTATATTTCAGAAAAGAATTTTGAAGAAATGGAAAGCATAATTTCAGCCATTGAAAATGTCACTAGTATGGAATCCTTCCAAGAGAAAGTAGGAATATCTGTGCCACCGGTTGCGTCAACTGATTTTGGACCCAAAGGTGTGCTGATGGGGTACGACTTCCATCTGACTGATGAGGGCCCCAAGCTCATCGAAATCAATACGAATGCGGGGGGAGCTTACTTAAATATGGTGCTGGCAAAAGCACAGGTTTCCTGTTGTGAAGGCATAAAGAAAATAGTGGATCTGGACAATTTGGAAACCGTCTTTTTCGATATGTTTCTTGAAGAATGGACATTGCAACGCGGAGAGCTGCCATTGAATACGATTGCAGTGGTGGATGATAGCCCTCAAGAGCAATACCTATTTCCCGAATTTCTACTTTTCGCCGAACTTTTTCAAAAACATCAAATAGAATGCGTGATCATTGATCCTTCGGAGTTGACTTCAGATGGGAGTTTTCTCACTGCTGGTGGAAAGAAGATCGATCTTATTTATAACAGATCGACGGACTTTTACTTCGAAGATAAACGCTATGCTGGAATTAGAAATGCCTATCTGAGAGGGCTTACAGTTGTGACACCTGGCCCTTATCATCATGCTACTTTTGCGAACAAACTGAATTTGACGGTTTTATCAGATGCTCTGGCTCTAAAAGCACTTCAAGTCGATGACAAAACCATATCCATTCTGGCAATCGGGATTCCCCGAACCATTGCGGTAACACCTGAAAACAGGAGTCATCTGTGGCAGCAGAGGAAAAATAAATTCTTTAAACCTGTTGCAGGATACGGAAGTAAAGCTACGTACAGAGGAGACAAAATCACCTTAAAGGTCTGGGATGCTATTGCTCAAAATGACTACGTCGCCCAGGAAATTGCGAGACCGGGGGAGAGGATTGTACACGTCGGTGGAGATCAGAAGGATCTCAAAATGGATATCAGGGTTTACACTTATCGTGGTAGAACACTTTTGCTCGCTTCCCGGCTTTATCAAGGCCAAACGACAAACTTCAGAACCCAAGGTGGTGGTTTTGCGCCAGTGTTTCTCATTTAGTACAGTTGCTGTCCTGACATGCTTGGGATCTCGGAAGGAGAAGCAGCAGCCCCAACGTGTTCAAGTTGTACCATAATTCTTGCCCTTTATGCTCGTACAGTGCCGTACAATTAATAAGGGAACTGATAAGCTCAGTCTGTATTCCAAAATCCGCACACTTTTCCGAATCAGAATGAGCGTTGATCGTGCAGGTAGAAACGAACAGAGGTATTCTGCAAAGGATCAGTCAATTTGATGCTCACCTATCGAAGTGCCTGAAGCGCTGCGCAAATTAGAACACCTGGGAACGCGCTTTTCTTAGCCTGTTGTACTTCTCAACTGTTGAATTCGCTGGCTGTTAACGGTAGCGTGACATGAAAGCCTGTTGTTCGGTGCGCAGATGTGACCGCAATGCGTCCACCATGCAATTCAATAATAGAGTTTACAATGGCCAGACCAAGCCCGGTGCCGCTACCACTGTTGGATCGTTGCCGAGATTGATCTGCGCGATAGAATCGGTCGAACAACTTGGAGATGTGTTCCGCTGGAATTTCCTCTCCGACATTTTCTATAACAATACTAATATTTTCATGATCGCAGTCAAGTTTCACCATGACCGAAGAATCCGGTTCTGCATGGTTGATGGCATTAGTAAGGAGATTGGTAAGTGCGCGGCGCAGCATTTCTTTATCTCCTTCAATTATCGGGCAAGCACCTTTCATTACTAGATTCAGATTGCGATGCTCTGCCCAGGCTCCCAGGTAATCAAATAACTCTGCTAGCTCCGCAGCGGGGTCCAGAGATTGAAAGCGAGGTTTGAGTATGCCGTTGTCGGCCTGCGCAAGCCATAGCATGTCATTTATCATTCTGGCCATGCGCTCATACTCTTCCAGATTAGAATACAGGATCTCTCGGTACTCTTCCGGCTCCCGTGCTTTACTCAACGAAACCTGCGTTTGTGTGGTTAGATTAGTAACTGGTGTACGTAGTTCATGGGCGATATCTGCGGAGAAGTTGGACAGTCGCTGGAACACATCGTCCATACGCCCCATCATGTCGTTGAACGACGTAACCAGGTTTAATAAGTCGGTAGGTACACCTTCTGGACTGAGTCTCAGATTCAGCTTTTCGCTGGTGATATTACTTATTTCTGCACTAATCCTGTTTAGAGGTTGGTGTGCGAACCGAACCGCAAGCCAGGCTGACAAAAGGATCACCACGCTTGAACAGCCCAAAATGGTCCATAACGTTCTGCGAAATTCTTCAATGAACTGCAGATGAAAGTCCATAGAGGCGGCAACGACAATGGTCATCGCGTCAAGTGATGGAAAAATTTCATTTTGTGCCGCTAACACCACGCCGCGATACGTACTATCGTTCTCTGTCCAGCGATACAAATTGTCAGCAGTAGCCTCTTTTACGAGTGCTGTTTTGGGTAGTAAGGCCGATAATTGTGGGCCAGGGGTAGAAAAGAGTGTGTTCCCCTCGCTGTCGAATACAGCATAGTAAACCCCATGATGACCAGAAACTGCATTCTCCAGTCGTTGCTGCAATTCATCGCCGTCAGTTTTTTCAGGTGCGCCTCGCAGGGCGCGCTGAACAGACGCGGAAATAACACGAAGTTCATCCGCATCCTGTTCAGCGAAATGTCCGCTGATAGAGCTCTGTACAATAAGCCCAAGCATCAGTACGCAAGACAGGAAGGTTGTGCCAACGAAGATAGTTACCCTGGCGCCAAGAGACATTTGATGCCAATTATACGATCTACGTATCATTCATAATATCCAGTTGATAGCCCATCCCGCGAACTGTATGTATTAGTTTTGGCGAGTAGGGTTCGTCAATTTTGACTCGCAGGCGGCGGATCGCCACGTCAATGACATTGGTATCACTGTCGAAGTTCATATCCCACACCTGAGAAGCAATGAGCGAGCGAGGTAACACTTCGCCCTTTCGTCTCACCATGAGTTCCAGCAAAGAAAATTCGCGCGTGGTCAGGTTTATTCGAACCCCTGCGCGGGTGACGCGCCTGCGTGGGAGGTCAAGTACCAGGTCGGCTATCTCTAAATGTTCCACCATGGCGGATGTTAGGCCCCGACGCAACAGAGTGCGAACCCTGGCCAATAATTCTGCGAATGCGAATGGCTTGACCAGATAATCGTCCGCGCCCAGCTCAAGGCCTTTGACTCTGTCGTCAACGCTGTCACGCGCCGTCAGGAACAGGACCGGGGTAGTATTGTCGGCTTCCCTCAAAGATTTGATTATCCGCCAGCCATCGACATCGGGGAGCATTACATCGAGAACAATCAGGTCAAAGGACTCTGTCATGGCAAGATGATGCCCATCAAGACCATTACGCGCCAAATCGACGAGGAACCCAGCTTCTGTCAGCCCCGTCCGCAGGTAATCGCCCGTCTTTACTTCATCTTCGACAACCAGAAGCCGCATTTAGATTCTCCTAACGGTGAAAATTCCCAGTTTAATAGTATGAGAGCACCCGAACTGGATTGAGCATGATGATTCCCAGATTAGGCTTATGCGCCTGTCCAAAAGATTACATGAAGATTACAGATTTGTAATTCATGTGTCATCAGCGGGAAAGCACCAGCAGCGTAGTTTAGACAGCCTATGGGTCAAGGTTGGTGCTCGACAAGTCCCCTTTGTCACAGGGCAGGACGGAAGCACTACTCGCCGCCATTGATGGCGGTCTTGCGTATCATAAGGAACAACACTGAATGTTGTTCTAGTGTTCAAGGATAGGGGGAGAAAACATGAGCGAACCTACTACCGATCTGCACCCCTCGCAGGCCGCGGCCAATGATCTCGAGAAGGGGTTCAAACGCGATACACAAGAACTCATCATAGAGGGCGCTGGATGTGCGAGTTGTGTCACCAAAATCGAGGGAGCGATTAAGCAAGTGCCTGGAGTGACGGGCGCAGAAATGAACTTTGCTCAACGGACAGTTTCTGTGAGCGGTGATGCCGACCGGAAAGCATTGGTCAAGGCCATCGAAAAAGCTGGATACAACGCAAAGCCTATTGCTGCGGGTTCTGACAATGACGCGATGGAAGAGAAAGAGAAAGCTGAATGGGCCTACTACAAGCGTCTGATGCGGGAAATGACCATTGCTCTTTTGCTTGGTGTGCCGCTCATGATTTACAGCATTGTCGGCGGGGAGATGACCGTTACCACAAACTCCGAGCGTCTTGTCTGGTTGATTGTGGGTCTGTTGACGCTTGGTGTCATGGTGTTTTCCGGAAAACATTTCTATATCGGTGCATGGCAGTCATTTAAAAATCACTCCGCTAATATGGATACGCTAATTGCCCTGGGTACAGGAACCGCATGGTTGTACTCCATGGTAGTAGTTTTTGCGCCGGATATAGTGCCGGAAATGGCGCGCCATGTGTATTTCGAAGCGACCGCCATGATCATAGGGTTGATTGATTTGGGTCTGGCACTGGAGCTCAAGGCCCGTGGCCGGACCTCTCAAGCGATAAAGCGTCTGATCGGCCTACAGGCAAAAACTGCGCGCGTTGTTCGTGATGAAAAGGACGTGGACATTGCGATAGAGCAGGTACTGCTCAATGACATCGTACGCGCCAGGCCAGGTGAAAAGATACCAGTCGATGGTCTGGTGGTAGAAGGCCATACAGCTATAGATGAATCGATGCTTACCGGCGAGCCCATGCCCATAGAGAAGAAAGAGGGTGATGAAGTTGTTGCGGGAACCTTGAACAAAACCGGTTCCATTTTATTCAAGGCAACACGGGTGGGTAAAGACACCGCGCTGGCGCAGATTATTAATATGGTAAAGCGCGCGCAGAATTCCAAACCACCGATCGGCCGCCTCGCTGATGTGATCTCAGGGTTTTTTGTTCCCGTAGTGATGATAGTTGCAGTGGTCAGTGCGTTGGTCTGGTTGAACTTCGGTCCTGATCCCGCTGTTGCATTTGCGATCGTCTCAGCAACAACCGTGTTGATTATTGCCTGTCCCTGCGCGCTGGGGCTGGCCACGCCCATGTCGGTAATGGTGGGTGTGGGGAAAGCCGCCGAGGCTGGAGTCCTCATTCGCAATGGAGAGGCTCTGCAAATGGCGTCCAAAATTACTGCCATGGTGCTCGACAAGACTGGCACCATTACCCTGGGCTCCCCCAAGGTCACCGATATCGTAATGAACTCGGCGGATAGCGAAGAGACTGTATTGCAGATGGTTGCAAGCCTGGAATCAGGATCTGAACACCCCTTGGCGCTGGCAATAGTGGAGTCCGCACAGGAACGGGGCTTACAACCGGGAAAGGTCGCCAACTTCAATGCGATAGCCGGCCATGGCGTTGAGGCCGATTACGAGGGGAAACGCTTGTTGTTCGGCAACGAAAAACTGATGCGCGAACGGAATATCGAGTGTGAATCATTAGTGGAGACAGCCCAGGAGTTGGCTACCCAGGCAAAAACGCCTATGTATTTCGCGGTAGATGACCAATTGGCTGCAATCATTGCCGTGGCAGATCCCATAAAAGAAGACTCCATCGCTGCAATCAAGCGGCTTCAACACAATGGTATACGCGTCATCATGCTCACCGGAGACAACCGCGCGACGGCAAAGGCGGTTGCTGAAAAGGTTGGTATTGCAGAGTATTTCGCGGAAGTATTGCCCCAGGACAAGACAGACAAGATCGTTGAGCTGCAAATGCAGGAGGAAATTGTGGGAATGACCGGCGATGGCATCAACGATGCGCCCGCTCTTGCTATGGCAAATGTTGGATTTGCGATTGGGACCGGCACAGACGTGGCCATCGAAAGCGCAGATATTACTTTGATGCGCGGTTCTCTCCATGGTCTGGCGGACGCAATCGCTGTCAGCAGGGCCACTCTCCGCAACATCAAGCAGAATCTTTTCGGCGCCTTTATTTACAATGCCGCTGGGGTGCCTGTTGCGGCGGGTGTGCTGTATCCATTCCTCGGATTGTTGTTGAGCCCAGTCATAGCGGGTGCAGCGATGGCCTTTTCTTCATTGACCGTGGTAACCAACGCAAATCGCTTGCGCATGTTTAAGGCGCAAGAGCACTAAGAGGGGGGTTGTATGTTATTGGTCAATATCGCAGGTATTGCACTTATCGCACTGATTGTATGGTGGTTTTGGTTATACGAGGCTACGGATGTTGTCTTGAATGACACTGATTTGGTGATTGTTGTTGAAAATGGAACCTATCAACCGGCGCAAGTAAGGTTGGCCGCCGATCAAGCGACGGAACTACATTTCCTCCGCAAGGATAGCTCCCCGTGTTCCGAAATGGTGTTGCTCCCGGATTTGGAAATTAGTGAGAGTCTGCCGATAGATAGGCCGAAATCCATAGCGATACCGCCACTTAAAAAGGGCGAGTACGCCTTTCACTGCCAGATGCAGATGTATCGCGGCGTACTAAAAGTGGAGTGAGGTATCTGTGACTAGTAACAGGACATTCTGGCGTACCCCAAAAGGTTATTCAGCGTTGGCTTTGATTGCCGCGGTGACCTACTTTCTATTGATGGAGCACCGCGCCCATCTTTTTTACGCGCTACCCTTTCTGATTCTCATACTTTGTCCAATGATGCATATATTTATGCATGGAGGCCATGGAGAGGCATCACATGGCCAATCAGACGCATCCGATAACGAAGCGTATCGCAAAGGTGTGGAAGATGGTCGTAGGCAGACTCTCGACCAAACGCCTTCCGAGACGGAGAGATAATCGATGCACGATGATTCAGCTTATGGTCTGTGGGTACTGGTCGCTCTTAACTCGGCAATATTCATTTTCTTCGCCTTCAGCTTTGTAAAGCCGACCTCGAAGCAGGACTGGCGAAGCTTGGGCGCTTTCTCGGCGTTTATTGTGGCGCTGTTTACCGAAATGTACGGCTACCCACTCACAATCTACTTCTTGTCAGGGTGGTTGGCCGAGCAGTATCCCGGAATTGATTTCCTCGCTCACGACAACGGCCATTTGTTGCACACGCTATTCGGATTTGAGGGCAATGCCCATTTTGATCCGCTGCACATTGCCAGTAACATTACTATTATTTTGGGTTTCTTCCTGCTCTCCGCAGCCTGGCGTGTGCTGCATGCGGCCCAAAAGACAGGCTCGCTCGCTACCACTGGTTGGTATGCGCGGTGTAGGCACCCTCAGTATGTCGCCTTCATTTTGATTATGTTTGGATTCCTCCTGCAATGGCCTACGTTACCTACACTTGTGATGTTTCCCGTGCTGGTGGTGGTTTATGTACGCTTGGGTAAACGTGAAGAACAGATGGCTATTGACGAATTTGGAGATGAGTATCGACACTATATGGAAGCTACGCCGGCGTGGATACCCAAATATGGCCGAATCACACCAGAAGAGATAAACCAAAGGCCTAGTTAGAAACTGCAATACTGAACTCGCACGAAAATATTCAAGGAGGTGCATATTATGACTCAGACTGAGCATCGACTCGGTGTATCTGAAGTTAACCTTGTGATTCGCCATCTAAAGCTGCGAGAAGCGAATGCCGATGCTGTTACAAGAGCTATGGGCGAAATTGATAACATTCATGGAATGGATCACGTTTCTTTTGAACACGAATCGCAGGTGTTGAATATTGCTTATGATGCCACGAGAACCTGTATTGATTGCATCGAGGAAATACTGGAGCGGTACCAGATACAGGTTAGTGATGACTGGTGGACGCGCTTCAAAGAAGGGTATTACCGATATATTGACCAAAACGTAAAAGATAACGCAACTCATGAGCCATTTAGCTGCCATAAGGTCCCACCGCATAAGTAGTAACTTGTGCCTACTTACGTGGTGCAAAGATCTCTGACACCAGATTGTTGGCTGAAGATAGAAAAGCATTTTTGATTGGAAGGGCGCGAGTCGGAAGCTCGATGATAGTGTGGGTTTTTTGGTCAGCTTTACTGAAAAGTATGCTGAAAATTCTTGATTATTTGGACGAAGCGCCAGCCATGAAAATACACAAATCAGTTAGAAAGTCACGACACTCACTAGTGGGATTCTGCCTGGTACTGCTACTAGGTTCATTTTCAAGGGCAGCAGCCAGCGCCGAGCTGGAGCCTGTATTGACTCTGGCAGAAGCTCGATCAAATGCATTGTCTAGTAACCCGGGACTGGCAGAAATGCAGGAGCGCTATGAGGCGCTCACGCATATTGCGCCTCAGGTAAGTTCATTGCCAGATCCGGTGGTCAGTCTTAACGCGATGAATCTGCCATGGGATTCGTTTGATGTGAACCAGGAGCCGATGACGCAAATGCAAGTTGGCGTTAGTCAAATGTTCCCTTTTCCAGGAAAGCTTTCTCTGCGCGAGGATGTCGCAGTTTTTGAAGCCGATGCAGCCCTCCATTCGGTTGCCGAGATGAGACTCAATCTGGATATGACTGTCTCTCTAACTTGGTGGGAAATATATTTCCTTGATCGATCACTCGAAACAGTGATCAAGAATAAGTCATTAATGCGACAGTTTATAAAGATCGCGAGAACCAAATACGAAGTCGGGAACGGATTACAGCAAGATGTGTTGCTAGCACAGTTGGAATTGTCAAAGTTGCTCGACAGAGAGATTCAGCTAAAGTCTATGAGAGAGAATCGAGTCATCCGACTCAATGTCCTTATGGATCAGTTGCCCGATCTACCGATGCAACTTCCGACAGTAATGCCTCCATTTTCTGGAACAGTCGCCAGTGAATCGAACTTATATGAACGGGCGAGATTGGCGCGGCCGCTGCTTATGCAGGAGAAAGCTGTGATCAATGCCTCAGAGTCAAGACTCGCCCTGGCAGAGAAAGAATACTATCCGGATTTCATGGTGGGAATGGCTTACGGAAAACGAGATGAGGACGCTTTTGGTCGCTCGCGAAAAGATTTTCTCTCCGTAATGTTGAGCATAAATATCCCGCTTTACGCTGGTTCAAAGCAGTCAGAGGCGGTCAAGCAGCGCGCCAGAGAACTCGCAAAGAATCGATATTCACTCGTCGATACACGCAATATGGTGATGTCATCGATTTCCAGCTCAGTGACAGACTATGAGCAGGCTAAAGAGCAGCTGGATCTTTACGGAAATGGAATTTTGCCACAGGCAAGGCAAACGGTGGAATCGATGCTCGTGGGTTATCAGGTGAATGAGGTCGACTTCCTGAATTTGGTTGGCAGCCAGATCACC
>TARA_R110002049_G_scaffold101379_3_pt1 | contig 11156 bp, 7 predicted proteins | sample TARA_R110002049 | Tara Oceans TARA_R110002049 (sample SAMEA4396941) | marine metagenome | biome: Polar Biome; feature: [SRF] surface water layer (ENVO:00010504); material: water (ENVO:00002006), including particulate matter (ENVO:01000060) such as... | depth 5 m
CGTATTCATATCAAAAAGTTCGGCTAAATCTTCGCCCTTTCCTGCAACAGTAAGCGCACCAATGGGCAGCAAAGTAACGGCGTTATTGTCTGCCTTAGAATTTACAAAGGTAACATCGGAATTTGAATCAATTACGGGGTTGGTATTGGCATTCATCGCTACTGCCGTAAACCCCGATGCGGCTGCGGTTTTAAGTCCGTTTGCAATAGTGTCGCGTTCTTCAAAACCGGGCTCTCCAAAACTAACACTACTATCAAACCAACCTTGAGAAATATGAAGGTTGTCTAATTTTATTTCTTGATGGTTTTTAGGATTTTTAATACTGCTGGCAATCTTAGTAATCATGCCATTTTCAATTAATAAATCTTGAGTTGTGTTATGAAACTCGCTTTCAGAATCTATTATGGTGGCAGATTTTATAAGTATGTTCATTTAAAGTATTTTAAGATGCCCATTTCAATAATCAATAACATTAGTGCAAAAATAACAAACCATTTCCATAGCGCATTAACTTTTGTATCACTTTTTATAGCATCAAAAACATCAGCTATAGAATTACTTTGGGTAATGTCTTTTAAGTTTGATAGGTTTTTATAAACCAAATCACTTTCATTTCTATTGTAATTATAGCTTACATTTTTAATGGTGGTATTTTTATTCTTTATAGAATATGTATCGGCTACTGCTGGTGTTTCCGAAGTTTTAATAACCATTTTGTTGTTAAAATAGCGTTGTTCGGGTATAATATTTATGTCACCATTTGTTAATGAAAGGATGTCATCTTGCAGTAATTCAGTACGAACGCTAAACATATTGTTTTTACCAATGGTGTAATATAATTCAGGAATATTTAAGCTGTACTTTCCAATATTATATAGCGTAGGTACAATTAAAGGTGAATTTTTAAAACTGGAATTATCGGTGTTTAAAGCCGCAGTAAACACAAAAGCATTATTGTTTTGAAACAAAAACGGTTTGCCATTTTCATATTTTAAAATGGCCGAACTTGTATTTGAAATAATATTGTAGTAGCTATTAACTTTTGGATATTGAAAATTACTGACTTGCTTTTCAAAAACACCGTTACCGTATAATGGATGTGCGTAGTTTATAGTTGTTATGCGTTTTGGGGTGTCAACAAAATCGTTAAATGTGGACTTGTAATTTATTAAAAAATCATTATATGACGATTGAACAATGCTTTTTGAAGGAATAACAACAAGAACGCCTCCTTGGTCTGTAAATTGTTTTAAAGCTACAGCAAGCGCACTTGGTATGGCGCTTAATTCATTTAGAACAATAAGATTTTGAGACTCTAAAAGATTGTAGTTTAATTGGTTTTCTAAAGTTGAAGTAAAATTAAATTCGTCTTCTGTATAAATACGTTTTAAAAAGGAATCATCATTGGCATTAATAGCAAGCACGTTTACTTTGGTTGTGCTATTTATATTGAAAAATAAGGTGTTGTCAAATTGCAAATTAGCATCTTCAATAACTATTTTTCCATTTATAATGGTGTTTGCCGGAATCGAAAAAGAGGTGCTTGTTTCTTTGTCGATAGATACCGAAGTTTTAGCAATTAAGTTATCATTATTAAATAGCGAAACTGGTAAATTTTCAATGGGTGGACCGTTGTTTTTTAAAATGACTTTCAACTCAATATTAGTCGCTGTTTTTTGAGAAATATACGTGCTGTCAATAAAAACATTAGTGGTATTTATAGGATTTAATTTCACAAAAAGATAATTGGTAAGCGTGTCTTTTTCTACTTGTAAACCACTATTATCTTCCTGAAAATCTGAAATAAAAACCAGATTTTTTAAACTGTTTTTTTGCTTGCTAAAAAGCGTGCTGCTTTTTAATAAAGCCGCTTGAGTGGTTATAATGTTTGATGAATAACCAAGTTGGAGCAATTCGTTTTTTATGGTTTTAACAGATGTGCTTTTAAAAACGTTATCATTGGTAACAATAGAAACAATGTCATCTTCTGGCACATTGCTGATAATATCCTGAATGGCACGTTTTAAAAGTTCGCCTTGGTTGCCTTTTGCTTGCATGCTAAAGGAATTATCCAGATAAACAACCGTTTCTTTTTCTGCGTTAAACGTATTGCTTTTAGAGGTAAATGGTTGTGCAAAAGCAAATACTATTGCTGTAAGAAGTAGCAATCTAGTAAAAAGAATGAGCCACTTTTTTATTTGCGAACTTTTACGGGTTTGTAGTGTGGCTTCTTTTAAAAAAGCGACGTTGGTAAAGGGTGTTTTTTGAAATTTACGTAATTGAAATAAATGAACAATGATGGGAATGAGCAGTAAAAATAAAGCGTAAAGAAGTTCGGGGTGTTTAAACTGCATTCCTTTTTAGATTTGTCAAAGCTACATATTTTTTTCCATTTTAACGGTATTGAATAAAATGAAAAATATCAGATAATTACTGTTTTATAATGAGTTCCTTTTCCTTTGGAAAGGGCTAGAGATAGGCCTAACAAAAAAACACATAGTCTTCAATTGCTTGTAAATTTAAAGTATTCATATAATCTTTTATTTCCTTTTGAGCCGTTTTATTCGCTACCGTAATAATACTTTGTGAATTGTTAAGTTGTTCTAAAAAGTTAAAGGGCTGTAATATTTTGCCATAAATATCCCGTCCAATTTTTTTAGGGTTATCGCAAATCCATTCAAAATCGATGTCTTTTTCAATAAGTGTTTTGGCTACTTTTTTTCCTTTGTTACCAGCACCCCAAACTGCAAGCGTTTTGTTTGTATTATAATCCAGCTCCAAAAAGTAATGTAGTTTTAAATCTATAAAATGATTTTCAGCGTAATGTATATGCGTTCTGGAAGTCCGAGAATCATAATCGCGCCAATCATGTAAAACGGCACTACAAGGAATACATTTAAGACCCTGTTTGTAAAACCGAAATGCTAAATCGTAATCCTCTGGATATCTGTTCGGGTCAAACCCATCACAAGTAATTAAATCGTCTCTGTAAACCATCCAACAAGGTGATGGAATAACACATTCTTTATAAATTTCGGCATAATTAGTTCCTTTTTTTGTCAATGTATTCAACCAAACTTCATAACGTTTATAACCGCTTTTAATGCCTTCTTCTGAAAAATAATTCACTAAACCAATCGCAACATGATGGGTTCCATATTTTAAAAGATTAGTTGCCAAAGTTTCCATTTTTTCAGGTCGCATCATATCGTCGCTATCCATTCTGGTAATTAAATCGCCAAAACTTTTAGAAAAAGCAAATTGTAAAGCATCAATAATGCCGTTACCAGGATTCTTAAAAAGTTTTATTCTTTTATCGTTTTCAACAAAATTATTTACAATGTTATAGCTGCTATCGGATGAATGGTCATCAACAATAATTAATTCCCAATTTTTATAGGTTTGATTTAATATGGAGTTCATGCATTCATCTAAAAAAGAGGCCGTATTTTTGAACGGAATTAAGATACTTACCAAAGGATTTTGCATAATGCGAATTTAACAAAACCTTAAGAAAATAGGCTATAACATAGTGGTATTTTGCACGTCAATTTAAAAACTATAAAAAACAATTAAATGAATTCAAAAATATATGCCGCATTGTTAGCCGGCGTTTTGTTTGCCAGTTGTACTTCAACTAAAACGACAACTAACGATTTAGCAACGAGCTTGCCTATTGAAACGTCAATTAATTTATCGGAAATACAAGATGATAAAGCGCCAGTTATTATAAATCCTGGACGTTTTACTGTAGATGCTGTTACCTATCGGTTGCCAAGAGTTATCCAAGGTACGTATTCGGTAAGTGACTTTGGAAAGTATGTTGAAGGCTTTAAGGCCTATGATTACAAGGGCAATGAAATGCCTGTTGTAAAAGCAGACGATAATACATGGACGATTACAAACGCAAAACAATTAGATAAAATTACCTATTTAGTTAATGATACCTATGATATTGAGACTACTGGCGGAATAGGAAAAGACACCCCTTTTTCACCATCGGGAACCAATATTGAGCCAGAAAACTTTGTTTTAAATCTGCATGGTTTCATTGGGTATTTCGATTCTTTAAAAAATAATCAATACAAATTGGATATTTCAGCACCATCAGATTTTGTGCGTACATCAGCATTACAAAATATCAGTTCAAAAACAAGTGAAGATGGTAAAACCACAATCACAAGTTATTTTGCACCAAGATATTTTGACATTACCGATAACCCAATGATGTACGGTAATTTAGATGTTGAGGAGTTTATAGTAGGCGGTATAAAAATTGTTTTGAGCGTATATTCACCAAACAAAGTCCATACGGCAGCATCACTTAAAGAAAACGTGTTTAAAATGATGCAAGCCCAAAAAAACTATTTGGGCGACGTTAATACTACACCGCGTTACGATATCTATTTGTATTTATCTGAAGGAAACGAAGATTCGCCAAAAGGTTTTGGGGCTTTAGAACATAATACATCAACAGTAGTTGTATTGCCAGAAGCAATGCCTAGGGAAGCTTTGGATGAAAGTATGGTTGATGTGGTGTCACATGAATTTTTCCACATTGTAACTCCTTTAAGCTTGCATTCTGAAGATATCCATTATTTCGATTATAACAATCCTACATTTTCGAAGCATTTATGGATGTATGAAGGGGTTACCGAATATTTTGCAACATTATTTCAAGTTAACCAAGGGTTGGTAGAAGAGCGTGATTTTTTAAATAAGATTATGGGGAAAATCCAGCAATCCAAACAATTAAATGATGCCATGAGTTTCACTATAATGAGTGAAAATGTTTTAAAGGCACCATATAAAGACCAATATTTAAATGTTTACCAAAAAGGCGCTTTAATTGGCATGTGTATCGATATTTTAATGCGCGAGGAAAGTAATGGAAATAGAGGTATTTTATCTTTAATGAAAGAACTATCTAATAAATACGGAAAAAACAAACCTTTTGATGACGATAAAATTATAGATGAAATTGTAGCTATGACCTATCCATCATTAAGAGAATTCTTTGATGACCATGTTATTGGTGATGTGCCAATTAACTATAATGATTTTTTCGCCAAAGTTGGTTTAGAAATAGGTGACGGAAAAGTTGAAACCAATTATATTTTAATGGATGGCGTGCCAATTATTGGTGGCGACCCACAAAAGGGCACTGTATTTTTCTCTGATATGGTTGCAGAAAACAGTTTCTGGACAGAACATGGCGCATTGCCAAATGATGTTATAAAATCTATTGACGGAACTGACATGACATTTCAAAATGCCAACCAATTACTGCAAGGGGTGTTTATGTGGAAACCAGGACAAGACATTGAGGTTGAATTGGATAGAAACGGAGAAGACATTGTTATAAAAACCACAACTACCAAAACATATACAACAGGAAAAGGCATTATGGAAAAAGCAGATGCTACAGATGCTCAAAAGGCATTGCGCCAAGCTTGGTTAAAAGGGTAAAAAAAATACATACTACTAAAGCCCTATTGGTTTTTAAAAACCAATAGGGCTTTTTTTAATACTTAGCCGATTTGCCCTTAGATAACGAATTATTTATAAAATCACGCAAATCATCATTAGCCGAGATTAAATCTTCACTTCTTAAATACATCATATGTCCACTTCTGTAACCTTTAAAAGTAAATCGGTTTTTCATTTTTCCGCTAGGGTCTATTTGTCCCATGGTATATTTTGCGGCAAAATAGTTGGTAGCTCCATCATAATATCCAGATTGTATTAACACTTTTAAATAAGGGTTTTGCGCCATAGCTTTCCTTAAACCGTCTCTAGTATTGTCATTTTCTCTATCCCAAGGGTGTACATCACCAAACATATTATATTTAATATCTGTTTTAAAATTTAAATATTCTCTCAGGTAATGGTTTATTGCCGGTGTAAAAGCATGATTCCAATTTACTAACTCAGGACTGTAATCTGGCGAGTCACCAGTTTCCCTTTTATCAATTCCTAAATACCTTGAATCTAAACGCCCAATAGTTTGTCCAGTTTCATCACGTAACAATTCTTTCCAAAAAAAGTGTGTTGGTACATCGAGGTTGTTTTGTAAAATTGATTTTTTGCTTAATCCAGAGTAATATGCCATTTTTTCAGCAATTTCATCTTTCTCGGTATCAGAAATAAAACCACCTTTAGCTATGGCTGGCATTAATTTGTTTATTGCAAAATCTTCAGCTTCTGGTAAAATATCCAATAAATCTTTTTGCTGTAAAGATGTTGGTAGTACTTTTTGATACCATGCTGCAGCTGTAAAATAAGGTAAATTTAGTGATGAATAGATGGGTTGCCCGGTACTGTAAAGTTTATAATCTGCAGGCGATACCATAATAACGCCATTTAAAAACATCCATTGATTACTTTGTAATTCATTGGCTAAACCCATTACTCTAGTACCACCGTAACTTTCGCCAATAATATATTTTGGTGATTCCCACCTGTTTTTTCTTGTAACAAAAGTATTTATCCATTCGGCTAGATATTTAATATCTGCATTGATTCCAAAAAATGTTTCTCTTTTAGGTAATTTACCTTCTTTATCTTTAATCATCCTAGAATATGCTGTATTTACCGGGTTTACGTAAACAATATCTGCTATGTCTAAAATAGAATTCGGATTATTTTTTATACCATATGGTTGTACGGGATAACCTTCTGAGTCTATATTTAAAATTTTAGGCCCAGTGTAAGCAATATGCATCCAAACTGAAGCTGAACCTGGGCCACCGTTAAAAGATATAATTAAAGGTCTATTGGCTTTGTCTTTAATATTGTTGCGCTCATAATAAGTATAAAAAAGTGTCGCAATAGGATCATCTTTAGCATTCCAAACTGGTTGGGTACCTGTTGTTGCTGTATAAGAGAAGCTTACACCTTTTACCATGGCGTTGTGTGTTGTTATAACAGTTGTATCAGTTGGGATTTTTCTAGTTTGTGAAAAAGCAAGGGCAGTAATAAGTAGTAAAACAGAAGTTGAAATAAATCGCATATTTATAATTTATGAATTATTTTTTCAAATATAAAGATACAAAATTAAAACCCTTCAAAAACACCCAAGCCAAATAGAGCGAAATCATATTTTACAGGATCGTTTGGGTCAAGTTTTCTAAGAGACTTATCCAATTCATTTAAAGCTTTGGCATCGTTTTGTTTGCGTTTTAATAAACCCAGTTTTCTGGCCACATTTCCAGAATGCACATCCAACGGACAAGATAATTGGCTTGGATTTATTGTTTTCCAAATTCCGAAATCAACACCCGTATTATCATTTCTAACCATCCAACGTAAAAACATGTTTATGCGTTTTGCAGGAGAATTTTTTAAAGGATCGCTAACATGTTTTTGTGTGCGCTGTAAATGTTCTATTTCAAAAAAAGTCCTTTTAAATTTAGAAATAGATGTTTGCATCGAATTCTTTTCAGCAGATTCAGAAAAAACCATTTCTAATCCATTATGGTTTTTATATATGTTTTGAAGCGATTTTATAAATTGGATACAGTCATAACCATTAAAAGTACGATGCACAAAAGGAAGCAGTTTTTCTAAATCGGTTTCTTGGTGGTTTACAATAAAGTCATAGGGTGCGTTATCCAACAAACCCATTAACTTATTGGCATTGTTTATAATGCTTTTACGGTTTCCCCAAGCAATGGTAGCGGTTAAAAACCCTGCAATTTCAACAGCTTCCTTTTTACCGAATTGATGCGGAATTTGTATGGGGTCGCTTTCAATAAACTTCGGGTTGTTATATTGTTCAACTTTAGCGTCTAGAAAGTCTTTGAGGTCTTTTTTGTTCAAGAGGTACTAATCATTAATTATTTTCCCATCAACCATAGTCAGTTTCCTGTCAGCCATATCGGCGAGTTCTTCGTTATGGGTAACGATGATAAAGGTTTGCCCAAACTCATCACGGAGTTTAAAAAATAAGTTATGTAAATTTTCTGCCGATTCGCTATCTAAATTCCCCGAAGGTTCATCAGCAAAAATTAAATCGGGGTTATTAATTAAAGCACGTGCAACTGCTACGCGCTGTTGTTCCCCTCCAGAAAGCTCGCTGGGTTTATGATTGTACCGATGTGACAGACCTAAAAAATCCAACAATTCCTTAGCACGTTTTTCGGCATCCGCTTTTTTTACGCCTTTTATAAAAGCTGGTAAGCACACGTTTTCTAATGCGGTAAACTCAGGTAATAATTGATGAAACTGAAAAATAAACCCAATATGTTCATTTCTGAATTTTGCTAGGGCTTTATCGTTAAGCGAGTCAATAGCAGTGTTATTAATACTAAGTTCAAAATCAGCTTTTAAAGACGCTTTATCTAAAGTGCCCAAAATTTGTAAAAGCGTTGTTTTTCCGGCCCCAGAAGGCCCAACAATAGAAACTACTTCGCCTTTTTTAATATGAATATCCACACCTTTTAAAACTTGTAGATCGCCGTAGTATTTATGAATGTTTTTTGCTTGAATCATTTATAATAAATAATAGCTGTGAATTTACTACTTTAAGCTGTTATGTACAATTAAGAATTTGCTTTCTTGGTAAAAACGCTTTTAATAGAGCTATAGTCTATAAAATATTGAAGGCGTAATGAGAATGTGTGCTGAATAGGTTGATTTAGTAAAAGATCTAGATTATTGCCAAAAGCAATATCTGCTTTATGGTCTCTGTTAAATAATTGATTTCTGTACAATGCGGTTAGAAAACTCCCTGGTGCCAGTTGCCAAGAATAACTCAAATCTAAATTCCAAGTACTGAAATTAATATTTGGGTCATTTTCAACATTTGTTACGGTATAGCCAGTACTGCCAGTTAATCGGCCATTATCAAGTAAAGAAAAAAGTTTTTCATTATAGTTAACAGTATCCCAATATGTTCTAAAGTTTAATGAAAGACTATGATTGGGATTAAAATTATAACGGGCTGATAAATTATTAGATATTATGGTGCGATTGCGCTCTCCAAAAATAGGTTCGTCGTTTTCAGAGGTGGCATAACCTCGACTTCCTTTATTAGAATTGAATTGAAAATCATATTGTAGTAAAAAATGTTTGTTAAATCGCATTCTTGGACTTAATATAATCTCGTAAGCAAATAAATCTCGACCATCTTCAAATAAGGTGCTTATGTTAGTTCTAACATCAAAGGCAAAACGGTTGTTATAGTTAGTAGAAATAAAGCCCCCTATTTGCAAAAAGTTTTCATAAATAAAATACCTGCCTTCCTGTCTGGACTCAAAATAGTCAAATTGTTTCCCAGGTTGAAAATCAAAGTCAAATCCAAATGAATGTAAACTTGTTGTAGTCGCTCTAAAATTAACGCCAAAATTGGTAGTTGTAAATACATTTGGGGAAGCCAATTGCCTATAATTAAAAAAAGAGCTGATTCTATAATTATTCAATTTTTTGGAAGGTGTAAAGGTTCTATATGAAAAATCGATTCCGTAATTGTTGTAATTATTACGGAGAATTAACCCGAGGTCATTTATATCATAATTGGTGTCTGCAAAATTATGATCGATGCTGTACCTAAAATTCCCATGAATTTTACTTGCCGCAAAAGACGAACTATAGCCAGTTGAGGTTTCGTCTTCCAGGTAAATATTACTCATTTTAATTTGGCCTTCTATATTATACGTGTTTCTTTTGTTTGATACATCTGCTAATAGCCCTGTAACATTGGCATCTCTAAAACCCCCTTTTCTGGTTACATTAGTGTTTATTAAACCTATTGAGGAGTTATTGTTAAACTGCTGATCTAATACCAGTATATTGTAATTTGAAAATGGTTCAGCAACAACGTCTCTCGAATTTCCTGATATGGTATCTAATACCCGAGTCGTAGTCTTTTCGGTAATAGCATTAAAAACACCTACTCCAAGGCCCTTTTTAGTACGTCCTGAAACCTTAACAGCATTTAAAACCTTAACAGTATTGGGGTAATTAACAAATGTTTCATTTTCATTTAATTCCGGGAAGCTTGCCGGTGCATTACCTACACGTCTTGAAAAAAATAAATTTCCTTTATTAAATAAATCTACACCCTCAGTAAAAAACTGTCTTTGTTCATTAAAGGTCTGCTCAAAAGGGCCTAGGTTAAGTGTTAAATCATCAAAACCAACTTGACTAAAATCTGGAACTAAAGTAGCATCTAGGGTAAAATTATCGGTGATACCATATTTTAAATCCAAACCAAAGTTTAAATCGGTTTCAGATTCCCCATCAAAAGTTGTCCCAACTCCAGAAACAAAAGGATATAAGTTTAATCGAACTGGAGGCTTTATATTTTTTAATCCAGTAATTTCTCCATGATACAGAAAACCAGAACCTTTAGTAGGGTCTATTGGATTCCAAGCATAACGTGCGCGTTCTCTTCTTACTTCACGTTGAAATTGTATGCCCCAAGTCTGTACCGCTTCATTTGTAAACCGTAGCGCGCGATAAGGGATTTTAATTTCAACAGACCACCCATCGGCATCCCTTTTAACAGCACTGTCCCAAACGGCATTCCAGCCATAATCTTCGTTATTTAGTGTTGCAATAGCATCGGCTTGACTTCCCGAACTAAAAACAATAAAAATGGTATTGTTCTGTGCGTCGTTATTCGGATTTAGAATAATCATAAAAAAGTCGTTCTGCCCAAAATTATCGCGCTGTGTTATTTGACTCATTATTTTATCTGGATCGTCGTACATCTTAGCACCAAAATAAATGGCATTGTTATCATAAGTTACCTTAACTTCTGTACGCTCATCATTTGGTGGGGCAATACCAATATTGGGCCTAAACTGAACAAAACCTGCGGCAAGTTCAGATGTATTCCAAATTCCCTCATCTAAAACACCATCTATTTTGGGCGCTTTTTGAGTTCTTTTAATATTGTAAGTTTTTTTGTCTTGTGAATAACCTGTAAGTGAAGATGCAAATAAAAAGGCAATAATGATGACATATTTCATTTGCTGAGGTTCGATTTGATTGATTCACGGAAGAAGTCCCAATGTTATTTCTAAGCCTTCACAACAAAAATAATTTTGTTTAGTTTGAATTTTCATAATTTAAAGTTAAAAAGCAGAGTGATGTAAGTATTTGATATTTTGTAACTATTCAGGTTCTATATTGGGATTGACATCAACCTT
>TARA_R110002049_G_scaffold308957_2_pt1 | contig 11156 bp, 5 predicted proteins | sample TARA_R110002049 | Tara Oceans TARA_R110002049 (sample SAMEA4396941) | marine metagenome | biome: Polar Biome; feature: [SRF] surface water layer (ENVO:00010504); material: water (ENVO:00002006), including particulate matter (ENVO:01000060) such as... | depth 5 m
TAGAAATACGGTTCAAACAGATTATATATTACTTGTTGCCAAGTATCAAAAACAAACTCAAAAACATCTCGATTCCACAGGAAACCAGAGGATTCCCGGACTAATCCACTCTACAGGAACAGACGTTTCAATCGTCTACTACCCACAGACTCTACTCACAGGCCCGCGACCAGAGCTGGTAACTTAGGTTACATGTGATTCCCCCTCATTCCTGTGCCTTATCTTACTATTATACCCAATTGTCCTGTTGTAATGATCAGGTAAAACATAAATTCGTTAATCTTCCTGGATCGACTGAATCAAATGGCGATAGCGAACCAGTCGTTTCCAGTTATCAAATTTTTTCGTGGTCGGCTCATAGGCTTCTTCCACACGGGTCCGGTCCACCACAAAGAAGCCACGATAATCGGGAACATGAACCGATTTACCGTGTGCCCGGTCGCCGATCTGCACGACGTCATCATGGGCTGTCAGGCCCGCGCCAGAAGCCTCAAAATAAGCCACCGACATAAAGACAGTAAACGTGTTACTGCGGGTAGTTGTGTTGCCGATAATTTTGGACAAAATCCGGTTCCGTGAATGGAAATCAACATTTCCGCCTTCGTGTTCTGACCGGATGGCTACTTCAAACAACTGTCGTGGATCGCTACTAACTGTTGAAGTAGCACTAGTGTAATCGGAATATAATGACCGCAGGAGTGTATTTTCTCTTGGATCCCTGTTAGCAGAATTGACAGGACGAGATGGTTCTCCGAAGAAGTCAAAACTGCGAAATGGGCGTGAGCCAGGTGTCCCTGGTAGATGGAGTCCAGAAAATGGGTCTGCTGTATCACGCGAATTTATAAATTCACTCCACCAATCCCGACTGCTATCTCCTTGATCAGTGAGACGATACAATTCCCTGCTATTTCGTACATCTGAATCATAATTAGTAGCGTCAATCACATATTCAGATAATCCTATGTCGTCGATCAGAGAAGCCAGAGCAGAAGGATGCCGGATTGTATTCAGATTCAACTTACCAGGTACTCGAAAATCTTTGAGGGGATTAGCTAATTGACGATGTATTCGTGTTGGAATTTCAACATACTCAAATAGTCGATACCAATAATTATAGGCAGAGGATGGAGCTGCAGTTGAAGTTACACCCTCTTGGCTGAGGAATTTTTTAATCCCTGCGACTTGGACTTCACTGCCTGCCTGCTGACCGCTGCTATCAACCAAAGCATAGGTCATCAATCTTTCGCGAGTCACTGCTAAATCTGCTGATGAATCTAGCTCGCTATCGGTATCGTAGAGGTCTTTATCAGAAGCGGTTAGTTCCTGAGTGGGACCAACAATTGGAACTGAGAAAAGTTCAATAACAGATGAAAAATCACGATCGAAATGAGGTTGCCAGAGTGAAAAGTTTCCAGTTGTTCTTGAATTTTGCAGACCAATTGTATTACGAATATTTCCAGCTGTATTATTATCGAGTTCTCCAAAGCGTTTTGCTAGAGGTTGAGATCTTTCCTTACTTTGTAAATCAGGAAGTTTCGGAGTAGCAGCTGCTGCGGTATCTGTATCCAAATCAAACGCTTTTTTTTGTGCAACCATCTCGTCAACCAGCACCCAGGGATTATCATCGTCGGGAATGGGTATACCACCTGTCGCAAGATAGGTATCCCGACCTAAGTGGGCTTTCCGGAATAACTTGACCTTAATATCTGTTGCAGAACCTAATTGAGTTTCAGCTTGAGAAAGAAAGCTGCCAGGGCCACTGGCTGTAGCTGTAAGCCCGGAATTTAAAACCGAAACTAAAGTATTCGTTGTGGCCAGATCAGTGACCATATCGATCTTGTTGGCACTCAGTATGTTCCCCGCAGGAATGATGCGGTCATCAGGGTCACTGAAGTCACCATTACCATTTATATCAACACGAAATTCACTATAAGGATCACTACTCGCTCCATTGAATGTATCGCCTGCATTTGAGCTCAATAGTGTGAAGAGTCCTCCTGGATCAACACTACTTCTTTTGGGGACGGCATAGCTCACCATTGCTCCGTCAACCTCCAAGCCAATCATCCACTTTCCACGCATACCGAATGGTACTGTGTATGGGCTATTATTACGGAGTTCAATGGCACTGAAAAAGCGTTGTTTATCCGCACCATCGACTTTGTCATCGGGAAACTGAGTGATTGTTAAATCGCTCATCTGATCCTCAGATTGTACAAGTAAGAACTCGCTAAGAGTCAGTTCAATGGCTTCCACACCCCAGACGACCTTGCGATCTCCCGAAGCATCGATCGAGTAAGGATCGTCGTCCAGGTTCCAACCATTACTTAAATCTGTATCATATTCAAACCGAGTCATGACACTGTCTGGATCGAGCGCATCAACAACGTTCACCGCAAACTGAGCCATTTGCAAAAGTTCGTTTGATCCGTATGAGGGTGTCGTGTTTTTATTGTTAATTGAATAGAGCAGCGTATAAATATCGCGGGCCATGCGCTGTCGATCATAGCGTGCCCAGTACTCCTGCTGCTGAGGTGTGGCAGGAGGATAAACAGTTGTTGCCGAAATCACCGGAGTTGCCGATAGGGAATCTAAAACATTGTTTCCATTCAGGTCTTCCGATGTTTCCAGCACTCCATTACCATTCAGGTCTTCACCCGGATGTGGCGTCAGGGGACGGTATGAGACCGTACGACCGGTACCACTATTCTCATACACCAGCAACTGATTCAGATTTAATCTTCGCTGCTGTGGGTCATTTGAAGTTCCCACTGCTAATAAAGTTTGTAGCTCAGGTCGAAAAGCAGAAATGGAAAATGCCGGAGGAAAAAGATTTGAGTTCGCACCATTATCGGAAACAGGTTTTGAAAACTGTTTCCGATCCCAGCCGATGGTGGTAAACCGTTTGCGGCGTTCGTAGTCTGTGCCTCCCGTGGTTCCAAAGTTCCGAGGCATCAAGGAGGCGAGACGGGACGTCACGCCGGAGCTCACAATGTCAGTCCCGGAAAGCTGCAGATGCGCCATCTCTTCCGGGCCGAAGGGGTCATCATAGGGGCGCTGGACCTTCTCCATATCCACGACGATTTCATCGGAATCGTCCAGCAGGTAGTGATCTCTGGCCGGATCAGAGGGGTTACCAAACAGCGCGGAAGGCCAGCGAACGGAAGCCGGTGTAGTGGATAATTCAGGGCCGGCAATTTCATAATTCACATAATAAGGCCAGGTTGCCGGACCACCAGAGGGAGCGTGGAGATTGGTACGGCGATAGTTGGCTCCCGATCGCCAGGTACGGCCGGCACCGTTGTGAGCGAGCGGGTGTTTGAATGAAATCGCCCCCGCGCGTGACCCCTGCAGGGAACCACTCTGGTTACTGCCTTCATAACGGTCTCCGTTATCATCGACCCCACTTTGGCCCGGTCGTGAAAATTCACCGGGTACAAGGTTATCACCAGTAGCATCCCGCTGCGCCGCATACAGACGGTTGGGTTCACCCCAGCGGCCATTGATCAGGTCGCGGATATCGCTCTTGATGCCGTAGTCAATGGTAGCGGGAACCGTAAAATCGGGGCGCCCGTAATTCAGGAAGAAATATTCCATGTTGGACAGTTCCGGCCAACTGTTCGGCTCTTTTCCAAAAAACATGTGATGCTGATTGAAAGCGGTGCCGGCGGGACTGGGGATTTGTGCCGTCAGAGCCCACTGTGGATTGATCTCACCGGGAGAAGACAGCCCCTGATGAGAGCGGGACAGGAAAATGAACTGGTTCGAACCAGAGCCAGAGGTATTGTTACCGAAAGTACCGGCAGGGGCATAGTTCAGGTCGATGCTTCCCGGCTGCCGCATATTACCGGCGGTATTCAGATTGATCAGGCCATCAGTATCATACACGGTGAACGAGAACAGGGGGATGATATAGTCCCCCGGGTTCTGAGGGTCTTCGATCGGTGGAAAATCAAGATCCAGCCAGACCCCTTCCTTAATCGTATCGCCGTCGTTGTCGACGTCGAGGGTATAATCGGTATCCGCGTGACCTGTCCAGACTCCCAACGCCCCCGCAATGTCAAAATCAGTTGTATTAAACCGTGGTGATCCAGAGTCTGTATCCGTATCACGATGAATAAAATGATGCTCATTATGCGGACGGAAAACCCGTTGCGGTGAAATTGTGGGTTCGTTATAGGGATCCGCTATTGGATTTCCACTATTATCACGTAAGTATTGAGGCCGATGAAACGAAGGGATAATGACCAGTCTCACGTCGTTAGGATTACCAGGCCAGGTGGGTCCGGGAACATAACCTTTGTAAGCGAGAAACAAATTGTTAATGTCAGGGGAAGTATAATCTACATCAGGCTGAGGATAATTATTATGTAAAGTTAGATTTGATGGAACAGTTAAACTAGCAGCAGGAGATATATTAAAATCTAACATGTAATTGTTAGCTGCCTCTGCAGAACCATCGTAATCTTGATCAACGACCGGATATCCTGTTGTACCTCCGCTTAAGATAGAATTGATTCCCTGGCCATTGAAAGGGCTCTGATCCATGCTTATCACATCAACACCACTCTGGCTTGTTTTTACTGTTCCCAGCATATTGTAGATCATTGAGTGGCGGGGATAATCGCCGCCCCACAGGGCGCTGTTTTTACGGTATTTGTCGGGTCCTTTGATCAGTTGTTCGAGGCCCCAGTTGAACAGGACGTCTGCCTGCAGGCCGGGATCGGCTTCGTTGATGGCGGCATCGGCAAAGTTTTCGGCGCTGGTCTGTTCCTGCGCTGACAAGGTGTAGAACACCACCGCCATCAAAGCGAGAATGGCGAGCAGCGCAATCACAACGAGCAGAGTGGACCCGCGCCGCTGGTGAATGATCTGGTTCTGGCAGCTGCCTGTTTTTTGTTTCATTAAAATGGATTTCATTTCCATACCTCCCGAAGTGTCTGATGACCGTGACCCGGACCGGCACTGGGAAAACATTGTTGGGGTTTCAAAATATCAGGAATCACTCCGCCAGCAGATTGCGTAACGGATGAATGATCGTCATTTGTCGTAACTGATCAGATGAGACATCTATGTATCGAATGGTAATCTGAATCGCTTTTAATGCTTTGGGGTTCGTGGAACCGTCGACGGGCCGGAATGGTGGCGGATCCTCGCCGGTTGCATGATCATTATCCCCGTCGGCATTGTCGAGGTCATACTGGATATGCCAGGTGTCATAAATATTGGTTGCATGGGTCGCATCCGGATTATTATTTTTGTACGCAGGAGTAGCACTCGTGGCGTAGTCCACCGCGATGGTATTCCCGATATCGGTGAACTGACCTAATGCCTCATCGAACAGTTTAATGTCAAAGGCAATTACGTTCGGCAGCACCAGGTCTTCAGAACGCCGTAAACCGGACGCATACTGGTTGACGACATTCGTCGTGCGATCCAAAACCAGGGTGGAACCAGAGGGGCTCATTGGATTGGAGCCGCCGGCTGTTGAAGGCGCCTGCGGATACCGGAAATCAATGTCGGATGTTTCCTGGTGGGTAAACCGACCAATAAACTGCGGGTATCCATCTGCATCATCCACATACTCCCGCGGCAATCCCGTAGCATGATTATAACCAAAGCGAAAACGGGTACGCCCCAGTGAAAAATTCGGTGCTTCCAGTGTGGTATTATCCAATGACTCTACACCATGAAAGTTCGCATAAGCGGTTGGGGTGCCGTAACGATAGACGGAAAAATCAAAATCATTCAAGAAATTACCAGAGGTATAAGAATCTAAACCGACGTCGTATAAATTGTTTGCCGGGTCGAAGAATTCCCGTCCCCCCGTGGTCATTGCATTTTCAGCAGTCTGCGGTTGGGTGGAATCGGTGGTTTCCAGATCCAGTGGCTTGCGAATTAACATGGTCCGTCGATAGAGGTTTCCGCCTCTCATGAAATAGCAGACTTCAGCATAGGGAGACACAGAGGTCGTATCGGAGCTGATCCTGGCGTCATCGGTTTCGGGTTGATTGGGATGGGCAATCGATGGCTGTTGTCCAGAAGGTGTCACAGTAGCTCCCAGCACAGACGCTTTCCCGTAATAGGGGGTCGTATCCAGAAGCTTGGCGGTAATGTTGGCATCGACTGTAAACTGAATCAGGTCATCAGAATCGTTATTCGGATCGTTCTCCGAAATGACCAGATATCCTTTTCGATCTGTAAAATCGCTGACTCTGAAAGCGGTTGCCTGCTCAGTGGGGTCAAAGGGTATCACATTCTGAAAAGTTCGTTTATTCAGGTCGGATTGGATGAGTGTGGTCAGCATGCGTGCCCGTTGATCGTTTTCAGAGAGGCCACGCTGGGTGGTAATCGAGTTGGCAGCGATCTGGAAGATCTGGGTAAACATCACCATCATCAACAAAACCAGCGCAACAGATACCAGCAACTCAACGAGCGTAAACCCGCTCTGAGTGATTGCATGGTACTGCCTGCTCTTTCGTCGGGCAGCGAGTTTTCTGTTACCTGCTGAGTATTTCATATTGAATTCTCAATTTCCGTTCGATATGTCATTTCTCTTGAATCGTATTCAGGTGATCAGTTAGAAGGATCCAGTTTGTTTCCCAAAGCATAAACCTGAACCACATCCGAGCGGACGATCACGCCGTCCGCAGTCTCAGCAAGGCCCGCCGAGTTCCGAATATCCTCCGCGATGGGTTGATCCAGGACTACGAGGGCTGCTGTGGCAGTACTGTTTTCTGTGTAGTTCTGAATGCGATACCAGCGCGCGTTTTTGACATCAAAGATGTGCCCCCCCTTCTTGAGGGGCGGCCTGACATGGTCAACGGACACGTTCAGAGGAGGTCCTGTAATGTTGGTATTGTAATTCAGTGTGAACTGATAGTTGGGTTCGTCATCCGAACCTTTCCAGCCCAGTTCACCCCGCTCATCGGTGGTTCCATCCTGGTTATCATCTTCGCCAGCAACTCCGGGAGCCCCGTCTGCCCCGGTCGTGTATCTCACAAAATCACTGACGCTGTGTACGACTTCGCTGAGCGGAGAAAAGTCCCGTTTGAAAAATACGACTACATCCACAGAGGCGACCCGGGTAGGCTGGTGCCGTACAGAGAGGAGATAACTGTAACGCTGTTCCTGGATTTCAATACGAACCTTCGACACAATCCCCAATCCGCCTGAATCGACGTAGCGCAAATTATCCGGAAGAGCCGTAAAACCTGTTAGCGTATGGCTGGAAATATTAGCGGGAGGAATCGACGTCAGGGGGCGTACCTGGGCGATTTTTCCCGATTCATCAAAGATCACAATTCGAGACCAGATCCCCTGTGAATAACCGGCGACCGCATTCTGGTCAATTTCTGTCATCAGTTCGGTCGACAGATCTTCCGGATAAAATTCGAGCTCGGTCAGAGAATTCGATTTCGGGATCCCTTCAAACTGAACTCGCCAACTGTCCTGCTGAGAGAAGAAATTCGGTCCCGAGCCCATCGCAGTAAAACCGGCATCAAAACGGATCACCCTCCCGTTTGCAGCCCCCTGGCCATCATTGCCGAAACGTCCCCGATAAGCGGGATCATCTGCGAGCAGATAGCCAATCGGATCTACAATATATTTACGGTTGGTATAACGGTGCTCATCGCGATTTCCATCATTATCGGGATCGTGCAGTAACCGGTCGGGGAACGCATCGATCATGGCTTCGGCGTTATAACGTAGTATGGTCGCGTTGGTCAACTGGGTTGCCTGCGCACTCCGCCTGACGGAGATTGGGAACAGTGTTGCCAGTGGAATCACGCCCAGCCCCATGATCATGACAGACATGAGGACTTCCATCAAAGTCACACCACGACGGCGACTGACAGCGTTCTGGCCGATTGTTTGATAAAGGGATCTCATTTGGCTGTCGCTCCCGTTTCCGCATAATAAAAGACGTCTGGTAGATCGGGTGGTCCAATCATTCTGGAATCAATGCCCATGGGAAATGCATTCACGCTACCCGTGCGGGTAAAGATCGTCAGCAGTGAAGGAGTCGTATTCTCCACCACCTCCCATTTTGCCGAACCGTCCGTAAATATCTTCCCCGTATGACGGGGACCATCATCCCCAGCGGTCAGGAATACGGAGGCATTACCACCGCTGGTGCCGGCTGTTCTGCAGATGTATGTTCTGTCGTAAGGCATATATGCATAATTAAGCCGCGCTGGAAGCTGTACGATAGCCCCTTCGGGATAGTCGGTATTCCTCAGCCAGGAAGATTGAATATTGGCGAGTGTATCAATCACAAAATGAATTTTTCCGCTGCTGGCTTCGCTGCCCATAACCGAACCACGGGGCGAAAACATCAGATCCAACTGGTTGGAATAGAGGCGAAAATCGTCTGAGCCTGGCCAGAGTAATTCGGCGTTATCATCAGCGCCACCACTGAGGTCATCATCGATCCCCGCTTTGCCTGGAGCTCCATCAGGCCCCAGATTTACATGGGCTGTATCAGCGGGAGGCTGCCAACTGGCAGGCAGGAACGAACGGTCCAGGTCGATCCCGGTATCATTGGGCAGTAGAATCGGTTCTTCGCCTGAAAGGACAGCAGGAGGCAATTCCAGCAGATAAGTAGAAGGACCACTTCCGGGAGAGAAGGCCACAACCTCATCCGGTTCTGAAGTTCCCGCATCTCGATAGGGGGTGGTTAACCGTAACAGTTCTGTCCCACCTGAAACTCCCGACCCAGTGACGTCAACCACATACCAGGTCCCGCTGTCATCGCCGGGAATCTTGATGCGTATATTTTCTTTAATCATGCCGCGTGTATAGAGTGTGGCCCAGTCGGTTCCCACACCACTTACATAGTAGATATCCGGAGAGTCAGCGATGTTATCTGAAGGGCTATTGTCGGGCCGCTCCATCTTAATGAGTCCCTGTTGCCAGTAAGGGCTGGGGGCAATATAGACCATACTGGTAACCGCAGTCGGGTTATTAGGGTCGAGCATAAAGCGGACACCCCGGGGTGCTTTGGCATAAATGGCACGATCCCGTGCACCCGCGAGATACGACTGCACCTGGCGAGAGGCACTGCGGGTCAAATCGGTAGAGAGTGCAAAGTTGATCGAAGTGACTGTCATCACAATCAGGATGGCGATGATGGAAATCACGACCAGCAACTCGACGAGCGTAAAGCCGACTCGTATTGAAGATCGCAGCTTGAACTGATTGTTCCTGTGAAAGGCTGGCATATGCTTACCTTCCTCCGGCTCGTTGATTGTGATTGGTAATATTGTCAAAGACCCCTTCCACGGGTGGTACAGCCGTCGGTTGTGCCAGAACTCCATTGTTGGTGAAGTCATGCGGCTCATACAGTCCGAGGATTCCATCTTCACCAGCAGAAACGATCAGAGGCAGTGAGTAGGTATCCAACACCCCGTATTCGCAGGGAAACAGGCTGGGTAGAGCAGTCGTGTCGTAATAATAACTGGCAGAGTCGTTAAACAGTGTTTGGACCAGGCCGTTCGAACGGGAGTTCTCGTTGGCAAGCCGCCCCAGTGGATCATCTGCATCAACTTCCAGAGGATCCCGTTCGGAAGAGGAAGTGGGCACCGGGGGCAGGCCACTGAAAAATGCGCCTGCGACATCACGCCGAATAGCACCCCCCGCCCCGTAAGGGCGAAACAGGCGTGACGGCCAGTGATAGAACCGCAGAGGCCTTCCCCAGCCATCAATAAACTCTTTCAGTCCGTCACCATCGGTGTCAGCAACTTCGGAAGCGTTAAACGCATCTTCTCCTATAGGAGCAATACCCAGTCCGTTAAATTGTGTCAGAACGAAATAGAGATATTCAGAACTGATGCTGAGTCCATCGTCAGAACCGAGACTACCTGCAGTCCCTGCGGTGACACCAGGCTGAGCATCCATGACGTCATTGATTTTTACATTGTCTCCGATAAACTGCGGGAAATTTTCCCGAAAGAGATCTTTGCGAACCAGGATTTCGACAATTGGATCAGTGAGCGAGTAATATTTCTTATTGCCCAGTTCTGAAACAAGCTGTCCCCGTTTACTGCTCAAACGAGGCTGAATCAGTTTGTCAGACCGCTTGGAATCCAGCAGCTTGTGAAAAGCCTGTATCCGCTGGCTCAGCAAACCATTCACCTTGATGATATTCGCCATGGAAGCTTTTTCACGAGCTTTATTGCCGATATTACGTACCACGAACGCTGAGGTGGCAATCAAAAATAACAGGATTGCCACGACCATCATGAGTTCGATGATGGTAAAACCATCTCGGCTGGCTCGAATATCTTGATGAGTCTGAAAACGACGCATGAAAAAACCTGACTTAAAAATACGGGCCCGAGTGACTTAATTATTTCAGCGATCCGCTGGTGAAATTCGTGATATTATCTGCTTCTACAGTGCGTCCTGCAGGGAAGTTTGCATCCTGGGAGTAGTTCCCGCCGGTCCCAAATTGAGAGTCAGCGCCTGGTGAAATAATCTGGAATGATTTGGGCTTGAAAGCCGGCCCCAACGTATCGCCAGGTCTACCCTGATGATACACGTTAGTAACATTCAAACCTAAGGCAGGTATTGAAGGCAATTCTGAAGTACGATAACCGCGTCCGCCGTAACTGCTGAAGTACAGATAAGGCAACTGCTGACTGGGAAACGCATCTTTATATTCGACTGCCGTATCGTTATCGATATCAGTGAAACGTGAGATGTCGAATTCGAAATAAGGCCCCTGACGATTCGTCCCGCCGGAAGCAATCGAAAAAGGGTTGGCAGGATTTTTAGAAAATCCATTTGGCGTTTTCCCCGTCGAATCGAAGACACCTCCCAGGAAAAAGACCAGACATTCTCCCGCATTCAGAATGAACTCATCTGATGTGTCACCATCGTTGTTAATATCTTTACTTAACCCAAAATTAAATTGAGGCCACATCTTGCGAATTAATGCTTTGCTGTGTGCATCCCAAGAGGCACCACCCGCTTCATGCAATTTGATGTAACTGGGCGGATCAATTCCGAAGTCGGTTTTGAAATTGGTAATCGCTGCTTCCAAATTAGCGATTTCCGTGCGAACCTGTGACTGTTGTGCCCTCAGTCGGACAGAGCCGATGGCGGGGACGAGCAGACCGATCAGAATCAGGATAATGACAATTGCGATCATC
>TARA_R110002049_G_scaffold68785_2_pt1 | contig 11154 bp, 6 predicted proteins | sample TARA_R110002049 | Tara Oceans TARA_R110002049 (sample SAMEA4396941) | marine metagenome | biome: Polar Biome; feature: [SRF] surface water layer (ENVO:00010504); material: water (ENVO:00002006), including particulate matter (ENVO:01000060) such as... | depth 5 m
CTTCTTATAAGACACGAAGAGTGTATGGAGCTATGGCTGGATATGATGAGCCACAGAAAATAGTCACAGGATTACAGTTACTACAAGCTGGTATTATTGATAAACAAACTCTACAAGAAAACCTTGATGGTTTAGATAACCTTGTTAGAGTTAACGATAGAATTACAAAAGAAAAAGCAGATAACATACTGTTTGATACTTTGTTAGCACAAGCTCAACAAGGTGACCCAAAAGCAACTATGGCTGTTGTGCAGATAAGAAAGAATCCAGATGATATGCAAAATATTTTAGATAAATTCTTTACAGCAGAAGAGCCAGAGATACCAACAGCTGAACAAGATTTGCTTGGAGGAGGTGCCTTGCCACCACAAAGGTCCTCCACCAGGCATAGCAGAACTACTTGGTGGATTAGGAGGATAATGTCTATTAATAAAAAATTTGAAGATATAGTAGATTTTTGTCTAATTGATATAGATGAATTAGGTGATGATATTATTTTAGAAGAAAAAATACAAGATAAGACATACACAGACCAAATGCCACCAATGGTATTTCCTTTTGGTTATATGATTATAAGTTCTACATTTATGTTTTTTGATGATGAGGATAATGATGGCGACCAGGAGTAATTCAAATAAAGGTGTTGATAAAAGAAAATTAAATGTTCCACCACCAGCTAGAAATACACAAGACAATACACAAGCTGTGCGTAGAATACCTGGTGTAGATTATGGTGAACAACAAGCATTAACTGAACAACAACAAGCTGCTCCATTGCCTAAAAAAACTACACCACAAACACAAACACAAGGTTTTCCACAAATGCAATTAGGTACTTTAGATAGAGCCACAGAAAATGCAGATGAAAACATTTTAACTGGAGCTATGCCTTTAAGACCACAAAATATTACTGTTCAAGATGAAAATGGTTTTCCTATTGCAAGACCTAATGCAGAGTTTAGAAATTCAGATATGGTATCTGCTTATGTACAATCTGGATTTAATGATGATATATTAAATATATTAATTAGAACAGTATGAGTTCTTATCTAGGATTCGGTAAATCTAAAAAAGCTGAACTAAATTCAATAGAAGAAAAATATGTACAAAACAATCAAAAAGAAATAAAGTTTGATTCTGTAACACCACAACAAGCAGAAAACATTAAATTACTATCTAATGTTTATTCTTTTGCTCCTCCTGGATTAGTTTCTGAATTAGGAAAAATGGGTTTAACTAAAGAACAAGCAGAACCATACATAGTTAACTCTGTTAATGCGTATGTTAATGATGGTAGAACTGTTAACAAAGATGCTAGAGATTATCAGTTATCTAATGCAGGTGTTTTTAGTTGGAGTAATAATCCTGTTTCACAAGCATTAAAAGATACAAAAGCACAAGTTAAAAAATTTACACAAGTAACCAGTACAGGTCTAGCCTCTTATCCACAGTTTGTTACGAGGATAGGTAGAACATATATGATTGCTAGAGAAAGAGCAATACAAAAAGCTGTTGATGCTGGACAAGATATAGCTTTTCAAAAAAATGGAGAAGATTATTTAGATTTAACAAAAGCGTATACAAACAAAGTTTTTATGAAAGAGTTTTTAGAACAGTTAAGACCTACTTATGGCACAGAAGGTTTTACAAAAGGACAAGTTACTGGTGCAGGTTCTGCTTGGAGAGATGCAGGTCCATCAGCATTTACTGTTGGCATGGAACAATTTGGAGAAAAGTTTTTTGATTTAAATACACCAGGAGAAGAATCAGGTTTAGGTAACTCTTGGTTTCCATATTTCGGTTCAGGGTCAGAAGCATGGGATGAATCAAACCGAAGAGGACAAGAATATGCAAGATTTAGAGGTAGTGCTTTTTCTTCTACAACACCAGCACAACCTTTTACAATAGGTGGTTTAATTGCAGGTGAGTTTGTAGATGCAGGTACAGTTGCCTATAGAAACATATCTGGAATTACTGATGGTGTTTTATTTATACGAGGTGACCTAGGAAATAAAATGGCATCAATAAGTCAATCAACTAGACAATCTTATAAACAATGGGGTCTTATAAAAGAAGTAGGTAGTGATGGTGTAACTAAATATAGAAATGTAGATAGAGATAAAGCATTTAATTTTTTTATGAAATCAGATGAAGGAAAACAATTAGCTACAGCTTGGGCAGAAAACCTTGATGATGTCAATTTAATAGTTAAAAACTTCTCACCAGAGTTAGCTTTAGACATGATAAAAGCGAATACAAGAAAAACACTAGCTGAAAAAACAGATGCTGTTTTAGCAGCTTGGAATAAAAATATATTAAGAGAACCTACAGGTATGCCTGGACTTCCTTCAGGGTATCGTTTTAACAAAACAGTAGAAAGTATTGGTCTAAATAGAATTTTTAATAATTTAAGTGGTAAAGAAAAAAAAGCAGCTAATAAATTATTTGGTGATTGGACACCCACAGATACATTTGTCTGGCAAAACCAAGCAGAAGTTATTGAAAATACTAGAAGGCTTTTAGTCAATGGAAGAGTTGAAGTAGGTAAATCAAACAAACTTTTAACTGAATTTATAGAAGCAACTTTAAAAAATACTGATGAAACTATTGGTTATAGTGAACAAAAAAATGTGTTTAGTAAAATTATTGATGAAATTGCATATTCTATGGATGAAGCTAAAGAACGACCAGATGTTATAGAATCTTTTTTAGAACTTGCACAAGGTAATTTAAAAGGATTTAGTACAGAAAATATGAACAGCTATTGGATTAGCGACATATTAAGTTGGCATAATGTCAAAACAGCAGGTAACAAATTGTATAAAGGTATTGAAGGTATGTTTCCTGGTCAAAGAGCAAGATTAGATGATTTAGGTAATGAATTAACTATCAATGGTGAAAAAATAAAAGCACCTGTTCCACATACTAATAAACAACTTTTAACTGAAAGTATTACATTGCCTGATTTGAGAAGTATGAGAAACTCTACAGGTAAAATTTCAAAAACAATTAGAAATTGGGAATTAGCAGCAGGTAAAAAATTAGTTGGCTCTATGCCTTTTTTAAGTGATGACTTAATAAAAAATGGATTTATACAAAACAGTAGGATTGTTGACAGTCCTAGATTAGTTACTAGAACAGGTATTAATTTATTGTGGGGTGTACAAAAAGGTATATGGGTACCTTTACAGTTAGTCACAAGAATAGCTTTCCCTGTCAGAATTACAATGGATGGTCAAGCTAAATTAGCTGCAGATGGTTGGTCTGGTGTAGGAAAACATCCCTTAGAATATTTTGGTATTCTCCTAGGAAAAAACAAAAAAACTATACAAGGTGAGTTAATCACTAAGACTGATGAGTTTGCAAAAGTTTCAAGAGATAATACAAGAATATTTACAGGTGATACAACAATACAAAGATTAAAAGAATCAGATGTAATATTTTCAATAGATGAAGCAATGTTAAGTGCTAGAGGTAAGCAACAGTATTTAACTTCAGTATTAGAAGAAATTAAACATCTACATGATGATGTTCTTACAAGTAAAATAGCACAAGATATATTAAACAATATAGATTCATCTGTCATAGCAAAAAGACTTTTTGGTGGAGATTTAGATAGTATAAGGTTAAAAAGAAATACTTCTCTTTTAGATGAAAAAGGTATGCCTAGTAATGCTTTGAGTACTTATGAAAAAACTTTAGCTTGGGTAGATACATTGTTTCAAAGAGTAAAAGAAGTAACTAATGATACTAATGTTCTTAAATATATTGCATCAGATGAAAATGTATTTAAATATAAGAATGCTAAAGGTAAAGAAATATCTGTAGATTTAGAAGAAATACCACAAGGCAAAACATTAATTGATTTAATTAAATCTGGTAAACAAAAATTTGTAGATGACAAAAAGTTTTATACTTATTTAGAAGATTTGTTTGATAGACTCGGACCACAAATACAAGATGAAATTGCACGAATAGGAGGAAACCCAGTAGGCATGGGATTTCCATTAAGACAAAATGGTAGACCTACTATAAAATACGATAATGTTGCTGAAATTTCTAATGCAACTAAAAAGTTTTTAGATACTGCTTGGTCAGCATTGTTTGAATTTCCTGCTGGTATTGAAAGAGCTTTTAATAGAAGTCCTTTATACAGAACAGTCTTTGGTCAAGCACAAGGGGATGTTTATTGGCTAATGACTGATAAGTTAAAAAAAGAATATGTAAACTCTTTAAACAAATTACCTAAAATGTTTGACAATATATTGTCTGAAGAAAGTTTAATAAAACAGGGACTAGACAAATTTTTTGATACTGGTTCCTTAAACAAATCAACGAGAATGATTATAGAAGAAGCTATAGAAGAATCTAAAGGTAAGAAACCACCACAAGGTGTTAAGTTGTTTGAAACATTAGATGAAGTAGAAGAGTATGCACACGCTAGAGCTTTATTTATTCATAACAACTTATTATTTAATCTTGCTGAAAGAGGATACTTTGCAGACTTTACAAGATTAGCTTATCCATTCATGGGTGCGTTTATTGAGCAAGTGTCTACTTGGACAAGAGTTTTAGGTAAAAATCCTAATGCTGTTAGAAAAGCTGGTCTTGTAGTTAATGGTGCACAACAAGAAGGATTTATAAGTGAAGGTCGTAATGGGGAAAAATACTTCACATACCCTTGGATTGGTCCAGCTTTGGAAGAAAGATATTTTAATGACCAAAATGAAAGATTAAAAATAAATGCCTCTGCACCTGTAAACGCTATCAATATGGTTACTGCAGGTTTTGGTCCTGGTGCAGGTCCTTATCTACAAATACCTGCTGGTATGTTTATTCCTGATGAACCTGAATTTGATTTGTTGCAAAAACATTTTAACCCTTTCGGAGTGACAGTTACAGATTACGCATCTTTTAAAAAGTATGCTGCAAATAAAATGTTACCTGCCTACTGGATAAAAAAGTTTACAGCATGGAGTGAAGGTGAAGGATTATTTGCAGACCAGTATCTATGGAATACACATTTAGTACAAACTGCACAAGCGATAGCAGTTACTGGTTGGTATGTAGACAAGTCAGGAGAGTATGTAGAAGTAACCGACCAAGTCACAGGAGCAATAGATGCAGATAAAGTATTTGAAGGTGCAAGATATATAGCTGCTGAAACTTTACACACAAGAGGTAATTATCAAGGTATATTACCTGCTGGTTTCACATACGATTATAGGTTAAGAACTGATGCAGAAACTTTAAATGATTATAAAGAATTTTTTGGAGAAGATGTTGAGCTAGGTATAGATTCTGAAGGGTACCTAAGATTTTCTGCAATAATGTCGTTGTACAATAACTTTAAAACTGTGTTTGACCAAGATGATGCAGCAGCAATACTTGCAATGAGTCAAGCATTAGGACCTAACTGGTTACAAAGTGCAGAAGGATATTCTGCTTTAACTTATATAACTAAAGGTACAAGTTACAACGAAGCAGGTATAAGAAGTACTAATGAAGTAGGTTATGACTGGGAAAGAAGTAACGCTAATTTAGAAGAAGTAGTACCAAATACTTTTGGGTTGTTTGCTCCAGCTCCTGAACCAGGTGCAGATTTTTCTTATGAAGCATTGTTTTCACAAAAACAAAAAGGAAATATTGTTAAATTAAACGAAGAAGAGTGGGCAAAAATAGTTAATCAAATGGGTGGTAGTAGAATGTGGCGTATACAAACTACACAAAAAAGTTTAGCAAAAGGTGGTGCTGCACTTACAAATGTAGAAAAAGCTGAAATTGCAGAAATGGTTGATACTTTATTTCCTGAATGGTATGTAAAAGATATAAGCCTAGAAGCAGGAGTAGAGAACTGGAAAGAGCTAGAAAGAGCTATGAGTATAGAAGTAAAGGGAGAAGATGCTTTACCACAAGAAACAATAAACCAATTAAAACAATCTCCTATATACGAAACCCTTAAAGCGTATATGGATTATAGAGAAACAATTTATACAGAAATAGGAATAGATAAAGGTATAAAACAAAAATATGGTCCTTCAAGTATTTCATACTATGTAAAAAATACACAAGGAACACAACCATATAGAAATGCTTTAAAACAATATGGTGAACAACTGTCTGAAACAAACCCAGAGTTTGCTATCTTTTGGAACAGAATAGGTTCTAAAGAGCTACAACAAGAGTATTATGAAGATAGAGATGGTAACCTTATAAGTGTACTACAAGAAAGCGATAATTAATGATTACAGTTTATGGACCTAATGGCGAAACAATACAAGTAAATAAAAGAGCTATAGATGCTTGGTTGTTAGATAATCCAGAATGGTCATTAGATAATCCAAAAACAATAGGTATAGATGAATCTGAAATAACAGAAGAAGTAACTATAGGAGAACCAGAATCTACTGATACAGACACAGGTAAAGGAGATGTTGTTGTTGCACCACCACCAGCGAGTGATATTACAAAAAATATTTTAGAAGAATATGAAAAAGGAGTCTATTACAGTGGAGTTCCTAATATAATTTTGAATCCTAATTGGGATGGAAAAAATGTTGAAACAAAATATGTACCAGCACAAGTAGCATATCCTGGAATAGAACTTATTCCTAGTTATGAAGGTGACTTATATCTAAATGCACCTAATTTTAATGCAGTTAATATTGCTAGTTTTCAAGAGCTGTTAGAAGATGCAGGGTATTTAAAAGGTGATTATAATCCTGGTAGTAATGATGGTCCAACTAAACAAGCTATTAGAGCTTGGTTTCTTGATGTTAATGGGTTTAGATTTAACTCCTATGAAACTGGACAAAACAATAATATAGACCCTGTACAATTTTTAGGTAATCAAATAAATAATAGGTTTACATCTGCACTAGAAGTAGCTAGAGAAGAATCAGCAGAGTTTTCAAAAAATGTTGATAGAGGTAAATTCCTTAGAGAAAATCTACAATCAGCTATAGGAAATAGAAGAGATTTTACTAACAATGAGTTAAATGCTTTTAGAGATATAGCTAACGAACTTATTGATGAAGAAATTAGAAACAATCTTAAAATGACTGAATATAAAATTAAAAAAGATTTTGGAAAAATACCGACAGAAGAAGAATTTGCAGCAGATGAAGCAGCTCCTTTGTTTGATGAACCATTAAGAGATTTATTTCCTGAACCAGAAGCTGGAATGAGTGCTTCAGAAGAGTTTATGAAAAAAGTAGAACCACTGTTTAAGAGCTTTAGAGATAGACCAGAGAGAGCAGAAAGAGCTGAACAAAACTTTCAAAATGTTAATAGGTCTATTCTTGGTGGCTCAATGAGGATAAGGTAATGGAAGAAGAGAATAATACAACTTTAAATTTTGAACCATTAGATTGGTACAGAGCTAGAACTGTAGAACAAATGAGAAATGATTTAATAAAACAATCTAATGGAGATTACTTTCAAGATGATATAAATTACATATTTTTAGCAAGTGGTAAATTAACTATTCGTAGTGGTGAGGAGTTAAACGACCAAACACCTGAAGGACCAGGAGTTAAAGAATTTCAAATGATGGATGATGATGAAGTTGTAAAAAATTATATAGAAAGAGTAAAAAAATATCCTCCTCTTGTAAGTATTACAAATAAAAAACAATTCTTTGATACTTTTCTAGGTAGATTAGACCAATTAAGTAATATTGCAATGTTGTTTGAAGGAAAAAAATTGTCTTATGAACAAGATGGTCAAGTTCTCGCAGGACAAATACAGGAAGGAAATATAGGAGAACAAGAAACAACAGAAGAGTTTTGGAATTGGTATTTAAGAAATGCTGTTGAAATACAAGCTGTTTTAAAACCAGGAGAAACACAAGCAGAGGACTATAGTATTGTTAATGAAGATTTTTATGAGGATGAAACAATGGAAGTAGTTACATACACTTTAGAAGATGTTATTGAAGCATTAAATGCTAGTGGTTATGTAGATGAGTCTGTAATAGAATACATAGTTCCTATTATTGCTTATGAGTCTAGAGTCAATGGAGTACCATTTACACAAGATGCGAAAGACCCAACATCTGATTCTTGGGGAATTTATCAAACTAACATAAACACAGAGATGTCATCAATATATAAAGTTATGAAAGAATCTGGGGTAGAAATACCAGGTTTAACTGAAACACAAATTACACAGTTAGAAACAAATATAGTTCCTGAAGGTAAAAAAGATGTTAGAAAGTTTACTGAAAAACAAAAGGTTGTAGTTAGAGATTTTCTTAAAAATGCAGATTTAAAAACACAAACAAAAATATTTGATGATATGTATAAAGTAAAAGCTAAACAAATTAAAACAGATAAATTAGAAGATGTTATGAAAGAGTTGTATTTAAATACAACTAAAAAGTTTTATATAGACAATCAACCTGAAGCAGTGAAATTTAAAGATATAATGGATAGAGAAGTTAAATTGTATACAAAGAAAAAAATAGAAAATGCTTATTCAAAAGGTAATGAGCCCACAGGTGGTGCGATAGGTAGAGAACCTGGAACAATAGATGTAGTTTCTAGTTTAAATAATAAAGATGTATTTTCTAGTTTAGATAATAAAGATGTAGTTTCTAATTCAATTAGTAAAGATTTATTTTCTAGTTTAGATAATAAATTAGTTAATGTATACGCATCAATGTCCAAAGCTAAAGCAAATGCTATGAGAAATGGAATTGTGGCTGAATAATGGTAAGAGTATATAGAAAAGATTTAGGTTTCGGAGAAGGTACTGATGGTCAAAATTACTATGAGTCAGATGCTGATGGAAAATTTGGAGGCATATCTTTAGAAGACTTAATAGCAAATGGATACACAACTAATCCTACTGAAGCAGATGCAGGAAGAGCACAAGTAGGAGGTTCTATATTTACAGGTGTAGATACTGCAGCAGATTATGTTGATAGCCCAGTAGTTAGTCAAGAAACTGATGGACCACAAACTCCTGAAGTGGCTGATGATACAGAAGTAGTTGATATAGATTTAAAAGGTATACCATCTGGAGCCGAGTTTTGGAATTACAATGGACAGATAGGAATTATATATAGAATACCAGGTGACCCCAATGCTACACCACTAAGATATACATCAAGTCAAGAAGATTTAATTTCATTATTAGGACCAGTAGAATCAAAAAATGTTAAATTTGTAACCCCATCTGATGAAGATTGGAATAGAAGTTTAGTATTTGGTAACTCTATTGAGTTATATGACCCAGCTATAATTGACCCTACAAGGAATCCATGGGAGTCTTTTGTTGGAGCAGTGGAAAAACAAGCTGCAGTTAGACCTTGGTTAAAATCAGAAGAGATGCTTTACTTACTAGCAGAATCTACATTAGAAGGAAGAACAGTTACTGATGCAGAATGGGAATCAACTGATTGGTGGCGTACACATACAAAAGCAGAAAGAGAATGGTTGTTATTAGCACAACAAGTTAACCCTGACACTGGCGACATAATGAATAAAGATGCGTTAGAAAAATTATATGATGACAGAATAACTATTAAAAATGCTATGACAGAAGCTGGTATATATAACATTTCTGATGATGTTGTTGATTGGGTTTCAGAAAAATTTACTACAGGTGTATGGTCAGGTAATTATACCAACGAACAAATCAAACTACTATCAGACCCTGAAATGCCTGGAGATGTAGATACAGGTCTGCAAACATTTATTAATCAAGGTGGTGTAACTTTTGACACTACAAGAGCAGGAGAACAAGAAGTAAAAGACTTAGTTTCAAAATGGTGGGGTCCTATTTTTGGAGGAAATGTAAAAGATAGTCAAATTGAAGAGTGGGCAGGTATGTTAAGAAATGACCCTAATGGACAAATTAAATTACAAGAAACATTAAAAAATTCTAAAAAAACATTGTTTCCTGAATATGACCCAGACTTAACCTATGAAGAGATAGCTTCACCATGGAGAGGTTTTGTACAAAATGCTTGGGGTCAAAGCGTAGATGATTCTTCTAATGTTATGCAAGAAGTTATAAAGTTAAATGACACAGTCAAAGCTAATGAATATTTATTCAAACAAGGTATACAACAAAATATAGGCAAACCAGTATCTGAAGCTATATCAGCTATGAATGCAGCTTTTGGTTCTGGACAAAGGAGCAGATTAAATGGATGAATTTTTACAACTAGCTAAATCACTTTACCCTTACTTACCTGATGCAGTAATAAATAAGTTTGTAGATTACTATGCAGATTCAGATAAGAACACTGATGTTGCTTTAGGCAAATTAAGACAAGACCCTATCTACGAAGATTATTTCCCTGGAAACAAAAGAGCTGACAAAACTGTTAAGTACAATGAAGCTGACTACTTAGCTGTTAAAGAAAGTTACAAGTTATCATTAGAAGATTTCGGATTAAACCCAGAGTTCTTTGATGACACATTTGGTAACTTAATTGCTGGAGATGTTTCTCCATCAGAGTTTAGAGCTAGAGTTGGAGTTACTTTTGAAGGAATACAAAACAACATTCCACAAGTTAAAGAGTTTTATAGTGCTAATTATGGTATTGATTTAACAGATGAAGCTATATTTGCTTCTGCTTTAAAACCTGAACTAGGTGAACAAATACTTAATAAACAAGTTGCAGTATCACAAATAGGTGGAGAAGCTAGAAGAGCAGGTTTTGGTGCTGAAATATCTTTATCTAAAGCAAGAGAGTTACAAGCTGCAGGTGTTACACAAGCACAAGCTAGACAGTTATTTCAACAAGCACAGGTACAGTTACCAGAGCTACAAGAGCTACAAGCACAAAGAGGTATATCTGAAGAAGAAAGATTTACTGTTGGAGAGTTTACAGAAGCAGCGATATTTCAAACACCTGAACAGTTAGAAGAAATACAAAAACTTAGAGAAGAACAAGCATCAAGTTTTGCTCCCACAACAGGTGCTGCTAGAACTGGTCGTAGAGTTACAGGTCTTACAGAAATATAAATCTAAAGTTTACATCTAAATAATATCTGTGTTAATATAAGAGTATCGCATAGTGGTAGTCTGCGTTTATAAATTGACTCTGCACCTCCAGCTTATTTCAAGCGTGTAAGCTGCGTATTTAAATCGCTTAGTATCGGTACAGCTAGAAGTGGCTGACAATTCTCATTTGTACTT
>TARA_R110002049_G_scaffold100902_1_pt1 | contig 11134 bp, 10 predicted proteins | sample TARA_R110002049 | Tara Oceans TARA_R110002049 (sample SAMEA4396941) | marine metagenome | biome: Polar Biome; feature: [SRF] surface water layer (ENVO:00010504); material: water (ENVO:00002006), including particulate matter (ENVO:01000060) such as... | depth 5 m
GTACTGGCTGAAGTACGCAAGCGCGAACACTATGAAAAGCCGACTACTGTGCGCAAACGCGCCGGTGCAGCTGCCGTCAAGCGCCACCTGAAGAAGCTCTCCCGCGAAAACCGCAAACGCGTACGTCTCTACTAGTACTGCGCGTTAGAGCATCCCTGCCTAATGAGCGAAGACACACTCGCGCAAACCATCAAGGCGGCCATGAAGGCCGCCATGAGAGCCAAAGACAAGGACCGCCTGTCCACCATCCGGCTGATTCTGTCTGAATTCAAACGTATAGAAGTCGACGAGCGCATCGAAGTCGATGACGCCCGCGCACTGGCCGTGCTGGACAAAATGGTCAAGCAGCGCCGCGATTCCGCCACCCAGTACACCGACGCCGGCCGCCAGGAACTGGCCGACGTTGAAAATGCTGAGATCGAAGTCATTCAGGAGTTCCTGCCCGCGCAACTCTCCGAGGCCGAACTGGACGCCATGATAGACGCCGCTATTGCCGCCAGCGATGCCAAGGGCATGGCCGCCATGGGTGCGGTGATGGGTCAGCTCAAGCCGCAGGTGCAGGGGCGGGCTGATGTTGGGGCTGTCAGTCAGTTGGTCAAGCAGCGGCTTAACGCCGGTTAGATCCAGTTAGGGCCTGTCAGGGCCGGTTAGCATTAGTTCTTTTGTGAGGGATGGATCGTGCCGGGGCTTGGTGCGGACGATCCCCCTGCGCTCAGAGGGCTAAGATATTCGCTTCGGGGGACCGTCCCCACCAAGCCCTCAGGCAGTGTGCAATGCTGCTGGAAAAAACCTGGGGCGTTTTTGTAAGACTACTGCAGCCTGGGTAGGCAGAGTTGGGCGGGGGCGCGCTGCGTGTATCAGGGCGCAGAGAAACACCCGGTTGCGACACCAGCACACCGCAACGTACTTCCCAGGAAAAATTTTCGTTACAGCGCCAACTGCCTGGCCCCACTGCGATCGAGGCATGCAGGGACCGGGTGAACCCCGTAGCGAATATCTTAGCCCTCTGAGCGTACGGGGTTCACCCGGTCCCTGCATGCCGTCAACTTCGGATAAAGCATTGAGGTTGCCGCTAAGAACACTGTTTAAGAAACAGAACACAACGAACCTAAACTTTTCACCCCGAGCGTGGTTCAATACCCCACCACGCCACCAAGACAATCACGCATGGCCGGACGGATACCCCAAGCTTTTCTGGATGACTTGCTAGATCGCGTCGATATCGTCGATGTGATAGACCGGCGCGTCAAACTGAAAAAGACCGGCAAGAATTACTCGGCGCGCTGCCCTTTCCACGAGGAGCGCAGCCCCTCATTCAGCGTGAATCCCGACAAACAGTTTTATTATTGCTTCGGCTGCGGCGCGGGCGGCAATGCGCTCACCTTCCTGATGGAATACGAGAACGTCGAGTTCCCGCAGGCGGTGGACGCGCTGGCCAGCAGCGCAGGGATGGAAGTGCCGCGCGAGCCCAGTCGCAGTGGCCGCGATCCGGCGCAGCGCGAGGAGAGTAACAAGCCGCTGTACACGGTGATGGAGCAGGCGGCGAAGTATTATCAACAGCAGCTGCGCACTCACCCACAGGCGTCGCGGGCAGTGGACTACCTCAAGGGGCGGGGGCTGTCGGGGCAGATCGCCAAGGCATTCGGCCTCGGCTATGCGCCACCGGGCTGGGACAACCTGCACACGGCGCTGGGCGGCGGTGATGCGCTGCGCGAGTTGCTGATTAAAGCCGGCATGCTGGTGAAAAACGAGAACGGCCGGATCTACGACCGCTTTCGCGACCGCATCATGTTCCCGATTCGGGACCGCCGTGGCCGCGTGATCGCCTTTGGCGGCAGGGTATTGGGCGATGACAAACCGAAGTACCTGAACTCCCCGGAAACCGAGATCTTCCACAAGGGCCGCGAACTGTACGGCTTCTACGAAGCGCGCCAGTCGACCCGCAAACTGGAGCGCATTGTGGTGGTGGAGGGCTATATGGACGTGATTGCGCTGGCCCAGCACGGCATCACCTACGCCACGGCCACACTGGGCACCGCCACCAGCAATACCCACCTCGACCGGGTCTACCGCTTCTGCCCGGAAGTGGTGTTCTGCTTTGACGGCGACGAAGCGGGCCGCAAGGCCGCGTTCCGTGCACTGGAAGCCGCCCTGCCCAGTATGGAGGACGGTCGGCAGGCCAGATTCCTCTTTCTGCCCGAGGGCCAGGACCCGGACGACGCGGTGCGCGCCGGTGGCCAGGCGCAGTTCGAGGCCATGCTGGGCCAGGCGGTACCGCTGGAAACCTTCCTGTTTGAATCGGTTGAGCGCGGGCTGAATATGGGCAGCCTCGACGGCCGCGCGCGCATGAGCAAACTGGCGCTGCCGCATATCCGGCAACTGCCCGAGGGTGTCTACCGCCAGTTGATGTTTCAGGCACTGGCCCAGCGCACCGGCCTTGAACTGAACAGCCTGATGCAACTGGAAGCGCCGCCGCCAGAGCCCACCCCGGAGCCGGATTACGGGCCTGAGCCCGATTATGAGCCACCGCCCGACTACGACGGCTACGACGGGCCAGCCGATCAAGATCAGCACGAGCCGCCGCCACGACGGGAGCAGCATTTCAAGCACAAAGTACCCGCCCGGGGCTACTCCAACCTCGCGCAGGCCGCCATCGCCCTGCTGCTGCACCAGCCGGATATCGCCCGTCTGGTGAGTACCGAGCTGTTGGAGGACATTGAGGGTGAAGACGGGCAGTTGCTACGCGAATTGCTGCAACTGCTGCACCGCCGGCCAGATTCCAGCACCGCTATGCTGCTGGGGCACTGGTACGGCACCGATGAGGGCAAGCTGCTCAACCGACTGGCCGGACAGGAGCGCCTTATTCCCGCCACCGGCATTGAAAACGAGTTCATGGACACCGTGCACGCACTAGCGCGCCTGCCACAGCAATCTAAATTAAGCGCCCAAGTCGACAAACTGAAACTCACCAACTACGCTGAGGTGAGTGAATTGGAAAAACAGCGACTCCGGGAGCTTCTGCAGGAAAAGCTGCAGCGCGACACACAACGCAACAAACCGCGGGAGTGAGCAACACCGGCAGCCGCCGGGCGGGATTCCCCCTTTTTTCCTCACTTCGCCCAGGTTGAAAAATACCCGGGGCAACCCCATATACAGTGTTTGCAACTTTCGGGGTGTTTGCGGGTCAAATAACCCCAGAATCCGGAATTTTCGCGACTTTTTGTAGGTAAGTCGCGGCTTTCTGGGTATAATCGCCGGCTAAATTTTTTCCCCCACTTTTCAGGGTTTCTCCTCAATGACAAACGTCGCGAAACAACAGTCACGCCTCAAAGACCTCATCGCCAAAGGCAAGGAGCAGGGCTACCTGACCTATTCTGAGGTAAACGACCACCTGCCACAGGATATCTCCGATCCGGATCAGGTTGAAGACATCATCCAGATGATCAATGACATGGGCATTCAGGTGTTCGAATCTGCCCCTGATGCCGATGAACTACTGATGACGGAAGGCGATTCCTCCGCCGACGATATCGCTGCAGCAGAGGCGGCCGCCGCACTGGCTGCCGTTGAAACAGAAGCCGGGCGCACCACCGATCCGGTGCGCATGTATATGCGCGAGATGGGCACCGTGGAACTGCTCACCCGCGAGGGCGAAATCGTTATCGCCAAGCGCATCGAGGAAGGCATCCGCGAGATGCTGGCTGCTGTCGCCCTCTATCCCGGCGCAGTAAAAACCGTACTCGACGAATATGACCTTGTCGCCAAGGAAGAACGCCGCCTGGCCGACATCATGGTGGGCTACCTGGACCCGGCAGAGCACGTACCCTCCGCCGCCGAAGTCGCAGAAGCCGCCGAAGCCGCCGCGCCTGCAGCCAGCGACGATGATGACGAAGAAGCCGATACCGGCCCCGATCCGGTCGAGGCGAAAAAGCGCTTCACCGCGCTGCGCCGCCAGTACAACAAAACCGAGAAGGCCATTGCCGCCAAGGGGCGACTGGACAAAACCTCGATCAAGGAAATGGAGAAGCTGGGCGAACTGTTCAAGTATTTCAAGTTCACGCCGCGCATCTCCGACCCGCTGACCGACTCACCGCGCAATATCCTGCTCGCCGTGCGCGATCAGGAGCGCGAGATCATGCGCCTGGCGATCCGTGTCTGTGGCATGCCGCGCAAGGAATTCATCGCCTCGTTCCGGGGTTCGGAAACCGATCCGCGCTGGGTGAGCCGCTTCACCCGCAAAAAAGACTACGGTGCCAAACTGGCCGCAGAGAAAGACGAGATCCAGCGCCTGCAACGCCGCATCGCCCAGATCGAGGAAAAGTGCGGGCTGAGCGTCACCGAGATCAAAGAGATCAACCGCGCCATGTCCATGGGCGAGGCCCGTGCCCGCCGCGCCAAGAAAGAGATGGTGGAGGCCAACCTGCGCCTTGTGATCTCCATCGCCAAGAAATACACCAATCGCGGCCTGCAATTCCTCGACCTCATCCAGGAAGGCAACATTGGCCTGATGAAAGCCGTGGACAAGTTCGAATACCGCCGCGGCTACAAGTTCTCCACCTACGCCACCTGGTGGATTCGCCAGGCCATCACCCGCTCCATCGCCGACCAGGCACGCACCATCCGTATTCCCGTGCATATGATTGAGACCATCAACAAGCTCAACCGTATCTCGCGCCAGATGCTGCAGGAAATGGGCCGCGAGCCCACCCCCGAGGAACTGGGCGAGCGCATGGATATGCCGGAAGACAAAGTGCGCAAGGTGCTGAAAATCGCCAAAGAGCCCATCTCCATGGAAACGCCCATCGGCGACGACGAAGACTCCCACCTGGGCGACTTCATCGAAGACCACACCATCCACTCACCCGTGGATGCCGCCACTGGCCAGGGCCTGCAGGAAGCGACCAAGGAGGTACTGGCCGGCCTCACCGCCCGGGAAGCCAAGGTACTGCGTATGCGCTTCGGCATTGACATGAACACCGACCACACCCTCGAGGAAGTCGGCAAGCAGTTCGATGTGACACGCGAACGCATCCGTCAGATAGAAGCCAAGGCGCTGCGCAAGTTGCGCCACCCTACGCGCTCCGATTACCTGCGTAGTTTCCTCGACGAGACCTGATAGCGAGCCAACCCCCGGGCTGTTTTACACCAACCAGCCCGCAACTTTACACCGACCAGACCGCAGCGCTATTACTGCGTAACCTCCACACCGCGCCAGAAGGCGACCCTGCCGTTGATATGCGCAGCGTCTGCTTTTGGCTCGGGGTAATACCACACAGCATCGGTATTCGTCTGGCCATCCACCACCAGCGAATAATAGTGTGCTGTGCCTTTCCACGGACAATGGCTGGTGGTGGTGCTACTTTGAACATACGCCCTGTTCAGGCTGTCATCCGGAAAATAATGATTGCCTTCTACCACCAGCGTGTCATCTGACTCGGCAATAACCGCGCCCTGCCATATCGCTTTCATACTGTTCTCCCTGGAGCAAATGCGCATCACCAACGAATGTCAGCTGAGCTGTGCGCGATTGCCACAGTATAGTAATCTCTGCGTGACAACCCAACGAGCAGCGATATGCAGAACGCGATAGTCTTCACCCTGATAGGCGCACTGGCCCTTGCCCTGCTGGCGGTGGCTGCCTACACCGCGTTCTCCGGAAGCTTCAGACCCGATCGCACCCTTGTTTACCGCCAAATTGATGACATAGAGCTTTCAATTTCGCTGTTTGAACCGCCCAAGCATGCCAACACACCCCGCCCCCTACGCTCATCGTGCATGGCACCGCAGACTCACTGGTGCCGATCACCAACAGCAGAGAATTCTGCAGCCGCATGCACACGGCAAACAACCCGTGTACCGTTATCGAATACGAGGGTGTTGACCACGGGTTCTTCAACTGGGGCGGCGACTATTTTGACCGGGTGCTGGCTGACGTCGTGGACTTTACCCAAGATTTGCAGCAAACGCGTCTGGAAAAGAACCTGAAAGGGTCTGGGACACAGCACGATTCTTATCTATAATGCGCACCTCCTCACGGGGGCCCATAGCTCAGTTGGTTAGAGCATCCGACTCATAATCGGCAGGTCGAAGGTTTGAGTCCTTCTGGGCCCACCATTTTTTATAATTTTCATAGACTTATAGCTGCTTAGAGCATCTGACTATTCCGGGGAGATGGGTGACACTCATAGACCCGGAGTCGGGGGGTGTATGTGGCCGCTGCTGCACCGAGATTCCTAGAAAACTGGGGAACTGGGAACCTGGAAATCAGGTGTGGGAAAATTCCAGGAATCCACAATTCCAAGTTCCCAGATACCCGAGAACTCCCGCGCCCAATACCCCGCCTCAGTACACCATACGCCACTAGCGGCGGCTCCCGGCCAGCATCCGAGTCCCTCACCTGTGCCCCAGAGTGGCCTCCCTCAGGCCAATTTCCGGGCGGGGCATGGCTACCCCCATGGGGCGGTTCGGCGATCTGTCTGAGTGCGCAGGGGTTAGAGATGGCATTGTAGTCGGGGCTGACTATGCTGGGGACGCGGGTGGTACTGCATTGTCGGTAGATAGAATGGGCAAACAATCTGCATACTGCTTATACAGATTCGACATCTCTGACACATTTTCCTGACTATCTGACAGAACGGCTGAAAACATACCGACCACACCGCAAAGCCCGTTCGAAGCCCTGAGAGTCTGCTCGATTAGTTGGAGAGGATATCCCTTGCTGTGCCTATCTATCGCATGGATGCCTCCATGAACATAAGAGCTTAGTGGCTTCCAGGAGTACTTTTTAAACTCTTCCAGCGGAGCAATAGCTTGAATCGGCGCAGTCGAACTTAACATCTGAAGCATCTTTGCAAGTAATGGCATGCGATCCGCCCTCTTAGCAGCTTTATCGGTTAAATCCGCAGTAAGTTTCTCTACCTGTATATCGGTAGCAGCATAGAGCGCCCAAATGCCTCTGACAATTGATTCATACTGAAGCCGAAGAAGGGATACTGCTGAAGTAAAATTCCCCGAAACCAGCAATATTTTCAAACTCTCAGCGTGTTCCAACGATACGCCACACATGATCCGACTCAGCCTAACCCTCTGAAACGGAGTAACGTTGGTGAGTGAAAGCATACGAATGACATGACTTTCGAATTCGGCTGAGCGAGCTAGCAAGGTATCCATAATCTATAACCTCAAATATCCGCTATATATCGCGAGTGTACTTACACTTGGGGTATCCAGAACAGCCTACAAATTTTTTGCCTGCATTAACCCCTCGGCGAGCTACCCGTGTAACCAATTCGCTACCACATTGCGGACATGCGGTTGATGGCGACAACTCCTCCCGCAGTTTATTGGCTCTCTGCGCTTGAGAACTGGGCAACTGTAAACCGGATATCAGTCTGTTGAGCTGGACACCATCTATCAGATCAATGGGCTTGCCATTAGCAAAGTTTTTAGCTTCCTGCGTGAACATCCCGGAGCTAACAATGGCCACAGTGCTAGCATTATGAGCGGCCATTAAGCCGTACATTTCCCTAACTACGGCTACGCCGACTTTCCGAGCCTGCCAATGTTTGCATTGGACCAAGTGCAAATGGCCATCCTTCTCCAATTCGACATCCACACCGCCATCAGGGCCCGCCGTCAAATTTTCTCGAACACTGTAGCCCTTACGGCGGTAGGCTTCGGCTACCAACTGCTCAAACTCGCTCCATGACAGCGCTCGAATGCTGCCTAGGTCCTTGTTAGCTTCAACGAGTAGTTTCTTCTTTCTCCCATTGAGATAAGCAAAGGGCATAGGCACCAGCAGTATGAAGGCGAACATTGGCGCCATCTTGGGTAGAACTGTGTTGATGGCGGAAAATGCGGGGTGGTCTTGAGGCAACATAACTGGGAGCACATATGCGATACCCAAATAGGCGAGTAGCGCCAACAATGGGCTGCACCACCATGGCAGTACCATCAAGTCGTCCAGGATTGACGTTTTTCTGCGTCCCATGAGTTCCTTCTCAATTGTTTTAGCTTCAAATCAGTGGAAGAGAGTACATCGCTGAAAAAGCTCGAATCAAGAATTTAGATGACGTTTCTCGAGATATATCCCTGCGCCCCACTGTGCCCACCTCTCGGAAGACTCTGGGAGCTGGCTGGGTAGGATCATGGGGAGAGCTAACAGAGTGCCTGAGACGAAGCACTGCTTAGCCAGATTCTTCAAGTTGTAGATCGGATATATTTATACGCCTACACCTTATCTGAAAAGCTCATTTCCAGTATAAGGTTCTTTAACTGCATTCTTGATTGGGAATCTGATATGGCGCTGTGGCTAGTAAGAGCGGGAAAGTCGGGTCAGTACGAGGATAAATTTCTTACAGAAGGACGAATTTATCTTACATGGAATCACGTAAGCAACGATCTATCCAAACTTAACGCAAAGGAGCAACTGACAGAAATAGTCGATCAATACTATCCGGACAATAAGAAAGGACGCACTAGAAACTGGGTAAGTCAGCTATGGCCGTTTGCCCATGGCATGGCAATAGGCGACTGGGTGGTGCTGCCTAGCAAGAAAAAGTCTTCTGTCCACATCGGCAAAATTACAGGAGAGTATGTCAATTCGCCTGAACTAGAATCCCCGTACTATCACTACAGAAGTGTCGATTGGTTCGCGACGGACATTCCCAGGTCAAATTTTGACCAGGACCTGCTTTATACATTTGGAGCATTTCTTACTATCTGCCGGATTAAGCGTAATGATGCAGAAAACCGTATCAAGAAAATGGCCCAGAATGGATGGAAATCTTCACCTAAAGATATACCCCTGATTGTCTCTGAAGACGACACGGATGAAGCGACTCAGATAGACCTCGAGCAGTTGGCGCGAGATCAGATCGCGAAATTAATCATCAGCAAGTACAAAGGGCATGGTCTAGCCGATCTCGTGGATGCCATTTTGAAGGCACAAGGGTTTACCACACACGTAAGCCCTCCCGGACCGGACAAAGGCGTTGATATACTTGCAGCTCCCGGTGTGCTTGGATTTGGCAGTCCACGACTATGTGTCCAGGTTAAAAGCAGCGACTCTCCGCTGGACCGACCCACGCTAGATCAACTAATTGGCACGATGCAAAACTTTAAGGCAGAACAGGGGTTGCTCGTCTCATGGGGCGGATTCAAAAACTCAGTCGACAAGGAAATACCGAGTCAGTTTTTCAACGTGCGGCTGTGGGATGCGGCCTCGATAGTTGATGAATTTTTCCGGCACTATGATTTGCTCGACGAAGATATTAAGGCGGAAATACCGCTCAAAAGGGTATGGACGCTGGCTATTACTGACGAGGATTGATTCGAGCTCAAGATAGGGACGATCTGTAGGGGAGGTTTTGACCAGTTAACTCCTTTAAGACAAGGGAAACTAGCTTGGGAATCTCACGCAACCGCCCTACTCCATTCTTCGAACGCACTGACCCTCAGATCACGATAGTGCCCAGCGCGGACCAGATGTCTACCCAAGTTGAACAGATTTGAAACGGCAGCATGAGCACCCAAAAATCTTTGAGCCTGCCGCATTGATTTTAACTTGCGCATCCCCCGCTCTCTCACGCTGGTAGCCTCATGCGATTGCTCTGCCCGGTTAATCTCATATTGCTCAGTACTGTGTATCGTCTCGGGAATCAGCTCCCGATGCGCCACTCCATAGCTTCGCAGTTTGTCTGTCACAATTTATCTGGGTTCGTCGTTGTGAATGCGCAATATTCTTTTGAAGAAGCGTTTTGCTGCAGCACCATCACGCCTAGCCTGTAGGTACACATCAACCACTTCACCATCTTGATCGACAGCCCGCCACAGGTAATGTTGCTTGCCGTTGATCTTCACGAAGACTTCATCGATGTAGAAGGTGTCGCCGTAGCCTCGGTGCTTTCGTTTCAATCTGCGGGCGTATAGTGCGCCGAACTTGATGCACCAGAGGCGAATTGATTCGCGCGTGACGATGATTCCGCGTTCCGCAAGTAGGTCTTCGATATCGCGGTGGCTGAGATTGAAACGATAGTAGAGCCAGACGGCGTACGAGAGGATGTCGGGCGGGAATCGGTGGCGCTTGTAGGTATTCATCGCCTGATACTACCAATTTTGGGCGATTAACTTGGCAATACCGCAGCAAGCGCTCGAAAAATGCAGCGTGCTTGAAGATAGAATCAGCAGAAACACGCTGTTCCGCTAGGCCAGCAGTTGATCAGACATTCAACTCACAATCATAGCGGAGGCACCAAATACTCGACAACCTTATCGGCGTGCGTCCTCAAGAGCGAATTAATACCTTCTACAGCGGTTGAGTTTCGGGTGTCGTGATTAACCATCCCCAGGACCTCTCCTGTTTCTGCGTCCTGCACCATAGTAAATGTCGATACCGTGTCTGAGCCGGCCATTGCTCCGGCCAAAACCCTTTCAGTAGGATTCCGAGCGGTATACTTCGTAAACTCTATTGTAACGAGCCTGCTTGGATTGGGTTTTCCGGTGTGCAAAACAGAATCGTGGGTAGACAACTGAGACTCGAACACAGTGAGGGCTGTTTCGGTTGCGTTAGCAGTGTTCTTTATCTCTATGGAAAACGTGTCATCGTCACTGGGCGCATATTCTGCCTGTACCCTCGTTTCCGTGGTCGCACAACCGGAAAATATCAAGGCCATAAACAATAAACTGATTCTAAGTAACACCATTCTTTACTCCCTGTAAATAATCAATGACACGTTGCCAGAACGCCCAAGACTGAAAAGATCAAGAGGTCAGACTACTTGAAGATACTGTGCAAGGCGAATTACTAATTCATCTACAATATCAATGAGTTGATGTTTGATGCAATCGTAGCTATCTACCTACACCCAGCCAGTATGAAAGACGTCATCTACCTGCTGTTCCACCTGCTCACGACAATAGCCATTTTTTTCGCCCAGATGGTAGTCGCACAGTCATTGCGGAAAACCTGCTTCTCAAACAGCAACTGTTTATCCACAGTAAGTCCCGGCACCGGGCACCCAACCCAACCCAACCCAACCACTCAGGATCGGACTGTGCTCGGCTTCCTTTCGCTATTCCTAAACCCTCGACGACTAGTCTGAGCAGCAATCATCATCAAGCCATCCACCCTGCT
>TARA_R110002049_G_C9174280_1_pt1 | contig 11132 bp, 17 predicted proteins | sample TARA_R110002049 | Tara Oceans TARA_R110002049 (sample SAMEA4396941) | marine metagenome | biome: Polar Biome; feature: [SRF] surface water layer (ENVO:00010504); material: water (ENVO:00002006), including particulate matter (ENVO:01000060) such as... | depth 5 m
TAGGCGGTGCGGTATCGTGAGGACCGGTTTGGACCCTGCTCGCCCGGTGACACGAGGATGTTAGGCACTTGCTCGACTCGATCAAACACGGCACTAATGAAAGCGCGTACGAGCGGGGTTGGCAGGGGCATTGTCGATCTACCGCCGACTGAAAGTCGAACCGTTGGCGTAGCTCCCACACGTCCGATCGATCGATTAAAATGCTCTGCGTACTCGATCACGTTGTCGTGTTCGTTCCGCATTAACGCGTTAACCATTGTAGAAATAGTTTCTTCTAAATCCATGTGTTCACATTGCAGGCACAATATGCACTTTGTCAACCCCCTTTCCTATAAAGGCTTGCACGCCTCTTTCTTCTTGAAAGTCTTTCTACGTAGTTGTCTTCACCTCCGCTTCAGACCTTACGCTGCTCTGCAAACGACTCCGTCAATTTGCGACCGTAACCGTACACCTGAACCAGTTGGCGGGTGGGGTTGAGTACTTGGTCCGTCGGCGGCGGGTTCGTTTGCGGTCGGCTGACTGGCGGCGATCATCCACGCCGTACGTTCGAATCGATTCCGGGTGTTCGGGCTTCTAGGCATACGGTACCAATCTCAGCCAGTACATTTCCCCAGTAAGCGATCCCTCAAGCTCATCGAGCAGGTAATCTCGCACGTCCAAGTCGTTGGGGACCGTGCTTGTGATGATCGTCGTCAAGTTCGCCATACGCTCACCCGCCTCGACCGACCTTTGAACCTCCAATTGGTGCGACCCAACACCATACGACTCATCATTTGCTCGCAGTCGATTGGGATCGACGCAACTTCGGTTAATCGATTCAGCGCCTCTCAATGACTAAAGACGTAAGCGGCGGATTGCCCGAGATTGCTTTTGGGTAAAACATGACGCGGCGACGTCGCTTCGCTGTCGAGGTGCTCATTGATCAAGCCGAGCCCCTGACGCGACACACTCTTCGGACGCATTCGAACCTGCGAATCATCAAGCATTTTGATTTGGTCTTCGAAATCGCAGAGCATTCGAATCAGCGACTCCAGTTTGGCGACCTGCATCGGGAAACCGCCACGGCACGCAAGCAATTCATGCCTTGTTCGCCGAATGAACCCAACAGAGACACTCAACGTGATGATGGAAGTCCCAGGGATCGTCATCGTCGACGAAACGAGCGATCACGCAAACAACCTTGCGAACTGGCTCAATCGAAGTGGCTGTCCACCGGCGTTACGCGTCTCGACACCGGAGCGAACCGGTACCGGTTTCATGGTGACAAATCAGATGACCCGCTAATTCGGTAGAGCTGCATGCCAAGTCATTCTCGACAAAAACGAGGCGGGTTGTGATCCAGCCCATGGGTGACTGGCGACTTTCCATAACATATAGTTTTACACCGATGGGACTGAGGCTGAGCCGCTTGCTTTCGTGTGCAGATATCCGTATCTCATGATTACGAATTTCGGTCCTTAAGTCAAACGAATACGACCGCGTTGTTTATTTCGCTGTCGACTGTCTGGAAACAGAGGGCGTCGATATCGCGGATGAGCCGGGACGCGGAATGCTTTTCAGTCCAAAAAATGATACCACAGTGCTCGTGTCCTTGGTTCGCTAGCCGCAAAAAGTCACGATCACGTGTTATGAAAACTTTTCGATTGACTCGACAATGCGTGAGTTGTTCCAGGTCGCTGACGCCTCTCAGTTCAGATTCGGATGTCGTCGTACAACTGCGACCGAGCTGGCGAAGTCCGAAAGCAACGCGTCCTGGAACGCATTCATCAAGATGAAACTGGAGCGTCTCGTCTCGCATCAAACCTCGCTAGTAGCGGCCATTCGAAAAGCGTATGCGAGCCTTGTTTGACCATGTCGCTTACGACCGCATCGTCATCACGTATCGCCTGCTGAACTTCATTGCGGTTTTCGAAGTAGAACGCCAATGCCGCATGCACCTGGGCCAACGTGAGGTTCTCGTAGTCCAGTGCGATTTGTTCGGATGAATGACCGAACCGTTGGTGATCGATCACGATGTCCTGGACTCGCAGCCTCGTTCCACGAACGAAAGCACGATCCTGACCAGCTCGATTCTTGCGAATGTCGATGTATGACTGCATATCAGTGTTCATCCTTCGACCGTAGCACGAAATTCTCTCACATGTCAAACAAACGAATGGGGGGGCAGCGAACGGTCACTGTTGACAGTTGGGAATGACTGCGCTATCGATCATCCATGCTCGTTGATGACCGCAGCTTTGGAATCGTAATCGCGTTTGTGATTCCAGGTTGGATTGCACTGTTGGGGCTTGCGCCGTTCGTGCCGCTTTTCGACCAGTGGTTGTCGGGGCCGTTGGACGAGAGTCCTACCGTTGGTGGATTTCTCTACTCGCTTCTTGCATCGATTGCCCTTGGGATCTTCGCGAGCACGCTGCGTTGGCTTGCTGTTGACTCTTTGATTGCGGTTTTTCAACCCACCAAGAGAGCTCCTGACTTTGGAAAACTTCGCGACGCCCATGACGCGATGAGAGTGATTATTGAAGGTCAGTACCGATTCTATCAATTCTACGGAAACGGGTTCATCGCGATTTTGGCCGTCGCATGTGCGCGATGGTTTCACCACTCGTTCGATTGGTCGGAGTTCGCACTCTTTGCTCTGATCGGGATCATACTCTTACTTGGCGCCCGAGATACAAAACACAAGTACGACGTTCGCCTCGCGCAATTGCTCCCGACCACGATAGAGGATCAAAAAGTCAATCAGCGTCGCGATCGTAGTCGCAACTCGAATCGGGACACGAAAGCGGCCAAGTCGGTGTCCAGAGCTAGACAGAACGTCCGCAGTTGAATGACGTCGAGGCGTAGCTCGCCTCTTTCGACCTTGCTGACGAAGGATTGAGTCTCACCGATGCGTTCCGCGAGCGTGGTTTGCGTGATCCCAGCATCCACCCTAACCTGGCGTAAAACAGCCAGGAACACGGCGTTTTCCTTGGTGGCGATCGATTTTTCCATAAGCCCTTGCTCGCAGGTGAGCCGAAGCCTATAGTCAAAAGCGGAATAGTCAGAATTTGACTATCGCGTCCATCGCCTCATTTCCCAGAGCAGTGCTATGACAAACGGAAACGGAAACGGAAAACACCACGACGACGATGAGAAGAATGACGGTGCGGAATCCCCTGCTACGCTGCAGCCCGCGGCGTCTGATCGGAAGCCGTCTGAGACTCGTCAAGAGAATAGCGCGTCGACTGAAAATGTAACCGCGAAGTCCAGCTGAATACCTTCGTGTGTGAACGTCGAAGCTGCAATCGCTTCGAACTTGAGTTTGTCGATCGGCCTGGGGAGGCGCCGCCCCAACCGAGCGCAACGCCGCTTGCCTAATGCAACCTTTCTTTCGTGGCCGCGCTATCGAATGCGGTGGGAACACGTCGCGATATTTCTGCGCAGCTAGTATCCAAGCCTGCATCGTTCGGAACAAATCGGGCTCAATCCGATGACCCCGGCTCGTTTGTGGATGAAAATCGTCCTCGCTCCCGCAATGGTTGAACGCGCGCTGCGAATCTGGCTGACTGAACCTGCCTAAGGCTCTGCTTAGGAGACAAGCCTATCCAAATATTTGACCTATTTTACGGTCATCCATATCGTTCAGTATGCTCATCGCCACACAGTCAAAAAGCGTTGTTTCGACGCAGCAATACTTCAATGAGGTCCTGACACAGGGTGACTATTACCTGGGTCAGGAGGTGAACGGCCATTGGCGTGGTCGTGGAGCCGATCTCTTGGGCCTGGGAAATGGGTCGGTTGTCGAAAAAGAAGACTTTGCAGCACTGTTGAAAGGCCGTTGTTCCAAATTTGGAATGAAGCTCAGCCAACGCGACCGCAGCGACCGCCGACCCGGCATGGACCTCACGTTTTCCGTGCCAAAAAGTGTTTCACTCGCGTGGGCGATCAACGATGATGAGCGGATCATCGATGCGCTTCGCGCCTCCGTGCATGAAACGATGACACGCGATGTGGAGCCGTTGATGCATCGTCGCGTGCGTCAGGGCAAACACGTCCGCACCCAAGACCGCAAGCAGACCGGCAAACTGATCTACGCCGACTTCTTGCACAAGACATCACGTCCCGTCGATGGAAGGCCCGACCCTCACCTGCACGTCCACGCATTCGTTGTTAACTGGACCGAGGATCAGGGAAAACACTATGCCGCCGAGCTCGGCGAGATCGTGCGGCAACGCCCCAGCCTCCAGGCCAAGTTCGAAGCACGTTTGGCAAACCGGTTGAAGCATGAACTCGGTTATGACGTCGAGCGATCCCGGTACCAGCAGAGCGGTAAGACCAAGCACGGTTGGGAGATCGCCGGCATCGACCGCACGACGATCGAGAAGTTCAGCCGTCGCACCGGGCAGGTCGAAGCGGAAGCAAAGAAGCACCATGTCACGGACGCGTCAGAGAAAGGCAAGTTGGGTGTCAAAACCCGTGAAGGCAAAGACAAGACCTCCTCCGTCGAGCAGCTAAGGTCCGAGTGGCGTTCGCGGCTGACAGAGGCCGAGCGTCATGATTTCGGCAAGCTCGGAAACCGGCAGGAAGACCGAGAAACCGGGAGTATCGAACAGATCGCCAGGAAGTCACTGGAGTTTTCGATCGACCATCATCTCTACCGACAATCCACTTCGGAAAAGCACACCATCGTCGGCACGGCGCTAGAGCATGCCGTGACCCTGACGCCCGAGCAGATCGAGAAAACCCTCGGTCAGATGGATGTCATCGAGAAATCACGTGAGGGTGACGGGACGAAGCGGGACCACATCACGACGCGCGAGGTCCTGGATGCCGAAAAGCAGATGATCGACTTCGCCCGCGACGGACGGGGAACCCGTCGATCGATCTCCCGTGATCAACATGAGTTTGAGCGTGACTGGCTCGATGACCAACAGAAGTCAGCGGTCAACCACGTGTTGCAGTCGCGCGACACCGTCACGGCGATCGCCGGCGGCGCGGGAACGGGAAAGTCTTCGCTCATGGAGGAAGCGGCCGAAGCCCTGCGGGGCAATGGGAAGGAGGTCTTCGTCTTCGCCCCCAGCACGGGAGCCCGAGAAGTCTTGCAGGAAAAAGGTTTCGACCAGGCCCAAACAGTGGAGCATTTGCTACGTAACGAACAACTGCAAAGTGAACTACGCGATGAGGTCATGTGGATCGACGAAGCGGGGCTTCTCGACGTTCGATCGATGAACGGCCTGTTCAAGATCGCCGAGCAGCAGAACGCCCGCGTTATGCTTTCCGGTGACACGCGGCAGCACGCTTCGCCCCGCCGGGGTGAAGCGATGCGACTGCTGGAGAAAGAAGCCGGCCTGGACATCGCTCGCGTTGAGGCCATTCAGCGCCAGAAAGGGGGGTATCGCGAGGCGATCGAACTGATCAGTCGCGGTCACGACGTGGTCGACCACGAGTCCGGGAAAACAGGATTGGTTGCCGGGTTCGACATGCTCGACCGGATGGGCAAGATCAAAGAGGTGGCCGAGGAAGAACGCCATGAACGTCTCGCCTCAGAGTACCAGGAAGCCGACGCGAAGGGAAAGTCATCCATCGTCGTTGCACCGACCCACGCCGAGGCGAAATCGGTCACCGAAGAGATCCGAAAGCTGCGTCGCGAGGAAGGCACTCTGGGCGAGGAAGAACAAACAATCACAAGGCTGCAGTCACTCAACCTGTCCGAGGCCGAGAAGTCCGAGCCATCGACCTACCTGGATTGTGATGGGGCGATCATCCAGTTTCATCAGAACGCCAAGGGAGGTTTCCGGCGCGGCGAGAAGTATGAGCTGATCGGTACCGACGAGACAGGCATTAAGCTCCGCCCGGCGGGTTCCAAGGACGAAGACCAACGCGACATCGAGACTCCGAAACGACTTCCGCTCGATGCAAGCGAGCGTTTTGAAGTCTACCGGCCGGAGGAATTGTCTCTGGCCGTAGGCGACAAGGTTCGTTTCAGCCTGGGAGGGACGGCAGCGGATGGTAAAGGCCGGATCAGTAACGGACGGCTCGACGAGCTTGAGGGGTTCGACCGCAACGGCGATCTGTTACTAAAAAGCGGCATGACGGTTCGCCGTGATTACGGTCATGTGGATCTGGGCTACGTTGTGACCAGCCATGCCAGCCAGGGAAAGGACCGTCACATCGCTATGGCCGCGATGGGCTCACAGTCCCTGCCCGCCATCAACGCGAAGCAATTCTACGTGACCGCTTCACGCGGTCGCGAAGATGTTGCGATTTACGTCGACGACAAGTCGAAAGTGCGGCAGGCGATCCAGCGGAGCGGCGAACAGTTATCGGCGACCGAACTGGTGCACCGGAGCGAACGTCAGAGCCAGCCCGACAACGCACATTCGATGGAGCGTTACTACCATCAGGCAAGCCGGTCGGTCGGGAACGCCCGTGACCGTTTGATGGACTGGTGGCACGGGCAAAGCGAAGACCGAACTTCCGATCCCGCGAGACGAGATGATCACCAGCAGGAGCGAGGTCGCGAGATCGGCGGACCCTCTATCGGCCTCGGCGGGAGTTCTTGACGATGAGCAAGATTGCATCAACCTTCGATCATCACGGCCGCGATCACTTGTTTCGGCCCGCAAGTGAGGCTCCAGAACCAGCCAGAAAGGTTGAGTTGCCGTGGGTGAGCATTCATGCAGCGGGGCGGCCGCCGCTAATGTTTGATCTTGCGTTCCGAGATGGGGCCATTGTGAGCTTTAGTTACAACGACATACGCATGATCGACTATCGAGATGCGGGCAAGTTGCAATTGGTCGTCGGCATGGATCGCACCCGAGTTTCGATCGAAGGTCGACACCTCGCAGAATTGCGGGCACATTTATCTCGTGGCATGCTGCTCTCCGTGCGAGAATCTGACGACGACACGATCTATGGGGACGAGGACTTACCTGCGGTCGAGCGGATTGTGGTCGAGCCGTCGCCGGTTGGGCCCTGAAGCACGGGGTTTGTTGTTCCAAATTTGGAACGAGCATGACCGCGGGCGGCGAGCCTCCCTCCCGTTACCTGGCAAACGTCGTGTGAATCGTTATCGACGCGTGGGCGAAAAGCCGCTGCGGGCGGGGCAATGGGAAGGAGGGTTTGATTAGGAGGGTCGCCGAAATGGGGCGTCTCATCGGATCAAAGCTCGGCGGACAGCTCGTCGTGCTCCTCCGCTCCGGCTTGCATCTGTTCGAAGATCCAGGTCTTGGCTCTCCGGATCAGCTCTTCCTGAACACAAAGATCCTCCAGTCCGAAACTGTGGGTCCGCTTCCAATCATCGCCGTCTTTGTAACTGCGGTCCATTTGAGCGTTGTAGAGAACCTTGCCGGATTGTGTGGTGTTCTTGAAAATAGCGATCGAATTGAAGCCGACGCGAATGCTATGAACGGGGTTGTTGGACATGTTGAATTTCCTTTCATTGGTTTGTTTTCACTGGCTTGAAGAACAAGCTGCTACTCAACGCGATAGCACGGCGAAGGACCAATGCCAATCATTTTCGAAAATCCATCAACAGGTCGTTGCCGAAGGGATTGCTTCGAAGCCGACCGAGCAATCACAGCCGACTTCCGCAAAGAAACTTAGAGACCGTAGGATCGCAAGTATGTTTCGATACGATCTGCATCGTCGGTCGCGTGCTCGCTTGAATTGTGGCCGTTGTAATACAACCTAAGTTCGAGCTCTTGATCCCAGTCCGCATCGATTTCGTCGTGATGCAGCGTTTCGGTGATTTCGCCGATCCGACCGGCGGCTTCGGCGATCCGTGGGCCGATGATGCTGATTGATGCGTTGACTTCAATGCCGAGAAGTTCCGAATGTGTGGCTGTGTTGCTTTCTTGTTTCATTTCGTGGTCCCTTTCCGTGATTGCAAAAAGAGGGGGCCTATTGGCCGCCCTCCTCCGTGTTGTATTCGTCTGACTCGGCGGCTTCCTCCGCTTTCAGTTCGATGATGCGAATGGCGACCCGATCGGTGAGTAACCTTAGTTTCAGGTTGTCGATCTCGCCGAGCGATGACGTTTCTTTCCACCCTTCGTCCGTCTTGTAGCCGCGTGTGTACGTGACGCTGAAGCGTGGCGGTCTCCCGTCTTTTCCGGGATTGGCCCAGATGGTTCCCTTGAGTGATCCGTAGCGTACTGTGTCGGCGGGTTGGTTTGAGTTTGTTTTAGTCATGGTCATTTTCCTTTCTTGGTTTGGTTGACTTGGTGCGTGGTCAGCCAACGCGGAGCGTCCGTCTGCATGGGGTGGGTGCGGCACGCAGGCGGAGCCGAGTACACGGCCCCATTGCGGATCGGATACTCCGCGATGGCAGCGTGCCGGGTAGTCAATCCAAACAAAGAAAGGTGAATGTTCTGTCTTATCAACGACAAAGTCAGGCCGACCCGAAGACCCGAAAGCTGTTACGATTACCGAGCGGTTTCACTTGTGCGCTCAACCCTTGGAAAAACGACCCGTCGCCTTGGTAAACGGTGTCACGTATAGGCGCGACTGCAAAGATTGAACTCATCGGCGCACGTCATTGCTTGGCGAGATCGAAAAGGTGAAGTGGGCTAGCTCGTTCGACCGGGTTGCCATTCGCATCATCGAGCTGAAAGACGAAGATCGTTGAGCACACAACGAAATCACGTGGGCGCCACGAACTCTACTCTGCATCGTCACGGGCATGAGTGCCGAAATCAGATCGGTCAAACTATCGGGTGTAAAGACGCGTGCAGGTGAGAAAATCCTCAAACGCCTGGCCGCGGCTGAAACCGGCTTTGTCGCCGGCATAGTCGATCAATTCCGAAATCGGCTTGCTTGCCGCGATGAAAAATTGTTCTTTGCTCGTGCCTCCCTACCTTTCGGTGGCGGCGGTCGCTCCTGTGTCATGTGACTGCCCTTCTCGCTGTTGGTTTTCATATTCGTGCACGTTGCGGCACAGATGGATGCGAAGCGCCAACGAAAATCGTCAACGCTTCGTGATCTAAGTTAGACAACGGTGTACTCCGCCTGAATGCGGGCGTCCCACTTGCCCTGCAGACAAAAGACGAAACCGCTGGAGTAAGCCGTTGCCGTCGAATACACCGACAAATGGCTCACGTCGTAGCGGCACTGCTCCTGAAGAAGGGCTTCGGTGTCTTCGCTTAGAAAACCGCAGGGAACATCCACGTCGACTGTTCTGATGAACGGGTTCTCGCGGATCACTTTTTGCGCGGCTGCGATCTGATCCTCCAACATCGGCGAGATCGTTGCGGTGATCGTGTGTTCCCATTCGCAAAAATCGCCGTAGAACGCTTTTTCGAGTGTGATAGTGGTTTTGGTCATGGTTTGTTTCCTTTCTACTTCCGTTGATCGTCGTGCTTCAAATGCCAAGCAATCGCTCAAGTCGCGTAACCGCGTACGAGATGCGGCTGACGCTCTGCTCTCCATCAAAATACAAGCGAATTTCAAACTCAAAGCTGTCGGCATCTATTTCGTCGTATCCTAAGCTGTTAAGTAACGGCGACAACGTCTCCATCGTTCTCGCTTTATCTTCGGTGACGATGTTGATGTAGGCGTGAGTTTCTAGTTCAGTAATCTTGTCTTGTCGTTTAGTCATGGTGTTGTCTCCTTTTCAGTTGAAGGATCAGGGCATGATTGCCCTAATCCGTTTGGTTTAGTCCTCGGTTTCTATCTCGAGCCCCATACGCTCGCCCGCCAAGCGGCAAAACTCTTCAAGGTGAGCTCGGATCATCGTGCCCATCTCGTCGGTTAGTCGTTCGTACGTGCTCAAATCAGGCGTCGAATAGCCGACCTTTTTCACGAGCTTGGTCAGATTGAAGCGGCACACGAATGTTTGGTCTTTTGTTGTCATGGCTTGTTTCCTTTCGTCATGAACTGCTTGGGGCGGGATTGCCCCAAGCAAATCGGTTTAGTGTTCGCTCGGCAGATAGAGCGTCCAGTGTTCGCCGTCGTTGCCTGCGCAGATATCGATCGATGACAAGGGGAAGTCAGTAAACGGGATGGTTTGCACGATGAACGCGTCATCAGGACTGTCGGCTTTAGCGCGCAGCGTTGCCGCGTTGTCCTCGCCTACGGTCAGCGTCCAGGTATGCCAGTCGTTGATGCGGTCATCTTTCGCGGCTGCCTCATTGAACGCATCCGAGCCGTACCAGGATGCGATTGCATCGATCAGCCAATAGGCCTCTCCCGCTTCCGCAACGTGCCGAACGCCTGGCGTGTAGATCACCTTGCGGTTCAGCGGGTGTCTGTACCGAACCAGATCACCTATGAACTGATTAAGGTCGTTTTCCTTAAGTGTTGTCATGTCGTTTCCTCCTTTTTGAAATTAACATTGGGGTTTGTGGTGGAACGTGAAGCCGAAGGCGTAACGTGCCGTCCATAAATCCCATGAAAGCCCTCTTAAAAGCGGGGGAGACTTGGCCATGAACCGATGGCAGCGGAGGGGGATCACCCAGATTTGTCACACGGCCGGCATCGGCCGTCGGCAAATTTGGGGAGACCGCTGCCGAGCCGCAGGGGAGCGAAGCGACGGTCTTGCCAAGACGGGGGCAAGGCCCCCTTTGTCATTCAAGAAGTTTGCGATGAGTTGGAACGACCCGTGACGCCTTCAACCCGGAGTGACGTTTCATGGACAGTCGATTAGTCACCACGAATGCGACGTTGTACTCAAGGGTTTACGCATGCGATCGCCCAAAACGTAACGCAAGTGACGTGTTGCAGAACGGACCTTGCTAAAGCGACCACCACGTTGGCACCGTTCCATTGTCGACGCCAACGAAAGGGGAAAACCAACCGGCGAAAAAATGCTTGACTTCTTACTTCTCGGAACCGAATGATTGTTGCATGGATCCAGCAGAAAGATTTAATTCGATGATGGAGGCGTTTAGCGGTGGTCGATATGCGGACGCAGCGGATCACGCCAACCATCTAGCCGACTGGCTTAACGAGGGTGGGTTCCCGCCAACGCTTCGGGTTAGCACGCCGGAAAGGGCCGACAACGGTTTTATCGTGGGCGACCAACTCGCCCGAGAATTCTGCCGGGCATCTTGCCGTCTCGTTCTCGATCAGAACGAAGCAGGCAGTGCTCCCGCCCCATGACGCTGACGGACAGTAAGGGGCCTGTAAGAAAGATTGTGTCAGCTAGCAACATCGCT
>TARA_R110002049_G_scaffold57021_1_pt1 | contig 11125 bp, 12 predicted proteins | sample TARA_R110002049 | Tara Oceans TARA_R110002049 (sample SAMEA4396941) | marine metagenome | biome: Polar Biome; feature: [SRF] surface water layer (ENVO:00010504); material: water (ENVO:00002006), including particulate matter (ENVO:01000060) such as... | depth 5 m
TTTCTTTATCGGATAGAACAAAATTGGCAAAAGCCTTGAAAGTGGATTTGTTTGTGTCATTGCATTGTAATCATTCGGATAATCCTAATGCGAGAGGGATTGAAGTATATGTTTCAAACAGGCAAGCGGAAAATATGAAAGAATCCATCTGGTTTGCTTTTCAATTACAAGAAACTTTCAATAAGAAATTAGGATTTGAGAGTAGGGGTGTAAAGTTTGCAAATTTTCAAATATTGAGAGAAACGATTTTTTATTGTCCTTCGGTATTGATGGAATTGGTTTTTTTGAGTAATTGGGATGAGGCTAAATATCTAATACGTAAAGAGAGATATAAAGGTTTAGCACTTGTACTACTAAACTCAATAATTAAAAATATAAAGTTATGACAGAATTGTTTGCTGAAATTGCAAGAAATTTAAAAGATGTTTTCTTTGCTTTAGTTGATTACTTGAAAATAGTGTCTAAGTTAAGCAGGTAACTTTTATTTTCAGTTCAATTAAAAGGATTACTATTTCTATGGTCAGCCAAAAATTGGCTTTTTGGCCACCAAAGTTCATTCCTTGGCAGCTTTATTTTTTTTAAATGAAATGATGTGGTTAAAAGTCTATCTTGTTTAGATAATTGTTTTAGTTTAGGATTTATGAATACAGTATAGTCATCTTCAATTTTAATATTGCCTTTATCAAATAAGCTATGATGATTTGCACAAAGCAACAATCCGTTACGAATATCCATTCTTTGTTTGAAATTTGCTTTTGACCAAGGAATAATATGAGTTGCTTGTAAAGCAGATTGGTAACTTATGCCGCAAATAGCACATTTTGAGTTATATGCTTTTAAAAGAGTTTTCCTAAAAATTATTTGTGCTGTTCCCCTTGTTTTGATTTTTCTGAATATCTCACTAGATTCTTCAGGATTTTTCAATAAAGAGTTAATAATTTCTATTTCACTTTCACCATTTAATGCAAATTGAAAAGGATTGTCTAAAGAAAGCCAGCTCTTGTTATAAACCTGATTTTTACCTTCGTCAATGTTATCTCTGTCCCATGCTGTGAAACCTTTACCTGGCATTCCTATTTCATCACCAATTTAAATTGTTAACGGTGGCAATTTATTAATCGCACAATAATCTTGAATAATGGCAAGCACAAATCGTATTGCTCTATGATGTATTCCAATTTTATCCCCTAGTTCTTTGTATCTAATGAAATCATTTCTTTCTGCAACTCTTACTAAAATATTCCAAGCTTTACCCGCTCTTTGATGTTGATTTACGATTGTCATGAAATATTAGTATTTATGCTTCATTATCTCATAAAGAGGATATAGTTTCACGAATTCTTGTATTATAGTTTTAGAAATATTTTTGGTTGATATTCTATCATCTAATGAATCTATATCACATCCAATTATAAAGTAGTCTTCTAATTTTTCTTTCTGTATCTGTTTAACTAATTCTATTTGTGTTCTTATATCGATTGATTTAGGGGTATTAGGCACATTTATCCAATATTCATCGCCGAGATTCTTGAAAGCATCAAAAAACTCCTTTTGAACTTTTACATCTTTCATGTTGTACCTAAAGTATTCCCTGTCTTTTACGCTACCATAATCTTTACCTAGTACTAACCATATACCAATACTGTCTTTGTGTATAATAACCTGCATACGAATATTATTAATAAAGGATTGCTCTTTTTTAGTTGGATAGGCTTGAAGTTGACTATAAGACTTACCGTAGTGCATCCACATAGCGTTAATATAATTACCACTAAAGGGATTAAAAAAATGCCTACTTACGATTTCTCTAGACTGATGATGGCAATATATATCAAGTAACCCATGACTTGAAAATTCGGGATAAATATCGTTATGAAGTTGCAAAAATTTATGTCTTACTTCTTTTCTCAACACTTGTAGATCTTCGCTATTTACCCTATGATATTTCTCATTGAAAATCTCATGATGGTTTTTCGAAAAGAATTGTTCTTTTTGGTTAGATAAACTGAGTTGAACCTTTTGAGCCTCATGCCTAATCTCTTTGGCCTTAACTGATGCTTTAGTGTATTTTGATTTGTAATCATCTATAAATGATTGAGTAATTAGATAACCCTCACCATAAAGTCGATTAAACCAGTTCAATAAGTTCTTGCACTCTCTTTGGTCATTTATTTGAAAGTTCATTTCTACATTTTTTTCTAAACCCCAGTTAGTTGTATTTGAAGAACCAACGAATGCAGTATAAGTATTATTAAGCTTTTTGATTAGATAAACTTTGGGATGAAAGGTATAGGCAGTTTGGTAAACTCTAGCATTGATGTCGGTATTTGTAATAATAGATTCAAAAACATTTGGGTCTGTAGCTAAATCGATACCGATTAGATAATGTTGAGTCGCTTTTTCCGGAAGATTTTTTTGAATGAAAGACCAACCACTTTTAGTTATCATTGCAGTTGCTATCCAAATAGATTGAGCCTTAGCAAGTTCATCACGTAGTTTGTCTTTTAATATGCCGGAACTAATAATCATCTACGTTCAGCTAATATTTGTAATCCGTTAGCCTCACAGCAGGCTATGGCAACAGAAGAGACTTCTTCTTGAATATGTACCATTTTTCTAACTTCATCTTTCAAAAAACGAATCCTATTTCGAGCAGATTGACCTAAATCTGCTTCGGTAGTTATTTTTCTTATTTCATCAATAAATCGCTGGCATTTATCCCATATCTGAGCTCGTAACTCAACTAGTGAAGAATGATCTAAATTATATAGTTTAACGGAAGTTTCAACTCTTTCTCTATCACGTTCCTCATTTAACGCATTTTCATTAGGAATAGCTGCACCAGTATTGTCGAATGTCAATAAATTAACATCATCCATATCACATGGGTCCAATAGCATTATTTCTTCATCAACGCACCTATTTTTAGACTTGGCAACATGACTATCTTGAAATAATGGAAAAAAGATACCCTTGCCTCCAGTCGCTTTATCCTTGTCGAATTTATCTTTTCTACGCTGATTAGAATATACACTACTAAAACGAAAATTATCAACATCAAAAGCCAGAAACCAATAACCTTCTTCATCTCCTCTAGGAATATGAGGCAGATTTTTCGATTCTTTCTTTGGTCTAAAATGGTCAATATCTCTATCGGACATTGTATCTCTTGCCTCAGAATACCAACATTTATTGAATCCCAAAGCTGATAATTCATTAAATAATTCTCTCCATAATTCATTGTCATCTATGCAGGTACATCTTTCTGAGTGATTCGCACAAGCATTCAATTGAATATTTAAATTTTCAACTCTATCATGCCAATCGTCTGGTAGATCTATTATTGATAAATTTATATATCTCATGGCTTTTTCTCTTCGTCCATAATTTCCTTAAGAATTTGAGACATTCTTTCGTTTTGAGCTTTTCGCTCTTCTAAATTATTGGATGGTTTTAACAAGTCTTCATTTGAATATAAAGCTTCAATGAATTTTTGGTATAGTGGGTCACGTTGTACGTTCGAGAATCCAAGCTTTGATAATTCTTTTTCAAGGATTTCTAATTCATCTAGTTCGGATTGATTTAAATTATTGTTTCTATGTTGAACCTCTAAGACTCTTTTTCGTTGCAGTCTTTCGTAGGTATCCTCATCTACTGCTGCGGGTAGATTAAAAAAATCACTAGTCAGTATTCCTGCAACCCCAAGCCCTTTAGGGTCAAAATCAGGTTCAAATGTTTCTATTTTAGTAAATTCTTCACCATCGTCATCCATAGCTTTTTTGGCTTGAAAAATTCTAATTTCTTCTTTAGCTAAACCTCCAATTACTAATGGATCATGCGTTGTCATTAAAATTTGACTAGAATCATCTTTACCAGAATATTCTTCTAACAAATTCATATACTTCCATTTCCATAGCGGGTTCAAATGTGTATCAGGTTCATCCAATAAAATCAATGATTCATCTTCTTTAGTGAAACGTAGTAAACCCAATACAGTTAATAATTGCTGCTCCCCTTCGGATAGTTCCTTAAATGTAACATCTCCATGAACGTTTACCTTTTTTACTTTGACCCTAACTTCTTGAATTAAATCTGAAATGTATGTGCTTTCTAGACTTTTAAAGAATTCAGTATTTGTGCCATATTTTTTAGCAATTTCAATCAGTTTATCTTGATTTGATATGTATAGGTAAAGTTGTTCTTGCTTATGACTTCTTCTAAAGTCTTCTCTAACTGTATCTTCATGAACTATAGGTGCCATAGAGGCATCCCAAAGGTCATCCAAAAAGTTACGAACCACTCCTTTAGATGTCCAAAAATTTAATGGTTTAGCTTCCTTTTTATTTTTTGCCCAAACAGGTTCTTTCAAAACAAAAAGAACGGATTCCAGCCCTTCTATACCTAAAAATTCCTTTAAAAATTCACTTACCTTTTCATCAGAAAAAGCATAAAACGCCATTAACACAAAATAACTATGAATTTGTCGGGCATAAAATAATGGTCGAGGCGGTGCATCTATTCCGTCAAGTAAAGCTTTATAAAATCGTGTTTGATGTTTGTCAAAATGTTCCAACAGACGATTACTTACGCCAGAGTAATAACTAAATACATACTTTGGTAAATATTCTTCTTTATTTCTTTTAATATCTACTTTACGCACCATTTTTGTAGAATATTTAATAGTGCTTTCTTTTTTAGTTCCTAAATAGAATTTATATTTCCCTGTAGTTTTTGGCCCACCTTCAACTTTTAAAAAATTATCTTTGCATTGATATTCTATTATATAATCGAAAGAAGTCTCATCTTCTAAGTCTAGATCTCTAAAAATAATAACAAGGGCTTCTAAAAGGTTCGATTTACCTGCTGCATTCTGACCTAGCAGAACAGCGTTCATATACTCTTCGTTTAAATCAATCTTAAAATCTCTAAGATTTTTAAACTCTTCTATGTAAATTTTATCTATTCTCATACTAGTTCTAAATAACCTTTATCACTACTTTCTTTAATCTTTTTTTCTTTCTCTATCTGCTTCTTCAGTTCTGCATAAAATTGATCAATACTTTCACCTTCATTTGCTTCATTATAATGTTCTGACATTTTCCATAAATCTTCTGCATGAAGCTTACCATGTGACTTAAGAAGTTCTATTAATTTCATATTTATAGTTTTATTGTTGTATTTTATTTTTCTTGAAGTCTTTGTGTTAACTTTTTTGATACTAGTCTTTGTAACTAAAAGATTATTTTCATCACCCAAAAATTCAATTAATACTGATTGTATAAGTTTATCTGTTTTTTGCTTATTCGCAATAATTTCAAGCTTAAGATTGTCGCAATTTAAAAGCGTTTGTTTAACACATTTGACTATTTCGAGTTGTTCAGATATTGGAGGGAGTGGAACTTCCAATAAGCCAATATCTTGTCTAGAAACATTTTTCATTGAATCACTTGTTCCAGATGCAGCTTTTGAGTAGTATTCTCGTGAGTACGGACTTGTATTTGATATATTTAAATATTCTTTGTCAATTAATTTGGACACATTTATTCTCAGAGTTTTATCATTAAGAAGAAGTTTGCTTCTAACATTTTTTTCAACTATAACACTTCTAGCTATTAATTCTCTGGTATTTGCTCTAGTGAGAATAAAATCCTCAGCTTTAATTTCTTTATCGAAAAAAGGAGTATGGTTCAATGGAAGTGCTTTATTTTCATTTTCCTGAAAAATCCCCCAAGATATTGCACTTGTTTTAATAACACCCCAATTGTTCATCTCAGCGGGATATGGTAAACATTTAGGACTTTTTCCTGCTTCAATAGAATTATATAAATCTTGAAATCTACACCATTCCCAACTATTAGGAATTTCAAAAGGAATTTTTTCTTTATTGACCTTTGGTAGTTTTTTTTGCTTTCTAATTATCTTCTCTTTAGTTAATTGTTCTTTTTCTATTTTGATTTTTTTAAGTAATTCGGAAGCGGGTTCAATAGATGGGTTTTGTGCTCTCCAAATAGCAGTTAACTTGCCTTTAACGGCATCTTCCAGAATAGATTTATATAAGTTGGTCAAATAATTTTCTTGCGACTCTAATTCTTTAACTAGTTTTAGATTATTGGCTTCTACTTTTTCTATCTCACTTAATACTTTTCTTTGCTCTTCTTTTGAGGGAAGGTAAATATTTAATTCAAAAATCTGTTTTGGATAAATTCGTTTAGATCCTACACCTTTAGCTAAGCTTTCGAGTTTTAGATAAAACTCACCTTTTTTGAAAAAATAAAAAATCCATTCAGGGTAACAAGATTCATCAATATCAAATGCTGGTATATCTGAACTGGATTCAAATCCGTCTAGTTCTTGCGGTATAATACCAAAAGCACCTTTGTGTAAGTTCTGCTTTCCATATATAAATTGGCCTGCTTTTCGTGTATAGTATTTTGTGGCACCTTTTTTGTCTTTAGTAATTGGCCTTTTTTCAACACCAAGTACATTTAGTTTTACTCTAATACGTTTATCCGAATTAGGCTTCTCTGAAACTACCTTAGATTCGGTTAAAAGAGAACCTAATTTTACTTTTTTCCAATTTTTCATAGAAGTGATTTTTTTATCTCAGCTAATAATGTTGCACTTTTTTGAAAAGAACTATCAATTTTAATCAAAAGTTCTTCAGTCGAATACAGTTTTTCTTCTTCCGATATGTGAGGGTTTTTTATATCTAAATTGAAATTTCTATGCTTTATTTCATTTTTAGAGACTTTCCATGAAAACTCATTTTCTTTGCGGTCTGCCCACCATTTTTTGATGTCATCAAAATGCTTGATATTAACAGGCCTTGATCTACTAAAGTTCTTGACTCCCTCGGGATAAGGCATCTCATAATACCAAATCTCTTTTGTTGATTTTCCTTTTTGAAAGAAAAGTAAACTGGTTTTAATTGAGGTATAGGGATTAAATATGCCATTTGGCAGGCGAACTATTGTATGAAGATCACATCTGGATAACAATTCTTCCTTAATTTTAGTCTTCACACCTTCTCCATATAGTGAGCCGTCTGGAAGAACAACAGCTGCACGACCATTTTTCTTTAAAATCTTTATAATGAGCGCCAAAAATAAATCAGCAGTTTCTTTGGTTCTAAACTCCTCTGGGAAGTTGTTCTCAATGTCGTCTTCTTCTTGACCACCAAAAGGTGGGTTTGATAATACAATATTTATCTGATTTTTTGCTTTCCATTTGTCATAAGGGAAAGACAATAAGTTTCCTTTTGTAATAGCAGGTTTTTCAATTCCATGAAGTATTAAATTTGTCGAACATAATAGATGGGGCAGAGGCTTTTTTTTCGACACCTCTAATAGAATTTTGAGTAATTTTAGAATTTTGATTAAACCCTTCTTTTTTAGATAAATTATTTAGAGTACAGGTCAAAAATCCACCAGTGCCACATGCTGGATCTAATACAGTTTCACCAATTTTCGGGTCAATCATATCAACCATAAATTGAGTAACTGCACGAGGTGTGTAATATTCTCCAGATGAACCAGCACTTTGAAGTTCTTTTAAAATTGATTCATAAATATCATTAAATATGTGCCTCTCTTTACTATCATTTGAAAAATCGATTTTGTTTATTTCATTAATGACTTGACGAAAAAGAGTTCCCTTTTTTATGTAATTATAGGTGTCATTGAAGACAGATTTCACAATTACAGATTGGTCTGTATCGGTAGGTTCAATAGTCTTTAATACTGGAAATAATTCGTCATTTATAAATTTTATTAATTCATCTCCAGTCGGGCCATTTTCATCTGCTGCCCAATTTTGCCATTTTAATCTTTCAGGTATTGGACTCTTATAATCCTTTCTGGATTTTTTCCATTCCTCTTCTTTGTCAGCAAATATTTTCATAAAAAGCATCCAAACCATTTGAGAAATACGTTGAGCATCACCGTCGAGCCCTTCATCTTTCCTCATTATGTTTCTAATGGATCTTATTATACTTGTTGTACTCATCTATTTTAGTTTTATCGTATTAAACCAATAAAAGAAAGCCTCAGGGTTACTCTTTTTTAGTTTATTTAACTTATTGTATTGAGGGTTTTCAATTAACCAATCTCTAACTTCTAGTGGGTTGTTAAAGCTGTGAATCTTATTATCGTTAGGCGATTTTATTAATTCGGATAAGTATGCCACTTTTGAAGCTGCTGTTATGGCTTCTTCGATATTAAATCTCTCAATGGTAAAATTTGTAAAGTTGCTAACACCAGTTTGAAGGTGTTTAAACTCATTAGATTTAGTGTTACGAGTTGAAAGCACAAAACAGGCTTCTTGCGTGTCGTTTAAAACCTCCTCTGCGGTTATATCTAATTTTCTAAACGATAGTTCTTCCTTAACGACTTCAGCATAACTGTTACGAACTACATTCAAATCGGAAATATTTTCCATTAAAAAAGCAACATCGAATAACTGTTTGATAATTTCAACTGGCCTTCCTTTGCTATACAAAATCCCTGTAGTTTTTGGTGCGAATGCAGTTAGTTTATCGCCTAAAATGGCATCAAAAGTTGGCATCTTTACATTGTTAATTTCGCCTTCTGTTTGAATCCAATCGTGGGCAATCGAAATTTCAGTAAGTTCCGGATATGGATTTGGTGTGTATAGCACATCTAATAATATGGGTTCAATGCTACCATCAACATTGCTTTTGTAGTATGTTTTGAAATGACCCACAGGCGCATCAGGTGTATGCTTTCTGTCGTTATCATCTTCCCAATTTATAAAGATGGTCGTTTCACAAATTTTTTCCAATATGGTTTCGATGTCGCTTTGGGTTTGCTCAGTTATAATATCAATGTCAATGGAAAATCTTTTAGGTTTTTCTGTTGCTAATAATAAAGCGGTTCCGCCTTTAAAGATAAATTCCAAGCCGTTTACATCAAGCTGTTCTAATAATATCAGAGCGTAAATGACTTTCTCTATCAGTTTTGGGTCATACTTTTTACCTAGTCTTTTTTTAACTTCGTAAATCCAATCTGGATGATATGTACTTTCTTTAATCATTTATATTAAGTTTTGGCAAAAAATTAATTTTTTGCCAAAGTTAAATTTGTTCTTTGTTCGACTTCTTTTTCTCTATTTCGTCTGTGGGCATAGCGTTTCATTTTCCCTTGATTAATTCCAAACTTGTCAAAAGCTGATTGATATATAAAATTCAATTCCCCTTGTTGGGCAGCATACAGTTCGGTATCAATAATCATATCGACTAAAAGTTTTTCTAGGGATGGGGTTACTACATTTTCGATTTCGACCATAGGTGCTTCGGAAACTAATTGCTTTAAAATAATTACATCATCACTATTATGAATGTATAAATCAAAAGTTTCCGCATCTGGTTCTAAAAAAACGGGTTTACCTTGGTCTTTTAATTTGTAAAAAACGGACTGAGCAGCATCTTTCTCTAGCTCTATAACTGTATAAAATTTAAAAGGTTGGTGTCGCATAAAGTCGTTTAACCATAGCGTGTTCCAAATACAAAACTCTATGAATGGATAGTCCTTTTTTATTTTGTTGAACAATCTTTTCAATTTGGTATCAATAGCAGGTAGGAATTCTTTTTTTTCTTCCAAGGCATATAAACCTCTAGTCGGATTCTTTAAGATACCATCTTTTTTTAGCTTCGATAAATACACATTTATTGAGCTTTTCTTTAGATTAGGAAAATCCTTTAAGATGCTTTCAACTAAATCATTCTTTGAAATCGTTCTATTCCCTTTAAAATAGGATGGTATTTTATTTTCTATCGTTTTGATCAAAAATATGTCTTTAATTAATCTTCGGCAAAATACATTAAATTTGCCAAAGCTTAATTACTATTTTGATTATTTTCTCTTATCCCCAGCTTTAGTATCAAAAGCAATCAAATTAAAAAGTTCTCGCATTCTGCTTCGAACACGATTACCATATCGTTCCTCTAATTCTTCTGCATTGAGGTTTGTGGTGGCGTGGGTTTTGATTTTGTGCTTGGTATCGAGGTAGAGTTCGTATCGAGAAAGTAAGACTTCGCCCATTACATTTAAGTCTTTACCATAAAACCTTCCGGCAGGCTCGACACCTAAATCGTCAAAGCAGTAGAATTTCGTATTCCCATATTCCTCAACAGTTTTAAAACCTAAATGATTGAAACCAAATGTTACATTTCTGCAGGGAATCATTTCGTATGGTCGTTGCATCGGTACTATGTGTCGTAACAATTTCATCAAGCTAGTCTTTCCGCAGCCTACAGGTCCAGATAGTAGAATGCCTTTATCGATATCAATTCCAAAAGTTTTGCAATTATCCTTATCCTTGATGAAATAGGAACAGAGCTTTAGCAAAATATCTTTGTCCTCATCGTAAATCTGGAATCTTTCCCCGAACAACAGTTTGCCTTTGGCATTTAGGTAAATCAAGATTTTTGGAAAGTCGTAGAGAATACTTTTGCCATCAAACTTCCCTAGCGAATATTCCACGCCACCTTCGTTAATTTTAGAGGGGTTGTCCATAGTCCTTGTTTTTAGTGGTTCGCAAGTTGTCCTTGATTTGGGACGGCTGTTTTTTGTTTGGTTTGTTTTCCTCGTCGAATAATTCGGTTCTATCCATCCAGTTTTTAGCCAATGCACGCCAATCTCTTATTTCTTTTCCATCGCTCGTTTGCCAGTTCCGAGTTTCGTAATGCTCGAAGAACTTTTTTCCTTCATCAGCATCAAAACCTTTTTCTTCAAAAAAACTAATAACCGCCTGCCAGCCCTTTGGTTTTATATTGTTTACTTGTTTGGTATTGTTTATAGTAGGTCCCAAAGTAAGTCCCCCAGTGGGACGGTACTGTTCCGCGACCTGTTCCAGTTTGGGATGGTACTGTCCCGATACCGGTTCATTTTTGGGACGGTACCGTTCCTCGACCTGTTCCAATGTGGGACTGTACCGTCCCCTAGCAGGTTCATCACTTGTCCCGATAATGGACATCTTAATTTTACTGCCCTTGTATGGATTGTTGGAAGGAAAGTAGATTAGGTAGTCCCATGCATCTAAATCGGTCACACATCTGTGGTATGTGGATTTTGAGCCTATTTTAGAAGCAAGCATCAAATCCCTGCGG
>TARA_R110002049_G_scaffold309283_1_pt1 | contig 11116 bp, 11 predicted proteins | sample TARA_R110002049 | Tara Oceans TARA_R110002049 (sample SAMEA4396941) | marine metagenome | biome: Polar Biome; feature: [SRF] surface water layer (ENVO:00010504); material: water (ENVO:00002006), including particulate matter (ENVO:01000060) such as... | depth 5 m
GGCTACACCTAGATTTGAACTAGGGACCCCATCATTATGAGTGATAGAATATCCGTTTTTGAGTACTTCCAGTCAATAACTAATAATTACCAGTATAAACCTATTTATGTATATAAAATCAATAGTTTATATTATGTATATCCTTCCTTTTGGTATTCTTTAGTAAGTCGTAGTAAATCCTTTCTGGACTATATTTGGACTATATAATATTCTGTAGTCCTTAATTCGGGGGCGGTATGGCAGAAAGAAAAAGAATAAAGATTAATAAAACTAATGTAGAGTCTTTAAAGGCAGAGCCAAAAGTTTTTGATGTTTTTGATTCAGAGCAAAACAAATTTGGCGTAAGAGTTCACCCAACAGGACGCAAAACTTATTTCTATATCTACCGTAACAAAGATAAAAAGCGGCAACGTATTACGCTAGGTGCGCATGGTGATATTACGGCCGATGTTGCCAGAAAAGAAGCGGTGAAGTATGCCGGACAAATTGCAGAAGGTGTCGACCCAAAAGAACAAAGCAAAGCAGAGAAGTATAAAACGCTTGGAGGCTTCATTAAAGAGAAGTACGAGCCATGGCGCAAAGCTGAACGAAAGACAGCAGCGGCCGAGATCGAAATGCTAAAGCGTAATTTTGAAATCTGGTATGAATTAGAGTTGATGCAGATTAATACTAAGCTGGTGACTGAATGGCGCACTGAAAAGATCAATGAAGGCATTCATAACAAATCTGTTAATCGCTACATAGCAGGTTTAAAGGCCGCTTTATCTTTTGCAGTTAAAACAGAATTGATTCCTTTAAATCCATTGCAGCAACTAAAGCCATTAAAGATAGATGATCGTGAGAAGGTCCGCTTCCTGTCAGAAGAGGAAGAGAAGAGATTTAGAAAAGCTATTGACCAAAGAGAGGCTAGGCTATGCAAGGAGAGGGAGAGTGCCAATATTTGGAGAGAACAAAGAGGCTATGAATTGTTTCCTGAAATAAAAGACGGAGACTTTGCAGATCATATAAAGCCTTTAATACTGTTATTGATGAATACAGGCTGTAGACCGATAGAGGTCCTAACTCTTGAATGGCATAGTGTAGATTTAAAAAGAAAGCAGATAACTATTGAAGGGAAGTATGCAAAAAGCGGGAAAACTCGACATATACCTTTAAGTCGTGAAGCTGTAGAAACTTTAGAGCAATGGAAAAAACAGTGTAATGATTCGCTGGTGTTTCCTTCACCTGTTAGTAAAAAAGCTATGGATAAATTGCCGCGTACAATTACAAAGTTAATCCAAGATGCTTATTTAGAAAACTTTAGACCTTATGACTTGCGGCATAGCTACGCTTCCAAGCTGGCAATGGCTGGAATAGATTTAAACACTATTCGAGAGTTGTTAGGCCATGCAGAAATTAGCACTACTTTGATATATGCCCATTTATCAGAAGATCATAAGCGACAGGCAATAGAGCAGGTGTTTAATTAATTCAAAATATAAATATGTAAAAAAATATATTAAAAAGGTTTAGCCAAGTCTAGATTCATTATCGAAAAGCCGGACAACCTAACTGGCCTGACTTGGTTTCTTATTTAGGTTCGCAGAGGTGCGAGAGATGACAGTTTTTGGTGCTCCATGGGTAGAGGCTATACAGGAGCAAGCGCAAAGCATAGCGAAGAAAAAAAACATACCAGACAATGTATTCCATTCGTTGCGTCCTTACATATTGGAATCTAAATATATTGTTTGGGAGGTATCGGAGGCTAAAAGGCTTATTCAGCTTGATAATGGCGAAAGATATTTAGATATTTTTGAGCCTGATAAAATAATGCTAAAAATGGAAAGCGGGAAATATATTTATTTATGGGCTGAGATTCATGGCCTTGCAACCGCACTTTTAACAGAAGAATTAAGTGTAAATTCTCAGCATATTTTATATCGCGAGCTTGAAGTGAAGCATGCTAAAGCAGAAATAAATCAATTACGAGCAATGAAGCCTAAACAGTCCAAGCATAATGAAGCATTGCAAGAGGTTATAAATACTATCTGTAATGTCATAAAGCCTGAAAAGGGTGTATTCGGGCAAACTAAGTTGGATAACTGGTTATTCAAAAATGCTAAAGAGTACGAGACAGCAAATCCCGACTGTGACGATTTAAATTATGTATCTGGCATAGGTGAGTCGGCAAATAAAGAGAGAGGTGAATTCGAACAAGATACACTTACTTGGCTAGATAGTACTGGGAGTAAACATAGCATTTCAATAAGTAGCTTAAAGCCGTATTTCAAAAAGTTTAAGGCAAAAAAGGGTAGTTAGCGGCAAGTACCCAAAATCATTTTTTTAAAGTTACCCCGAAGTCTAAATATTAACTAATATTTTCGAGGTAACACCACATGCAACAGCACAAAGAAAACTTAGACAATTTACTTTCAAATAGAAATGCCGCGCCTATCGTTGGAACGACACCAGACGCACTTAAAATATCAAGATGCACTGGCTTACTCTTTGGACTACCCGCCCCAAAATATCTAAAAATTGGCCGCACTATTCGATATAAAAAATCGACCCTCCAAGAATGGCTTAATCAATTTGAAGAACAATCTAGCACTTCTGAAAAAGTCGGAGGTGCAGCATGAAAACTTTATGTAAAACCACCTACCCCGAACAAGAAATAATTGATGCAAGAGCTTGCGCAGCTGGTAAAGGTCTATCTGGTGTAAGACTTCGAGTATTTAGTCTTTTGTATCAGGTGAAAAAAGAAAGCACAGGCTACATAGCAAGTGAGTGCCAATGCGGCAATGTTTCAGCAGCAGTAAATGCAATGCAAGATCACTTAAAAGAACACGGCTTATTTATTCGCAACTACTACCCCGAAACAGGCTTAAAAAATAAGTTTGGAGAGCCAACACGCGCCCATATTTGGGAGCTAGTTGGATATGAGGTGGCAGAATGAATAATACGGCCGCAGAGATAAAAGAGGCTTTAGATTTTATACCTTCTGACATTGCCCGTGATGATTGGGTAAAAGTACTCACAGCAATTAAATCATGTTTAGGTGAAGGAGGGTTTCTTATTGCTGACAGTTGGAGTAGATCAACGCCAGACCGCTATAAAGCCAGTGATGTAAAACACACATGGAAAAGTTTGAGATTAGGCGCTGTTAGTGCTGGAACTATCTTTCATTTGGCAAGAAAAAATGGCTTTAAATTTAAACCAATGAGTAGGGCTGAAAGAGCAGAATTTAATGCTCAATTACGCGAAGCTAAACGCAAAGGTGAAGAAATCGCAAGATATGAAGAACAAAAGCGGCAGAAGATACACCAGCAAGTCGCTATCAAAGCACAGCATATTTGGGAGTGTGCTGGTGCTGTTGATAACGATGCTGACTATTTAAAGCGTAAACATATCGGTCAATACATAGGCGCTAACGAATGTATTAAGCAACAAGGTACACAGATAATAATACCACTGTTTGAGGCTGATGGAAGTTTAAAAAACATTCAAACCATAAACCAAAATGGAGGTAAAAGGTTTCTTTCAGGTGGCAAAGTAAAAGGCTGTTTTTGCCCCATTGGTGAAGTCGAGAACATCATTTATATATGCGAAGGCTACGCTACAGGAAGAACGCTTCACCAGCTAACAAGTGAGGCGGTATTTTGCGCAATGTTTGCAGGCAATTTAAAAGCGGTGGCACTTGCTACAAGGCAAGAATATCAAGATAAGAAGATAATCATTGCCGCAGATAATGACCGATATACAAAAGGCAATCCAGGCTTAACTAAAGCACAAGAGGCCGCTTTAGCTGTTGATGGTGAATACATATACCCAAAGTTTAAAGATGGTCAAAGCGGAACTGACTTCAATGATTTAGCCATTCTTGAGGGGGATATCTAGTGAGCGTATTAGAGCAGATCAAAAGCCCAGAAACCCCAGAAGGTGAACGGCAGTATACAAAAGCAGAGTTGATGGAATTTATTAAATCAGAGTCAGACCATGACACGTTAATTTCGACAGCTTTACCAAGAATAATGGCATCTAGTCTAAAGCATTTTGAAGTTGATCAAATACTAAAAGGGATTAAACAGAAAACAGGCGCTTCATTAACATCATTACGAGCAGACATTCAAAACAAGGAAGATGAAGAAGGAGCAACCGACTTAGATATTGCACGTGAGGTAATAATGGATTGCGAGCCTAAAAACATTTTGCACTGTGAAGGTGGTTTCAGGTTATGGCGCGGCAAAGGTGTTTGGGAGTCGGTAGACGATCAGGTTATTAAAAAGCAGGTTCATACTGTCTTAGAACAGCAGTACCCGCCTTTACCTGTATATTCAAGCAAGGTTAATTCTGTTACCGATCTAGTCAGGACAGAGACATATAAAGAAGGTTCTTTCTTTTCTGGTAGAGCTGACATTATCAACGTAAAAAATGGAGAGCTTCATTTTGTTGATGGTGTGCCAGTACTCAAACCACACAACAGAGAAAATTATCTAACTTCTCAGTTAAATGCAGCATACGACCCAGAAGCAACCGCGCCCAGATTCATGCAGTTTCTAAACGAGGTGTTTAAAGGTGACGATGACGCAGACGACAAGATAACCGTTTTGCTTCAAATGATGGCTTATAGCCTTTTACAGAACTGTAAATATGAGTCATTTATTTTGTTAATAGGTTCGGGCGCTAATGGTAAATCAGTATTGCTTGAAGTACTCAGGGCGCTAGTCGGAAATAAAAGCGCCTCAGCAGTCCAGCCAAGCCAGTTTGATAATAAATTCCAGCGCGGCCACCTTGAAGGCAAGCTAGTAAATATCGTTACAGAAATATCAGAAGGCCATGAAATAAAAGATGCTGAATTAAAAGCGATTGTTTCAGGCGAATTGACGACAGCAGAAAGGAAGTTTCAACCGCCTTTTGAGTTTCAACCTTATTCTACCTGTTGGTTTGGTACTAACCATATGCCCCACACCAGAGACTTTTCAGATGCTCTTTTCAGGCGAGCAATAATATTGACGTTTAACAACTCGTTTTATGGAAAAGCACGTGACCCAAAATTGAAAGAGAAACTGGTTAATGAGTTGTCAGGCATTTTAAACATGTCGCTAACGGCATTAACTCAGCTATTCAAAGATGGCGCTTTTGTTGAGCCAGAATCGAGCCAAGAAGCTAAACGTCAATGGAGAGTCGAGGCCGACCAAGTGGCTCAATTTACAGAAGAGTATTGCCAAGTATCGGCAGAAAGTCAGGAGACTTCACAGGAGCTATATAACGCTTATGACGACTGGGCAAATGATGCAGGCATCAGCAGAAGGCTAAACAGAAATAACTTCACCAAGAGGCTACAGAAGCTTGGATTCGCACCAAAGAAAGGCACAGGAGGCGTGAGAACCATAACAGGTATTAAATTAATAAAAGTACCGCGATTTTATGCCAGATAGTGGCACAAGTGGCGCTACTTTCGAGATAACCGCATAAGTGAAAAAGTATATAAAAAATTAAAAAAGGTTTTTTTTGATAAGTATAAACATGTAGGAACTTGCGCCACTTGCGCCACTCGTTTTGGCTGTATGGGATAGTGAAATCTATTAAGGCTTGAGAAGATTTTATTTTACTGTCAGATATTTTTCTCTTGGGTCCTTCCGAGGTGTTTTGTGCGCGGGTAATTCGAACCCCGACTTTAGTCTATTTATGAAATTTTTTATAGAGAGGTTGTTGTTTAGATGATAGAAAATAGTAAGCAAGAAAAAGAAAATCACTGGATAAACCAATCTACAGCAGCTAAAAGCTGTGGAGTGTCTTGCCAAGCCTTTACGAAGTGGGGCGTTAAGCCAGTAGCAAAGATCGGGCGTGAAACTTTCTATCTACTGTCAGATGTTCTCGCTAACAGGCTTGAACACCAAGCCGAAAACTTAAAGCCAGCCTATGACGACCCGAACGCAAGCGAGCTAGAAAAACAAAGAATAAGGCTTACACGCGCACAGGCCGACAACTTAGAGCTTAAAAACGAAATTGCTCGTAATGAAGTGGCTCCGATTGAACTGTTAACGTACACGCTCAGCAACGGAGCTACTCAGATAGCGGCTATTCTTGGTTCTATCCCTTTAAATATCAAACGACAGATACCAAGACTAACAGCGACAGAAATCGAAACAATCAAGCGCGAAATAGTGAAAGCTCAGAATGCAGCAGCACACATCACAATAAACTTTGATGACTTCGAGAATGAGTAGTTAGGACACGATTTATTTCTAAAAAGCAGCGCTTAATCTGAGCTATTAAAATGAAGGATTTGACTAGAACGTACAAATTCTAAGTAAGACTTATTCGGAGGGTGCCATGATTCGGTAAAGCCCCGACAGCCCGCAGGCAAAGTTTTACCTTTAATGCCGTGGCGGGCTTTTTAATAACTAGAAGCATTAGATTAAGCAAGGCGAACTTTAAGCTGGGCAATTAGATATGTTGATCTATAAAAGGCTTTTATTTATTTCTGATAGTATCGATTTTCCAATACTTCGAATTTTATTCATCTGCTCTTGATCAGTGAGCCCAACTACTTCTGCGACATATTCATTCAAATTACCTAGGGGGTCTTCAGTTTGTTGATTTTTTTCAAAATTAAGAGATATTTCTATAATTATTTTTATAATTTTATGTACTTCATTAAGAGCAAGTTGCTTTGATTTTTCTGGATTGCATAGTTCAGGAAAGAAGATTTTATCTTCTTCTATGCTTAAGCTTGTGTATTTGTTGGCAGCATTAGAAAGAAATTCTTTAGCAGAAGGATGATTAAAAAAATCTTTTTCTTTCATAAGCAAACAGAGTGATGTAAGTCCAAAGGTGTATATGAATGCGGTTTTTTTCCAGCTTTCAAAAATTTGCTCTATTAAGCTTAAGTCTTTATTTTCAGCCATTTGAGAAATAGCTATTAAGGATTCATGAAAGACAACCCCATAATTCTCAGATACTTTGAAAAGCTGCTCAGAATTATTCTTTGGCGTTACTACATTAGTAGTATTATCTTTATTGAAGCCTTCTAAAACCCAATAAAATGCGCTAGTTATGAGGAATATACATACAGAGGTAGCTAAACTTATCAAAGGGAATAAGATGAAAATATGTCCAGCTTTTAGCCTGCGATCCCAAACTAAAATGCAAACAAAATAGGCGATTATTAGGCTTGCAATAGACAAGAATAATCTAAGTCGCCGCTTACCTTCCGTAGTATTGAAAAAATTCATTTATTCTCTCCTTACAAATTTAAGTAGGTTATACTTTTAACCCTACAACAAAATATAATTTTAAAGATAAAAAATTTATAAGGCATAGGCATTTAGCTTTCAAAGATTAAGTTCCTGTCTATTAATATTCATTCGTTTAGGTGCATGACAATCTATTTTAATCGTATAAGAAAAGGTATCAGATCTATTTAAAAGTGTAACTCCGCTAAAATAGACCGCTTTAGAAGTAAGCTAAGGGTTATAGGATTTCACGCCTTACAGCCTATTAGGCCATATTAGCAACGGCCATGAGTGTCTCGAATTAGCTCATGCCTGACTAATTTTAAATAGTTGTAGTTTAGATTATAGTTAAACCGCTTTTGTTCATTCCAAAATCACTTTAATGCAAAGTCTTAAAGATTATAAATATATTTTGATGGGATTAGATAGATTTTGCGATCAAGTCACTCTTTAGCAACCCTCCTTTCGTTAAAAGCTTATCTGAAAACTTAGGATTGCGTCGAGCTTTAAACGCATCAACAATTTTCTTTAGTCCTTCAGCCTCCAATAGAGAAATATTTATATCCGTATCCATTTCAGCAGAAGAAATAAAGTCGCTCGAAAATGCGGGGGCAACAATAAGTACTTGCATGACCCTCTTACCCTGTGACTCACAGCGAGCAGCGTAAGCTTTTACTTGGCGAGAAGTGGATGAGTATTTTGCAAACTCTCCATTTTTAAATGATTTCGCTTCACCGACAATAACATCGTCATCAGTCAACGAGATGATAATGTCTGCTTTGTCTTTTGCGGTATTTATATCTTTTCGAAGGTCTTCATCCACATCTAGCCCTAATTGCTCTAATAAGACTCTCGTTACCTCTTCAAATTTAGCCCCAAGCTCCGCTTCTTTAATTTGAATGCCAGCGGCATCAAGAGCTTTAAGGTCACGCGCAGCTAATGAGACATAGTTTTCCACTAGTTTATCTGTGGCCGAAGCAAAGCTCTCCAAAATCGCTGTACGTGGATTAATTCTCTTGGGAAGGTTCATGTTATTTCTCAAGACTTTAATTTCATCATTTGTATAAGCATATAAAATATCTACAGGAGAAATAGACAAGGCTCGCAACAACTCAGTGTCGATTGTTTCAACAGGTTCGATTTCAAACGTGTCTTGCAGTCGTTGGCTAATTGATGGTTTTGTGTCTGACAGGCAATCTAGTAAATCCTTGAAGCCGGACATGCTTAAGCTATCAAACTCTTCTAACTCAGCATTATTTAAAGCATCCACCAATATTTCTATTCGTTCTTCCAAGGTGGTTCCGAGCTTTTCAACATTAAGCTCCAGATCATCTAGCATAACTTTTATACGCTCTTTACGCTGATTTTGTGTTGCGCCTTGATCATGAATATCCTTAGAGAGAATAGATTGTATTGGTATACCCAACTGAAGAGCATGGCTTATTTTATCTTCTCGTGAGACGCCTCTGATTGGGGCACCGTGAGCCTTACTAATATTGGACAGCTCAGGATCTGACAGGGATCTAAAAATTCGAATTTGGTGTTTATCCGCTAACACTTTGTCCTGAATTTCATTGAGCATTTTTACAACTTCATCTGGAACAAATACCTTGCCTTGTCGTTTGCTGATGAAGGCTACTCCGTAGTCTCTGAGTTTTGCCATCATGTCTTCTATACCCTTGTCAGATGTAGGGCATATTAAATTTTCAAGCGCACTTGTTTCTTCCCTTGTTAGCTCCAAATGACTAGCTAGACAGTTCAAAATTAGGCGTTCGTCCTGTGAAACTTTTGCTTCACGATTAAACTTCTCATCGTTTCTGTATGCTACTTCGAAACAGTCTTTATATATCTGGAGATATTTACTTCGAACGGTTAACGAACCACCGTCATTTATTTCATTAAGCAGTTCTTTTGATCGTCTGTTAAGTCGCGCATGCTCTCTCAAAAATAGAGTTTCTAACCATGATTGACGCGCAACAGAATTACCATCTCGGGATAATATTTTTACTAACAAAGACAACTCAGCGCCAGACATGGCTAGGTTTTCTTTTAAATCAAATAAAAAGTGGGACCTTACAGCATTGAATAATTGGGTTATTTCATTGCTTGTGGCTGTTTTAAGTTGACCATCGATTCGACTTACCGTTGCTGCAAGCTTCTTATCTTTATCATCGACAGTTTGAAATATTCGATCAATAACATTCACAAACTTTGATTTTTCAATCTGATTTAATTGACCTAAAACTTGAGTAAGTTTCATTAATAGATTCCTTTCCTAGACTGTTATTTTTTATTAGTTTTATTAATAGTAGGCTTGATCTGTTAGATTGTAAACGTCTAGCAACGCACATCTAATATCAAGCTCAACAGTTAATTGGGCTAGTTCGAAAGAGTTCAGATCAATTTGCATCTAGCGATATTGAGCTGCTTTAGAGAATGACAAACAAGCCCAAATTTGTTGGGCTTCATTGGTGGATGCTTTACCACTAAATATAAAGAGTAAGCCCCAGCATTAGAAAACTTTCTTATTGAAGAGATTAAGCGGTATGCCGTGAAAGCGCAAAGTGCCATTAGTTCGATTGACCTTGCGTTGAATGAAGCCCTTGATGAATATCTAGAAGGGCTAGATGATAAATGAAAGGAAGCTATTACTTTTTTTCGAAGTCTTCTTTGTCGAAAAAGTCGCTTTCTTGTATTTCTACAAATAACTCACCTTCAAAAAGTTCTCGAGCTATTGATTTAATTTGAAAGTATGTCTTTTTGAGTGAAGCGCTAGTTTCATCAATATTTCGTTTCATCTCAATGGCGGCTGAAAGCCCAGCGCCATATAATTGTTTTGGCAGCTGTGGAGCTAAATCTGAAAACCGTTCTGCTGATGGAGTTGATTCAAATATTTCTTGTAATTTCGGTCTAACTTTTTCAACGAAGGTATGATTCCTCATATCAATTGCCACAAATGCCTGATGAAAACCATACTCTTCATTTGCTAATTCAAGCAATAGTTGTGGATGACCTTCGTCTAGCAAAAATCTAAGAGCGTCATGATCAAATTTAAGATTAGAGTAGTCAGGCTGTTTCATCGGCGCCATGTCAAAAGCGAACTCTTTTAATGAAGTAAACTTATCAATTTCTTTCTTTACGTTCTCTATAGCAATCATTTTCCTGATTAAGCTAAAGATAGCCGTATTAAGGCCTTTTCTATTCTTTTCTCGAATTTCTTTTTTAGAGTCACGTTTTGTTATCGAGATTGCCACAATTGCACCAGCAGCAGCACCAATAGCGCCTGAGATAATCTGAACCAAATAATCTAAATGAGTGGGGATAACGCTTCTATCAACTGCAAGACTTGTTATGTACCAAATAAATAAAGCGAATAAACCTAAAGTCACGCCATAAAATTCAGGTTGATAATATTTCAACCTATTTAGTTTGCTTTTTTTCCCCACAAATTCCCCTTAACTAACTTGCACTAATTCGCGCCTAATAATGTTCACCTGCTTAGGAGCGTTACAAGCTAGTTTAACTTGGCTGGGCTTTATTGAACTTACAGATAGGCTAATTGTTGTTTCTTGTGTTGATGGAGGAACAACGAAAACAATATCTTCATTTTCCTTTCTTGATAAAACTAAATTCCCTTCATTTTTCATGCTTACCTTCCTTAGTAAATTAATTGAACACAAAGAATATCAATAAATAAATAATTGGTCTAATTTGAGTATACAAAAAGATAAGAAATAAGCGGTATTTAGGGGGGTAAAAATCTGTGGTGGACTATATTTGGACTATGAGACTTTTAGCTCTCAGCAGGCGAGGGTGCTAAACCCTTGTAACCTACTGAAAACTAAAGGAATAAGTGGTGGCTACACCTAGATTTGAACTAGGGACCCCATCATTATGAG
>TARA_R110002049_G_scaffold23726_37_pt1 | contig 11115 bp, 9 predicted proteins | sample TARA_R110002049 | Tara Oceans TARA_R110002049 (sample SAMEA4396941) | marine metagenome | biome: Polar Biome; feature: [SRF] surface water layer (ENVO:00010504); material: water (ENVO:00002006), including particulate matter (ENVO:01000060) such as... | depth 5 m
GAGCGGGTGAGCCGAGAGCTGAAACAGGGTGCAAGAGTAGCGAATGCGCCGGACAGCGGCCACCTGAATATGCCGCATGCAACCAAAGTGTCGCCTGCGGTATCTAAAAGCTACGAACAAACGACTTTACTCGGACTTTCCTGGGGAACAGAACCATGCAGCGATTAGTAAAGAAGAATCTTCTTGTCGTCGGCCTTGCGAGCCTGATGCTCGCACTCCCGGCGCAAGGTAGCGTAAACAAGAGCGTCAAGATTGAGGACGGTGCAACGGCGGATGGCGCGACATCGGTTAATGGCAGCGTTACCGTTGGCGAAAATGCTACGGTCAACGGCAAATTGAGCACCGTGAACGGCACGATACGGATCGGCGACGGCTCGATCGTTGCAGATGCGAGAACAGTCAATGGCGGCATCAAGCTGGGATCGCAAGTGCGAACTCGGGACCTAGAGACGGTGAACGGCGCCATCAAGGTCGGGAACGACAACTATATCGACGGCAATGTCTCGGCAGTGAACGGCTCAATACTGCTTGAGCGTGGCACGCAGGTGGTACGTAATGTGAGCAACACCAACGGCGGCATAGACCTGAGAAATGCGGTCGTGAGCGGTGATGTTTCATCCGTGAGCGGGGATATCGAGCTGGCTGACCAGTCGGTTATCCAGGGCAACCTGGTTGTCGAAAAAACCCGACGCGCAGGCTGGTTTAGCAAGGAATCCAGGCCGCCGACTATTATCATTGGCCCCGGCAGCCGCGTTGCAGGGGTTGTCCGTCTCGAGCGTGAAGTGAAGCTCTATATAAGCGAGTCAGCGACGGTCGGGGGTGTTGAGGGCGTCATGACGATAGACGATGCGCAGCGATTTAGCGGCAATCGTCCCTAAAAGTTCGTAGAATTGGCGTTGTGCACGCCGCAGCAACCCAAATACCGCTTTTTCCCGAGCATGACGAAACCGAGGAGCCAACGGGCATCTCTATTCGGGAGAGCGGCCGTGCGAAGCGCCTGTCCATCAAGGTGTACCCGCGCGGCAAAGTCGAAGTGGTCGTGCCACGGTGCACGCGTGCAAGAGATGTGCAGGCGTTTGTCGAAGAGCATCGCGACTGGATCAAGAGCACGCGGGCTGCGTTCAGTGAGCGGCATACTCCCGAGCCGTTTCGGCTGCCAGCACGCATTAGTTTGCCTGGCATAGAGCGCACCATAGGAGTCAGTTACCAGCCCGCGGATGGCAGCCGCTCGGTTCGCTTTCGATTGAAGGGCGATATTCTGTTCCTGAGCGGCAAAACGACGGACTCGTCCCTGTGCGTTGCTGCAATCAAGCGTTGGCTGGCGTCGACGGCCCGGACGTATTTCGAGCCGCAGTTGCAGGCGCTGTCTCGCCTGACCGGCAACCCGTACAAACGCATGCGTGTGGCGGGCCAGAAGACCTGCTGGGGCAGCCACTCGAGTACCGGCACCATCAGCATCAATTACTGCTTATTGTTTCTGCCGCCGGCCCTGGTTCGCTACCTGATGATTCACGAGCTTAGTCACGCGCGGCACATGGATCACTCACGCCGATTCTGGGCCGAAGTACGGAGATTCGAACCGGACTACCGGCGACTGGACAAACGCCTGGCGGACGCCTGGCAGGCGATTCCAACCTGGGTTGGCATTTACTAATGCCTGGTTGGTATTGCGCTTAAGACCTAGCCCTGATCGAGCAATTCGCGCAAATTGATGACGGCGGCATTGGCCCGCGCCAGATAATTGGCCATTACCAGTGAGTGGTTGGCAAACAGCCCGTAGCCACGACCGTTGAGGATCATCGGTGAATGTAACGGCGCCAGGCTGGCTTCGAGCTCACGGATTATCTGCCTGACGCTCGCTTCCGCATTCTTGTCATCCAGCACGTTCGCGAAATCGAACTGCGCGGCACGCAAAAAATGCATTAATGCCCACGCGCTGCCGCGTGCTTCGAAAAAGATATCGTCGATTTCGAACCATGATGTGCGGACGACCACGCTGTCGGTCTGCGCCTGTGCGGCAGTGGCGGCGGGTTCACCGGCGAGGTTCTCATTGATGCGCGTCTGCGCGACGCTGTCGCCCAGGCGGCGTGTGAGGCTGCCGAGGCGTTTCTCGACTTCTGCAAGCCACTCGCGGAGGTTGTCTGCCCGCGCATAGAACTGCGCATCGGTTGCCGTACCATTGACACCGCTCAGGCGATCCCGGTAACGCTGCAAGGCTTCAATACCTTCTTCAAACCGTCGTTCGGTAGGCGGGAACAGCCACGAATTGCTCTCGGAGAAAAACTTCTCCTGGGCAACGACAAGGTCCGGGTCTTCTTTCGACTGGGACTGACTGCGGCTGTAATCGTTGCGTAACACGCGCGACAGGTCGGCTACCTGCGTCAGGACCCCTTGCTCCCAGTTTGGGATGTTGTCCAGAACGACGCCCGGCGGCATTCTGTCGTTGGACAGGTAGCCGCCAGGTTTATCGACCAGTGCAGAAGCGACGCGAATGAGCGTGTCAGTCGTCGAGTACCCGACGACGTGTGTCCCATCCTCGACAAACTCATTCACCCAGAAGGTTTTGGGTGTGCGGGACCAGTAGATACCGAGCACGCTTAACAGCAACAGCACAACAAGAACAGCAATGCCAACTCCCCGCACCCAGCGGGGAGTGGCCATCATGCTCCTGGCGCTACGTTGGCTCATCAATGCTCAGCTCGCGTCAGGCATCAGGCGGCGAGTTGCCGCAACACGTAATGCAAAATGCCGCCGTGTTCGAAGTAATCGCGTTCCTTCGGCGTGTCGATGCGAATCAGTGCCTTGAAGCGGATCGGTGTGCCTTCGGCCGTGGTTGCAGTGACTTCCACAAGCTTCGAGTCGGCGTCTTTGAAGCCTGCAATATCGAAGGATTCGGTGCCGTCGAGGCCGAGGGTGCCCGCATCTTCGCCATCGAGGAACTGCAACGGCAAGACGCCCATACCGATCAGGTTAGAACGATGGATGCGTTCGTAGCTCTTGGCAATGACCGCTTTAACGCCCAGTAACAACGTGCCTTTTGCCGCCCAGTCGCGCGATGAGCCGGTGCCATACTCGGAGCCGGCCAATACGATGAGAGGCGTGCCTTCTTCATGGTATTTTTGTGCCGCATCGAAAATCGACATTTGTTCACCGCTGGGCTGATGGCGCGTCCAGCCGCCTTCCGTACCCGGGGCGAGCAGGTTACGCAGCCGGATGTTGGCGAACGTGCCACGCATCATGACTTCGTGGTTGCCGCGACGCGAGCCGTAGGAATTAAAGTCAGCGGGTGCGACGCCTTGCTCGATCAGGTATTGCGCGGCCGGACTGTCAGCCGCGATGCTGCCGGCTGGTGAGATGTGATCGGTGGTCACTGAATCGCCAAGCAGCGCGAGTGCACGCGCACTCTTGATTTCGGTGACCGGTGTGGGTTCAAGCTTCATGCCTTCAAAGTACGGCGGGTTCTTGACGTAAGTCGATGCATCATCCCAGGTGTAGATCTCGCCTTCGGGTGAATCGATGGCTTTCCAGTTTTCGTCACCTTCAAACACGCTGTCGTAACTTGAAGCAAACATCGTCGAATTGATATTCGCAGCAACCACATCATGGATTTCTTTCTGGTCAGGCCAGATGTCTTTCAGGTAAACCGGATTGCCGTCCTTGTCTTCACCAAGTGAGTCTTCGAACAGGTTTACATCGAGGTTGCCGGCCAGCGCATAAGCGACGACGAGCGGCGGTGATGCGAGGAAGTTCATCCGTACGAGCGGGTGAATACGTCCTTCAAAGTTACGATTGCCCGACAATACACTGGTGCCAACGATATCGGCACTCTTCACAGCATCGGCAATTTCCGGCAGCAACGGGCCTGAGTTGCCAATGCAGGTGGTGCAGCCATAACCCACTGTGTAGAAGCCGACTGCATCCAGGTCATCCAGCAAGTCGGCCTTTTCGAGGTAGTCGGTAACGACGCGCGAGCCCGGCGCCAGGCTGGTTTTGACCCACGGTTTCGCCTTGAGTCCTTTGGCGTGAGCATTGCGCGCGAGCAGTCCGGCGGCCACCATGACCATCGGGTTGGAGGTATTCGTGCAACTGGTAATGGCAGCGATAAGAATTGCGCCGTCACGAATCTCAACTTCCTTGCCGTCAATTTTCGCGAGCGCCTTGCCACCCTCTGTGCGGTCGGCAATGGCTGTTTTGAGGTGATTCTCAAACACGCTGTCCGCTGACTTCAGCAGTATGCGGTCCTGCGGACGCTTGGGACCGGCGATGCAGGGTTCTACTAATCCGAGATCCAGTTCGAGCGTATCGGTGTACAGCGCATCGACCTGGCCGTCTTCGCGCCACAGGCCTTGTTCGCGCGCATAGGCTTCAATCATCTCGATATGGCCCGCATCGCGGCCGGATAGCTGCAGGTAACGTACGGTCTCAGTGTCGATCGGGAAAATTGCGCAGGTAGAACCGAACTCCGGCGACATGTTGCCCAGCGTTGCGCGATCAGCCAGCGGTAGCTGGCCCAGACCGTCGCCAAAGAACTCGACGAACTTGCCGACGACGCCCTTGTTACGCAACATTTCCGTTACGGTAAGGACGAGGTCCGTCGCCGTGGCGCCTTCTTTGAGTTTGCCGGTCAGTTTGAAGCCAATCACCTGCGGGATAAGCATTGTGATCGGCTGCCCAAGCATGGCCGCTTCGGCTTCAATACCGCCAACGCCCCAGCCGAGTACGCCGAGCCCGTTGATCATGGTTGTGTGCGAGTCAGTGCCAACCACAGTGTCCGGATAAGCACTGCGTACGCCATTGCGTTCAGTATCGAATACCACGCGGCTGAGGTACTCCAGGTTGACCTGGTGCACGATGCCGGTGTTGGGCGGCACGACGCGGAAATTTTCAAACGCTGACTGGCCCCAGCGGAGGAACGAATAGCGTTCCTTGTTGCGCATGAACTCAATCTTATTATTGAGATCAAGCGAATTGGCGGCGCCGTAGTTATCAACCTGGACAGAGTGGTCGATAACCAGTTCGGCGGGTGACAGGGGGTTGATCTTGTCCGCCGAGCCGCCCAGTTTGACAACGGCGTCACGCATGGCGGCGAGGTCGACGACCGCCGGTACACCCGTAAAGTCCTGCAGAATTACGCGGCTGGGTGTGAAGGAAATCTCGGTGCTGGGCTCAGCTTTGGGATCCCAGTTCGCCAGTGCAACGATATCGTCGCGAGTAACGTCCCGGCCGTCTTCATGGCGCAGCAGGTTCTCGAGCAAAATCTTGAGTGAGTAGGGAAGTCGATCTGCGTGACCTTCCTTAACGGCGTCGAGGCGGAAGATCTCAAGATCGTCACCGCCGACAGTCAGCGTCGTACGCGCGCCGAAGCTATCCTTCATCGTGTCATTCTCCGGGGTTTTCGGGTTTTGTGGGCGGCAGCCGTGCGGCCAGCACCGTTGGGGCGCGCATTATAGCGAATAGCGTCCGGCGGCGCTCAGGATTTTGCCGCGAGTGCCGGCTCCGGCAGGCCTGTTTTGCCCCGGCTGGCGGCATCGATTGTCGCTCCGCCGAGGCAGCGATTGCCGTCGTAAAAGACAACAAACTGGCCCGGTGCCACCGCACGCTGTTGCTCGTCGAACGTCACCTTGAGCGTGCCGTCGGGCAGCGCCTGCACCGTGCAGGCCTGGTCTTGCTGCCGGTAGCGAACCTTCGCGCGCAGGCGCAGCCCCTGATCGAGGCCGGCTGGTGAGCGGCCGATCCAGGAAGGGGCGCTTGCTAGCAGCCAGTCACTCAGCAGGCGTTCGCTATTGCCCTGATCGACGATAAGCGTGTTGGTCTTCGCGTCCTTGTCGACGACATACCAGGGCGCGTCATCGGCACCGGCCAGCCCGCCAACGCCGAGACCCTGGCGCTGGCCGAGCGTGTAATACATCAGGCCGCTGTGTTCCCCGACAAGCTCACCGCTAATCGTCCGGATGGGCCCTGGATTCGCAGGAATGTAGGTCGCGAGGAACTCTCGAAACGGTCGTTCGCCGATAAAACAAATGCCTGTGCTGTCTTTTTTGTCGTGCACGTCAAGGCCATGCGTGTGCGCGAGTGAGCGCACCTCCTGCTTTTGCAAATGACCGAGGGGAAATAGGGTATCGGCCAACGCGTCCGCCGGGACAGCGTGCAGGAAATACGTCTGATCCTTATTCGCATCCGCGGCTTTCAGCAAGGCGGGTTCGTTCTCTATGGTGGCTGTCTGCGCATAGTGCCCCGTGGCGAGGACCGAGCCGCCGAGCCGCCGGGCATATTGCCGAAACTCACCGAACTTGATTTCACGATTGCACAGGACGTCAGGATTAGGGGTGCGCCCCGCCCGATACTCGGCCAGAAAGTACGCAAACACGCGGTCGCGATACTCAGCCGAAAAATTGACATGATGGAGGGGGATGTCGAGCTGTTCCGTGATGCGCCGGGCGTCCTGCAAATCGTCAGCCGCCGTGCAATAGCCGTCGTCATCTTCCCAGTTGGTCATGTGCAACGCCTGCACGCGGGCGCCCGCTTCTTTGAGCAGGATTGCAGCAACCGCGGAATCAACGCCGCCTGACAGGCCCAGGACAACATCCTGGCCTTCAATATTCGTTAGTGAATGCGCCATAGCGCGAAAATTGTATCAGTCTTGCTGCCCGCCGGGGTTGCGGGCGAGCAAATGAGCCTGGTTCAGACGAGGTCTGCGCGTGCCATCACCCGGTCAACGTGATTGGCGAGCGGCAACATGCCGGTGATCAGCGCGTCGGACTCGCGACGGCCTGCTTCGTAATCATAGATAGAACGCAGCACCGCGGGAGTGCGCATCCGCCTGGGATTTTCTTCCAGCTCTTTTCGGGTGAGCCAGTGGCGCGCGAGGACGGGTGTGTCGAGCGGCAGGGATTCGTCGCAAGACTGGAATTCAGCAGCGTACATGATGCGCAGGAACTGTTGCCGGGTCTGCGGGTGAATCCACAGGTAGACGCCGATCATTTCCCCGCAAACCACGGTGCAGCCGGTTTCCTCGAGTACTTCACGCAACAACGCTTTCTCAGGTGATTCGCCGGACTCGATATGCCCGCCAGGCTGGCTGAGCACAATCCGGCCCATCGCCTTTTCTTCCACCATAAGGTAGCGGTCGTCCCGGCGCACAACGGCCGCGACAGTCAGATCAGTAGGTCGCACGTTGTCTAGACTCCGAGTTGACGAAATTCCATTTCAATTTCGCTGGCAAGCCAGATTTCGTCAAACATCTTGCCGTACAGTTTGGCAACTGATGGCTCGTGTGTGTCGACGATGCCTTCCCAGCGGGTTGCTTGCAGCCGATAAACCAGTGCTTTTTCGTCGGCGATGCAGAATGCTTCGGCATGGGTGCGCAGGTCGTCGCGCACGTGACGAAACTCGATATAGGTATTCAGGCGACGGCCCAAATGCACAAAATTATTGCCGTTTTTGATGGCGCGGGTCGGATCAGCGATAAGCACGCGGACACGCGCGTACGTCTGGGACAGCACCAGGCGCTTGATGACCTCAAGAAAGTCCGGGTCGTCATAGATGCCCGGTTCCAGGTCGTGCGTAAAGATGGATACCTTGCGCTTTGCTTCCCGGGCGACAGCAACCGCAGCATTACGCATTTCTTCGTGGCTGGAAATAACCCAGCGCTTGCTGTTATCGCGAGTGTCGATCATTACGAGGTTTAGTCCAATCCCTGATTGCCGGCTTTGATGGCCGAATAACTTTATTGTCGGCTATCTTACCGGTGCGCTTGCAGCGCCCGGTGCCAACTGCGTCACGTTTTGGCGGCGCAGCTTGTGTTTGAGAATGGTTCGCATCCCAAAATAAACAGCGGCTTCCGATGAATTTACCGTGTGGGAAAATAGCTGGGCTGTTTTACATATCGCCGGCCCGAACGCGAATCCTGGCGGTGTCGCTGCGTCCAGCGGCTAGCTGTCTGTCACCAGTTCCTGTGCGAGCCCGAGGTAGGTCTCGGGTCGTAGCTCGAGCAGGCGTTGCCGCTCGCTCTCCGGTATTTCAAGGGTCGCAATGAACGCCTGCAGCAATTCTTGGTTTACAGCCTGGCCGCGTGTCAGTGCCTTGAGCTTTTCATAAGGCTCGGGAATGCCGTAACGACGCATGACTGTTTGCACAGCTTCAGCCAGCACCTCCCAGGCTTCGTTCACGTCCGCGGCGATAGCCGCTTCATTTATTTGCAGTTTGCCAAGCCCTTTAAGCAGCGATTCCATCGCAATCAGGGTGTAGCTGATGGCCACGCCGAAATTTCGCTGAACCGTTGAGTCGGTAAGGTCACGTTGCCAGCGCGAAATGGGCAGTTTCTCGGCAAAATGGCTCAGCAGGGCGGTCGACATCCCAAGATTGCCTTCCGCATTCTCGAAGTCGATGGGATTGACTTTGTGCGGCATGGTTGAGGAACCGACTTCGTTTTGTGCAACCTTCTGCTTGAAGTAGCCGAGTGAGATATAGCCCCAGATATCGCGGCACAGGTCGATAAGGATCGTGTTGTAACGTACCAGCGCGTGACAATATTCGGCGGTCCAGTCGTGCGGTTCGATCTGCGTAGTATGGGCATTCTGTTGCAGCCCCAGCGACTCGATAAATTGCTTGCTGATAGTGCGCCAGTCTGCGTCCGGATAAGCAATCACGTGCGCATTGAAATTGCCCACAGCGCCGTTGAATTTGCCAAGAATCGCCACGCTCGCAAACTGCTGTTCGGTTCTTTGCAGGCGTTGCACAACATTCGCCAGTTCCTTGCCTACGGTTGTTGGGCTGGCGGTCTGGCCGTGGGTGCGCGACAGCATTGGCACCGCGGCAAAACTTTTCGCCATGCTCTGCAACTTGTTGCTGAGCGTGCGCATTTTCGGGCGTAGCACATCGTTGCGCGCCGCCCGCAGCATCAGTGCGTAGGACAGGTTGTTGATGTCCTCGGACGTACAGGCGAAATGCAGGAAATCTTTTAACTGCGAGGTTTCGGGCCCATCGCCAAGTTTCTCACGAATGAAGTATTCGACGGCTTTGACGTCGTGATTGGTGGTCGCCTCAATTTTCTTGACGCGTTCTGCGTCATCCACACAGAAATCGTCGATGATGCTGTTGAGCGCATCTTTCATCAGGGAGGTAGGTGGCTCGAGCTCGGCGATAGCCGGTTCGTCGGCCAGCGACTGAAGCCAGCGAACTTCGACCATCACGCGGAAGCGGATAAGCCCGTATTCACTGAATATGTCGCGCAGGTCCGCAACTTTCTCGGCGTAGCGGCCATCGGCCGGCGAAATAGCTCTCAGGGTGAAGACTTTCATGTGTGGAAAACCAGTGTAGACTTGCGCGCGCAAAGCGCGAATCATACACGATTGCGCAGCGAACAAGACGAGGATATCGACGCAATGAGCGAGAGCAAATATCGCATTGAAAAGGACAGCATGGGCGAGCTCAAGGTCCCTGAGGACGCGCTGTGGGGCGCACAGACTCAGCGTGCTGTAGAAAATTTCCCGATCAGCGGTTTAACGATGCCGCGGGCGTTTATCGGCGCACTGGGGCTTGTGAAATGGGCCGCCGCCGGGGCCAATGCCGAACTCGGCCTGCTATCGACGAAAATCGCCATGGCTATCCAGAAAAGCGCGCTCGAGGTGGCGGCGGGTGAACATGATCGTGAATTTCCGATCGACGTCTTTCAGACGGGCTCTGGCACCAGCTCCAATATGAATGCCAACGAGGTGATTGCGCATCTTGCTACCGACGTCTTGCAAGCGCCCGTGCATCCGAACGACCACGTCAATATGAGCCAGAGCAGCAACGATGTGATCCCGACCTGTGTGCATGTCAGTGCCGCTGTATCGATCAACGACAAACTGTTGCCGGCACTTGCGCACCTGGCTGAGACGCTCAAAACCAAAGCCGAGGAGTGCGGCAGCACCGTCAAGACCGGCCGCACTCACCTGATGGATGCGATGCCCGTGACCATCGGTCAGGAACTCGACGGCTGGCGCTCGCAGATCGAGCATGCCATTGAACGACTGCAGGATACGATGAAACGCCTGACGGCCATCGCGCAGGGCGGCACTGCCGTGGGCACCGGCATTAACGCGCATCCGAAGTTTGGCGACAAGGTGGCCGTGCTGCTGAGCGAGAACAGCGGCATAGAATTCCACTCGGCCGCATCGAAATTTGAAGCGCTGAGCAGCCAGGACGCCGCCGTAGAGACCTCCGGGCAGCTACGGGTGCTGGCGGTCAGCCTGACCAAGATCGCAAACGATCTGCGCTGGATGAACTCCGGACCGCTTGCCGGAATCGGCGAAATAGAGCTTCCGGCCTTGCAGCCTGGCTCGAGCATTATGCCGGGCAAGGTGAATCCCGTGATCCCAGAGGCCGTGGCTATGGTGGCAGCCCAGGTGGTTGGCAATGATGCCTGTATCGCCATGGCGGGCCAGTCGGGCAATTTCCAGCTCAATGTAATGCTGCCCGTGGTTGCCTATAACCTGTTGCAAAGCATTGAGGTGCTCGCCAACGCCTCGCGCAGCCTGGCTGATCTCGCGATAGCCGGCTTCCAGGTGAACACCGACAACATTAACAAGGCGCTTGACCGCAACCCGATCCTGGTTACTGCATTGAACCCCGTGATTGGCTACGAAACCGGCGCGGCCGTCGCGAAGAAGGCGTACAAGGAAGGTCGGCCAGTTAAGGACGTGGCGCGTGAAATGACCGACCTCACTGATGAAGAGCTGGACCGATTGCTTGATCCGGCGGCGTTGACCGAGGGTGGGATAAAGCACTAGGCACATGGATTCGTTTGAGACACCAACAATTGTGTTGTTGCGCGAGCGACTCCGAAGTACAGCGCTGGCGCCGGACCCGACGGATGTTGTCATGCCGCCCGGCAGCGACGGGTGGCCGAGCGATTTTCGCAGCAGCCTTCAGCAAACACTGAAACCGGCCGGCGTGCTGGTGCCGGTAATTGAGCGAGACAGTGGTCTGACGGTGCTACTGACGCAGCGTTCCGCCGCACTCAAACACCATGCCAGCCAGATCAGCTTTCCGGGTGGCCGCATGGAGCCTGAAGACGATGACATTGCACAGACGGCGCTGCGGGAAACCCATGAAGAGGTGGGGATTTCGCCG
>TARA_R110002049_G_scaffold6498_1_pt1 | contig 11111 bp, 16 predicted proteins | sample TARA_R110002049 | Tara Oceans TARA_R110002049 (sample SAMEA4396941) | marine metagenome | biome: Polar Biome; feature: [SRF] surface water layer (ENVO:00010504); material: water (ENVO:00002006), including particulate matter (ENVO:01000060) such as... | depth 5 m
CAATTTTTTTCTTTTTTTTAGGAGCGCTTTTTTTATTCCCATAACCTGTTTTACCGTACATATTAAAATCCTTTCCACCGCTTATCGGCTTTGTTCATCTTATTAATACTTTCATCATAGGAAATAGTATTAAATTCTACATCAGTTCGCTTACCTACTTCACTTATAACAAATGAATTAGTAGTAAACTTTGGAGCTGATGCTCTTTTACCACAATCTCTACAGAAAAACCAATTTTCTGGATTTAGATTATCGCAATGTTGACACTTAGGTTTACGCACCAGATACTACCATAGTCATAACTTTATCACCTTTTAATGTACAGTGTGATATAGAAATAACTTTGTTATTAGTAGAATCTAATCCTGCTATATGGTCATAAACATCTTTTGCAATTTGACCAGCACTTTGCGTTTTACTTCCTGTTTTTGGATCATGGATAAATACTTTAACATCTGTATTTCCTGAGTTGTAATCTGCCATTTCTATTTCCTTAGTTTAAATTTTTAGTAGATTTGGGGCTAAACCTTTATACGAATAGCCCCACAGTTCTACAAAACTGTTATCTTTTATTACTATTATGAACTAAAAGCAATTGTTCCAGTTGCGCCAGAGCCTTTTAAAGCACCGTTAACCTTAACAAGCCATTCGCCATTATTCTTGCAATAAAACATAAATGAACTTCCAACTTGACCCCAACCACCATTTGTAGCTGCTGGAGTTATAGTTAGAATAGTGTCGCCTGCAACAGAGACATCCTGTTGAGCTGGAATACCTGTACCAATATGAACTTCTTGATAAGGCTCATAGGTGTCAGCACCAGCTGCAGTTATCGTCATTGCGTTAGCTTCGTCACCATCTGCATTTTGCTGCCAAGCAACAAAAGTACCTTCAATAGCTGCAGGTAAAACGATTGCTGAAGTTGCATTTGCAATCCACTCTGATACATACTCGTAGTTTGCTACTAAAGTAATACCAGCATCGACAGTTGCATCATTAACTGTTAAAGATGTGACTTCGCCATTTCTGACTAAATCCTGCCATCTTCCAGTTGCGAACGCGAGATCTTTGGAATATTGTACGTTTGTAAATTTTCCATAATCTCCACTATTTTTATTAATTACGCTAGTTTTCATATTATGACCTCCTAAAATTCTACGTTGTAGAGTGAATGAGATTCAGGTAATGTGATTTCTAATCCTGCTTCGGTTAGAATCATATCTTTTCTCAAGTCCTCATCAGCGTTTTGAATGTTAGACATTATTGCTGTGTCGCGATTGATACCATTTCCAACTAGTGGACGGTATGCAATTTGACTCATGTCAATCATAGCCATAAAGTTAGAAGTCATACCTCTAAACAATGGCTCTTTTACTAAGTGCATTGTACCGTGAACGGTCTCAATTGTAAACACTTTATGACCAAATGCGCCAGCTCTCTCCTGCATATTCATACGATGAGGAGATTGGTTAGTAGTAGTAGCAGCACCGCTTAATGCAGCATTGTTATTATGTGCTAAACTTGTACTTAAGAATGAATCTTTTCCAAGTTTGTTAAAGAAACTAATTACAGGAAGACCTGCAAGAACTAGTTTCTCATTTGCACCACCACGTGCTGGGTCAAACATTACTTCCATATCGGAAAGCAATCTGTCATATGTTAATTCAGAATCTTCTACACTTCTAAAGTAAGGTTGACCAGATGTATAAGAAAGATCAGCGTCACCAATTTGCGCGACACCATTCTTTAATATATGTCCGACTACACCTTCTGTGTATTGAATTGAACTCACTCTTGCTTTTTGACCAAACAATAAAGCTCTTTCAATGTCAACTTTATGCTCACGAAGTTTCATCGCCCAAATGCGTTCCCATTCGTTTGCATATCCACGATAGCGTGTTGCAATCGCTGTGTTTGACATTTCACAAGCCGTTTTAAAGATCTGTGTATAGCCATAATTGTCTTCAATTTCACTAGACCATGCATCTGGAGATGCTGAACCTTCTTGAAATGAAGTACCAATTACTTGACATAGATCATTATTTGCTAATGCATCTTCACCACTAATAGCACCACCTGAGTTTGTTAAAGCAGAAAAGTCAATAACTTTTCCTGTAAATGTGGTAGAAGAACTACCAACAATTGGTGCGCTTTCGATTCTAACTAAAACCTGTGAATAACCAGCAGCAGCACTTTTACCAAGTGAAGCTACTGAAAATACCATACCTTTTATTAAGAATCCAGGAGCACTACCACCTGAAACACTGCCACCAGTTGCACTATCTGCGTCAACTGTAAATGCGTAAGAACTACCAGCCACCACCGTACCAGGTGCTGAAGCTAGTAAGAAATCTCTACTTGACCAATCGATTTTTGAACGATTTTCTAAGAATCGGAATACAGGATCATCCGTTGGAACTTTTGCAACCTTTGAAAGATATACAAAAAACGGTGATTCCTCTGGTGCCAATTCGGCAACCCGATCTGAGAAATCGTATAATCGACGAGCATCAGGTCTTTGACCTATGCCTGCATCTTGGGTAGCAGCTGTAATATCATAACTGGATTTTATTCCTTGTGTAACAGCCATTTGTTACCTCCTATTTGATTATATTAATTAGGGAATTCTCCCTGCTTGCCCTGCTTGCAAAATTCTATCCCAAGCTGACTCTTGCTCAGATTTTCTATGTGGCTCTCCTACCCCACCTTGAAGAATCCCAGCTGTCCTTGGAATGCTTTGAGTTGCTTTAACTGCTTCCATATTAGGTGAAACGTTATCAGCTCCTTTATTGTAATGCTTACGATAGACATCAATTAACAAATCAATTGGTAATTGATCTCTTGGCGTAGTAGCAAAATCTATAAAGTCATTAATATCTTTTTCATCCTTCATATCATAGCTATTTGACAACTCGTTGCGTAAATTTTGCAACGCTACTTGACCTTGAAGATCAGACATATGTTTTCCAACTGCCTCATCTACCAAAGCCTTTTCTTGAGTCGTCCTCATTTTAAATGAAGCTGACTCTGGTTTGTAATAGGCTTCCCATGGGTCAAAAGATGATTCGTCAACTGTGTTGCTATCATCTGTTTCGCGTATAGTTTCTTGAGAACTTTTTCCTTCAAGCCTTTCTTTTATTGCATCAACTACATCTGGTCTTGATTCAAGAACCTGCTGTAATTCAGACATTGGCTGAAGTCTTTCATAGTCACTTTGAAGTTTCTGATAATCAGAATTCTGCTTATCGTACATAGATTGAAACTTCTTAGTTTCATTTTCCCAATCAGTAGCATAGTTAACTTCGGATTCGTCACCCTCTTTAGTTATTAAATTAGGTGCTGTTCTGTTTCCTTCATCAATTACGCCATCTTGGACACTTGGCATTTCTGAAGCCAATTCGACATCTGGCATTGACGTTGCCAAGCCTTCTCGAGTTGTTCTACCAATTTCCTGTTCAACTATTTCGCCTTGCACTTGATCTTCCATATAACCTCCTTAGATCTCTTCTTTAATTCGAAGCACCCTTAGATACTACGAAGAAGCTTGACCTTTGATTATTGTTTATTTTGTGCGCTCCCCTCTTTAGAGGAACTCCCTTTATTCGCCTTTTGTATAGCTAACGCAGCTTCAGCACGAACATCTGCTTTATCAATCACTTTTTCTAGCTCTCCAAGTTTAACTCTTTCTTTGAATTTTACATCAGAGCTAATCTCTTTTAGGTCGGTTTTGAATTTTTCTGTGATAACTTGCTTCTTAGCGTGTACAGCTTCTCTGTCAGCTGTTTGTAAATCACCACTGAGTTCTTTTATTTGACCCTCTAGTTGTTGTATATATGACTGCATTTTAGACATCATGCCTTTGCGTTGCAATACACCTTCTTTGTCAAAGATCTCTGTTTTCTTTAAGACCTCAACATCGTCTACCAATCCCAACTTATACGCGTCAAGATACATATTGTATTCTGCCATCTTATTTGAAGGTAAAGTTGAACCTGATATTATTCTAACATCGTGCTGACCTAATGATATATCATTATCAATTGTCTGCAGTTCGTTGGTTTTGTCATCATACAACCTATTATTTACTGAAAATTCAGTAAGATCATTATTAGGCTGTACGATTCTAAATGTTTTTTCATATTTATAATGTCCTTTAGCGAAATTGTAAATACATCTTCCAAGTTGATTAAGACTTCCCTCTATGTCTTTTAACTTAGAACGTCCACGGCTTTCTCCCATTTCTGAGAGCATAGCTGTACCACGTACGCTATCTGGAGCTTTTTCTTTAAATCCCTGCATAAGTTCTGGGATTCCAAAATTTAAATCTATATAATGCTCTACTCTATCTATTAAATGATAGAACTCACCAGCAAGTGGTTGAGGAGCAGGAAAATGCGGTTCACCAAATTCAGGATTATATTCTAATACTGCATTAGGATTTGCCCAATCTCTTTCTAAATCACCAACATTATCAACACTTCCTTCTGGCACAAGTAACTTAAGACCAGCAGAAGCTTGAGCGTGACTAAGTGTTAAAGAAAAAAGCTTATTAATAAGTCTTTGAGAATCTTTAACTTTAGATACATCTGATTTTGGATATGGAGTATTAGTCCAAATATTTGGGACTGGTATAATTGGGTATATATCAGTATTGAGGATTTGTTCGTATAACAAATGCTGTCCCATTGAAGCAACCACTTTAACTCGTGTTTGCATAATTTCAACAGCTTCAACCAGTCCCGATTCTATTAGATGAGCATTCTCCGTAGAAACTATTTGAAAAGTCTCTAGGTCAACAACTTTTTCCTCACCGCTTTGTTTATTAAAAAGTCTGTAATAAGGAACTTTTATTTTTTCAAATCTTTCTAATATTCTATATCTTTCGTAAGACCCACTGTCTTTATCCTTAACAACGTCTGGTGTAAAAGATTCTGATGTGTTTTTTTTCGAAGAAGACGGATAATCTTCTTCATCAGTCATAGTATCAATGTCTTTAATAAATTCTTCTATTTGCGGGTAGAGCGATAGAACCTGTTCTTTGGTTAAAATAGTAGATAGTATTATTCCAGAAGCGTCGGTAAAATATCTATTCCTAGCAGCTGGGTCTACATACACTCTAAATGGATTTACGTGGGTATACTTTACATCACCTCGTCCAAAATCTGATTCTGGGTCTATATATACATAAAAATATCCAAGACCAGTTATTGCATAATCATGTACAGCTTGTTTAAATTCCATATCGCCATCTGATATATCCCAACAATACTCAAGTATAGTTTTCCATATTTGTGCAATTTTATTATCAGAATCCTCTCTGCCAATAGCAGAGAACTTTGGATTTCTTGAGGTAAGTAAAGACTTAAGCTTGTCAACAGCAGCATAGACTCTATCTATAATAAAGTCACCTTGCCCAACAGCATTTAACGCATCGGACTCTTCTGTAGTATAATGATTGCCTAAAGCAAAATCTACGGCATCTCTAGCTTCGTCATCCCAATCAGATCGAGCATCACGCCATCTTCGCCATAAGTCTTTATTCTTTTGCGCTTCGTCTACTTGCGAAAAGTCTTTTTCGTTTGTAATATTAAATCCCCCAAATACATAAATTATATATACTATATAATATAACTCTAAAACATACGTTTGTCAAGTTTTATTTTGTATTTTTTTTAAACTCTTTGACCTGTTATCCAACTTCTTATTATTTTCTTACCTAAAAACTCTCTTTTCTCTTCGGTTTCTTCCTCAAAGCTATTAGCATCAATCTTACTACTTAATGGAGCTCTAGCATTTATAATAGAATACCAAAGACCATCAAGCAAATCATCGTTTTTTGCTTTTGGAAAATGAAACATTTCATCGACTAAATCACTATGATTCTTTTTTAAAAAAAGTTTTCCTCTATTAACAATAGGGCATAGTAAAGATTCTAACCTATCTTCTTTTTTAATTCCAGATGGAGGTCTAACACCTCTTGCAATACCTGGAGCCATTTTTCTATCCTTTTTAGATAGCTCATTTACAGCATCTTTTATTATACCTTGAGCTCCAACGTGTTCTACGTTAGCTCTTCGCATAGGTTGATACTCTTTTGCGTATTGAAATATTTTACGAGGCATATCGTACAATGGTATATGCTCTCTAAATACATCTATTACATAAATATTTTTATCACTATCGATACCAGCAACAACGATAACCTGGTAATCATGTTGAGCTGAAGATTCATAAGCCAAATCAACACCCATATAAACATTAACTGGGATAGCGTCTTCTTTTGTAACAATGTACGCTTGATTGTTTCTTGCTTTAAATTGCCCATCATAATAATTAATTTTATCTATTTTAAATTTTGCACTCTCTAAATCACGAGCATCATTCATGTACTCTTGAGCAAACTTATGAAGTTGCCCAACATACTCATAATCTTTTCTTATTCCAGCTATTTTTTCTTTTGAAAAATAAGAAGGCCAAAGTGGCTTATTATTTTCTATTACTCTATGAAATACCATTTCCCAGGTATACATTTCATTATTTTCTTTTGATTGTAAATAACCATCATATATTCCTTGCAAAGCAGAATCATAATGAACAATAGTTCCTATAAGCCAAATAGAACCTTCATTTCCTTTTGATTCTTCAAGCGCTGGATAAACTGTAGACATAAGCCATTCTTTAATTTCCTTACGTCTTTCTGGAGTCTTAGTGTTTAATTCGGATTCAAAGTCATCAAGAATAATTTTAGTATACCTTAATCCAAGTTCTGATCTACCACGAAGTCTTTGACTTGTACCCTTAGCTATAATCCTATCGCCCTTAGCTGTAGTAATTTCTTTTTCAGTCCATTTAGTACCAGCCATATCACCAAAGTAATAATTCAAAGCTGGGTTAAATTCAATATGACTTTTAATATATTTTAAATGGTCTACAGCCTGACCTTGTTCTTCCGATACCCAAGCAGCAAATTCTTTTTTCCCTTTAGGGTTAAAACAAAGTCTATGTAACAAGGCAGCTTTAGCCATAGTGGATTTGGTGTGACCACGAGGTAAAACGAGGCAAAGTCTTCTTATAGTGTTATTTAAAAACAAATCGCCAACTTCGTGATGAAACGGAGCTGGCTTTGACTTCATAAAGTCTTCTGGTAAAAACAGTTGTCCAAAGGCAACTAGGTCTTTAGATACCATATTAAGAACACGTTCTTTTTCACTTAGGTCATTAGGTATTATATTAAACTTTTCTATTGTACCAGTCTCCATTTGGAATTTCTTTAAATACATTTACCAATTCTAATAACTGAGATCCAGCAACATACACCCAAGCCTTAACTTTGTCGCCATTATCCATTTTTACATCAACCTTAACCCTATCATACAATCCAATATTAACACCTTCGTACATATCATATTGAGCTATTTCTTCACTTGTTACGTCGTGTACCTCAACTACAGTTCCCTTACCTTTGTAATCTTGTATCATAGCAGGAAATTTTTGATGACCAGGATATACAAGAGATGTATTTTTTACCCTACCTGTATTCTTATCTCCATTTCTAAGCGTTCCGTATACAGCTAACTTCATTTAGACTACATCCCAGTTTTTATCTGGGACTCCATTACTTATTTTCTTCTTTGCTTTCTTTTTTCTTGTTAAGTTAACTGATTCTATTGAAAAATTTTGTACATTGTCTTCTTCGCTAATTATAGTACCAACGAAATCTTCAATAATATAATCATTAATTAAATAATCTTTTAATAACATTTCTAAGTCTTCTTCATCTAATTCCTTATGAACTTCAAAAGTTAAATTGAACTCTACTTTTTTCATTATGATTCTCCATAGTTAAAAATTAATCCAGGCATTCTTATTTCAAAGTTTTCATCATAAGATGAAAAACATTCACAACACTCTACCGAAAAAAAGTCTTCTGATATATTATACCAAATAGATGAGTAGTCTCCCATTGGAAAACCACATATCAAACATTCTTTATTTTTTGACTTCTCTCGAAGCCTCAATGAGTTTTTTCGAATCTCCGCCTTGGATAGCATTTAATTGATCCTTTGTAAATCCTTGAAATAATGTTAATGACTCTGTTCTTTTTTCTGTTTCCATCATACCACTTATCTGCATAAGAGTTTTAATAGCTTGTATCTTGTCTTTATCTTGAGAACCGTCGGCATCAACAACTGACTTCATCTTTTCAAGTAAATACAATGGAGTAATTTCTGCTTCGTTTAAAACTTTATCTACTTCTTCTCTAATCAAACCCTTAACCCTTTCAGTACTTAATAATATCTTTCCTTGACTATCTGCGTATTTTTCGTTATTAGTAGGATATGCTTTCATAAAAGCTTCAGCAATTCCATCACCTTTAGCTACATACTTTGCAAAAAGAAATTCTCTTCTAGTAGGGTTTTTTCTATTTATCTTATGTTGATAAGGAGAGAGATCCTCAGAAGCAAAGGAATACATATTCTTTCGCATATCTCCCTCTATCATAACATTATCCCTACATATGAAAGAACCAATAACTGTCCTAATGTAGTAATTACACACGCCCTTAGACTGACTGTTTCTAAGCTCACCCCGCTTGAGAACTTGACAGATTTGTCCGTCGTCAGTCGTTACCCAGCTACCTTCAGTGCCATCCCTCCAATTGCGAGTTAAGTTCTCATCGGGACAGTATTGGTTAAACTCCTTCTCATCATTGTATATTCTGTGCTCAACACTTTTTATTTTGCGAACAATCATATACTATAATATAACTCTTAAGTACACTTTTGTCAAGCCCTAGCTTGCTATGCCTCTTAATTCTGTAGCATTAGTACTAAGACTTGTTTTACTTCTTATAAAAGGAGAATGACACCCACCACATCTATATACAGGAAACTCGTTAGAGCTTGTAAAGTATGTAGCATCAGATGGTTTTAGGTTCTTACTTCCACAAGATGGACAAACGTTATCATCCATAAGAACTCCAAGATTAGGATGATTCTTAATGTATGGTCTAAGCTTAAGATATACTTGCTCTAAGCCTATAACATCACGTTTATTGTACTTTAGCATTTCAGCCAATCTTTCTTTATTGCCATCCATACAATCTATCCAAAGTTGAAACTCAGTCTTTAGTTTTTCAGATACACCAAATGTCTTAGTAAGAAAGTCTTGCTTGTTAGAACTAAAAGCAAATTCTTTTCTTGCTATCTTTAAAGTATCTATTGATTTGTAAGGAGATGGTGGATTCATACCATTAAGTATAAACCTTGCATTCAGCTTTCTTATATCAAACCGATCTCCATTATGAGCAACTACGATATCAGCTTCGTCAAGTAGTTTCCATATTGACTCCATTATTCTTTTATCATCTCTTCCAACTGCTTCTTCTGGAGTAAGTACGTCAGATATAGTATCATCATCATAAAGCCATTTAGCAGCCCAAGACAGCACATACCAGAATCTTTGTAATCCATCGTTATCTTTAAGGATATTAGTATGCGGAACATATTGTTTACCAAAAGACCATACCCATACAGGCATAGGAGTTGTTTCTATATCAAACATTAATATCTTTGGAAGTACTGTAAGATCTGTTAAGTCAGTTGGTCTTGACCAACCCATAGACTCTATTTTTCGTGTTACAGATTTATATGTACGCATAAACCCAGCATTGTCTAATTCGAAACATATATCCTTAACACTCTTCATAGTTCTAGTGTATTGACTTAATATATTTATTTCAGCTTTAGTCCACTTCATTACGCTTTCCTCCATAGTTAATTAAAAACAAACTCACCTTAAGAACAAACTTTAAAAATAATGACTCTAAGTAGTAAAGAAAGATTTTCACTTGCCCCATACTCGCTCCGATACAAGTTGCGCTATTACACCATATACGGACAAATCCTTAAACGCATCCATATATGTTTCATCCTTTACAGCATTATCTCCTTTATGCTTAACAATTATATTCTTAAGTCTATTTACTTTATCATTCATTCTAATAACAAGAGCAGTTAAAGCAAACATCCTGTCTTCATCGTTATCTAAGTCGCCACCAAGGGTTATGTTGCCACAACCATAATCATATTGCTTTGTACAGAATAGATCATATTGCTCATCGGTAATATTTTTAAACCTATTCATCATAACAGGATACGTACTTTCAATCTCTTTTACTACTTTGTTGTTTTTCGCCATAGATATTCTCCTACTCCTAATTGATGAAAACCATTTGCAAGACTTTCAATAAGCCCTTCATCGTGATCGCAACCAGTATTAACAAGAATAACGTGTATTACTTCGTGTAAGAAGGTTTCGTTTCTTCTTGACGTAACAAGCTTCTCATCTAAAAAGATCTCACAAGTCCTAGGATTGTTTAAACCAAACAATAACTTACCATCACTTGCGTTCTTTTCGCCATCCATTAACTTTACTTTATATTCATGACCACCTATATCTAATTTTCTCATTCTTTGTCTCCTTCTTCTTTTCTCATTGAGCCCCACGATGGAACCGTAGTAGGCATCACATCAGCTCGTATAGGTCTTTTTTTACTTTTAACTTCATCTATAACTTTTTCTAAAAACTTTATCTTCTTTGGTGTAACGTCAGTATTAATTGCCATTGTTCTCCATTCCAGGTATTACGATGTTATCAAAATAATCACATCCATTATCTACGATGCAATCCTTATCAGCTTTCTTCTTATCTATCGTCATTCGCAACTTATCGTTCCTTCTGTACATCATAGCTCCTAAACATTTACCAGCGTTCCAATTAGCACAATGTACCATAGCATCTTTTTTATTTGCCTTTTTCATCATAAGAAGATAAAACAGTAATAAATACGAAACAAGACAAATCTTTTTTTTAAATAATGCTTGACAAAACGTGCTTTAAGACTTATATTGTTAATACATCCTAAGGTTAATATTAATATATATATATTATATATATATATAAAATAAAGAAAACTATTACTAACGTAATAGTGAAAGAAAGAAAGGAATTTAAAATGAATGGTAAAGGTGATAGAAGCCGAGTAACTAATATGACTCGGTATGCAAAAAATTATACAAAAATTTTTAAGAATTGGATTGAAGATAGAA
>TARA_R110002049_G_C9174260_1_pt1 | contig 11109 bp, 9 predicted proteins | sample TARA_R110002049 | Tara Oceans TARA_R110002049 (sample SAMEA4396941) | marine metagenome | biome: Polar Biome; feature: [SRF] surface water layer (ENVO:00010504); material: water (ENVO:00002006), including particulate matter (ENVO:01000060) such as... | depth 5 m
CAATACACAAAAACTGTACTTAGTTTTCACACAGTCTCTTTAACCTGGGGTTATAGAAATTTTTACCGTTTTGAGTTTTGGCCGAAATGCAGTAAATCGAGAATTTCTGGTTCGCCAAAACAAGAGGATTTCAACATAAGGGTTTTTGTATACTATGATCTGGTATAAGGATTTTTCGCCCCTGTTCGTGTCACGAATAGTATTCTAATACCTAAAATGAAACCAAAATTATTCATGCAAACCTAGGATACGCTTATTCATTTTTTTCACCAAAACTTCTATCTTAGTAAGCCAACCCAATTTCAACCTAATGAACTCATACGCAGCTAGATTACTGTACTTTTTGCTGGTGTTGATTTCAGTTGATTTTTCGCTAAATGCACAGACCATCTCAGGAACAGTAAAAAATGCTAAAACGGGTGAAGCCATGCCCTTCGCAAATGTCTTTGTCAATAACACCACCATAGGTAGCACCACGGATGTGAATGGGAAGTATTTGATTACCGGAAATCTTCCTAGAAACATAGAACTCGTGGCTTCCTTTGTAGGGTATAAAACTGAGACCAAATCATTTAGCCTTTCGGCTACCAATAAGGTGGATTTTAAGTTGGATCCTCTGGAGTCTATCTTGACTGAAGTGGAGTTGAAGACTCGTCGGGATAAGAAATGGGAGCGGGACTTGCGTCGTTTTAAAGATGTGTTTTTGGCAGTCCCAGATGATCCATTTGCTTCACAACTTGAGATAAAAAACCCTTGGGTTTTGGATTTTGAAACGGTAAAGGAGAGTGGGCCGAACTACGTTCATGCTACAGCACAGGAGCCTTTGCAGTTGGTAAACGATGCCTTGGGCTATGATGTGACTTACTATTTGAAGGATTACCGTTTTTATAATAACCGCTCCAGTTATGTTGGTTTTGTATTTTTTGATCCAAAAGACATCAGCGATTCTACGAAGTTGGCCATTACTGAGGCCAATCAGGAAACAAGCTATGTTGGCTCTATTCGTCACTTGCTAAAGGCAATTTTGCTCGCTAAATCAGTTGACGAAAATTTCGAGATCTTTCAGGTGTTGCCTTCTGATATGCTTCGAAAAAGAACCAACGTCTATATTGAAGAAATAGACAAATCCATCAAGCGAGTCAATCCAGATTCTATTCTCAGAATGCCGCTCAAAAACGGTAATTACAGAGTTTATTGGCCGAATGATACAGAAATTCACTTCAGAGGAAAACGTTGGAGAAACGATTATTACTCCGATGTCTATTATCCCGTCAGTTGGATTTCGGCTCCTCTTGGGTATTTTGACATTGATAGAAATGGGATTCCTGTAGTCCCTTCACAGGTGGTTTTGTCGGGTTACATGGGCAGGCAGCGGATGGGGCGATTTTTACCACATGACTATGTGCCTTCAGGAAGCTTTGAGAAATACCTCGCAGAAGTCGATAGCAGTCAACTGGAATATCAGCGCTGGAATAATCTTCGGGAAAAACCTTATTTCAGCACCAATAAACCCTATTACTATCCTGGGGAAACGGTTTGGCTTGGCGGGCAAATGCTCTATCAAAACAAGATAATGTCTGATACGCTCAGCCGGGTACTTTATCTGGACTTGATGAATAAAGATGCTGAAATCATCCAAACTGAAGCATTTCCCATCAAAGAAGGAAAACTTTCAGGTGCATTTGTCTTACCTAAGGAACTGCAACCCGACGACTATTTTCTGAGGTCCTATACGGAATGGATGCGTAATTACCCTGAACAGGATATTTTTCTGTTGCCACTTCCTGTTTTGAAAAAAGAAGAAAATATCAAGGCGGTAGCTATTACAAATCCAGACCTGTTTGGAGATCTGACGATCAATTTGACCGACTCTGTATTTTTCAGTGATTCTTTCAAAGAAATGGAATTCAGCTTATCGTTTTTAGATGAAACGGAAGAGTTGACAGATGCGGAGTTTGTAGTGTCGCTGACCGATGCTGATTTGGTATCCACCGTCTCAACTCAGAAGACACTGATAAATGCAATGGACTGGCTGGATGAAAAGCAGACATCTGAAAACCTTAGTCTTGGTACACATCCAATAGAGTATGGTATCACTGTAGCGGGGCAATTCACCCGAGATAAAAAGCGGGATCCATACCTCAATCCCATCACAATTGTCAGGGATGATTTAGCTGACTATGGAATAGTGGAGACAGATTCCTCTGGATTTTTCCGAGCTACAGGATTGTATTTCACGGATACAGCTACGATTTCAATTGCTGCCTTGGATGCAAAACAAAAACATTATGGTTCAGTGACGCTCAATGAAAAAACAAAGCCAACATTCAAGGGTTCTTTTCCTAAAATCAATTATGAGACTTACCCAAGATCTAATGATGAATTGAGATTTGATATATCTGGAGACTATGTTTTGCTGGAGGAATTTGTGAAAGAAGATGAAAAGATAGAAACGATGGAAGATCGAAACTACGGTTACGGAACGCCTGATAGGGAGATTGGTGAGGATAAATTGGCGACGATTTCTCCAGAAGCTCTGGCAGGGTATTTAGGACTCAAAGGAGGAGGGAAGATCGGAAATTATAATTATGGTTTCAAAACCTCTAATCCCTTGGTGATAGTAGATGGTGCTCAATATCCCTTTTTAAATAATGAAACTTTTGGAGTACTAATGAGTTCCTTTATACCTGCTGAGTTGGAATCAATCAAGGTTTACACTTTCAATTCAACGACTTTTGGAATGGCAGGAATTGGCGGGGTGATTATGATTACTACCAAAAAGGGTAAACGTATTGATCCAACGAAAGAAACAGCTTTTGATGCAGCGGAATTTCAGCAATTCAAAATCCGTGGTTTTTCGCGAGATATACCTTTCTCAACCAAGGTGGAAGATGATGAGCCAGTGGAGATGAAACCAACTCTTTTTTGGGACGCAAATGGGGAAAGTGATAAAGGACTTTACACTTTTAAATTAAAAATCCCTCAAGTTCTCAAGCGTGTGAATCTGAGAGTTGAGGGATTAACAAAGGACGGTTTGGCCTTTGAAAAGACCTTTGAAATAACTGTGAAGTAGAAGCAAAGATTAAAGAAAACAGTTGATCAAGGTTCTTCTATAATAATTTTAAAATCATCAAAATAAACCTCTCCCTGAGTACCCGGAAGCATTATTGCGAAAGGGATAATCATTGTGTTTTCTCTGGAGTAACTTGGAATAGATACTTCTAAAATATGGTTTGTCAATTTATCTGATATAGGTTCTGATTCAGTAGTACTAAAATAAGTTTCAACAAATTGGGCACCAGTTGAAAATAATTGCGGTTCATAAACACGCACCCCTATTGCAGCTCCCCGTCCAACTAGCGCCTCTGAATTCACTTTTGTACGTAGCGTTACCTTAGCACCTTGAGGTATGTTTGTGACCTTCAGTTGTGTATACCAATAGGCTGTTTCAGTTGAAGTTTTACCAGGAATTGAAGATATCTTTAGTGAATATGGAGGAGATTCAGTAGATCTAGAACCTACAAGATTACCTTGTGCATCATGAAAAGTCCATTGTTCATCTCCACCTTCATGTTTATAATAAACTTGATTATTTACCCAATCTTGTTTTGGCTCTATACATTTTGCTTCGGCAGCAAACCTATCAAAAAGCTCATCAATGTAATATTTCCTTAATTCTGGATTTTCTACATAATAGGAATAAAGACGAACATCTGAATGCATTAAAGAAGTAGGGGTCGCATCACAAAGGAAGGAATCATCGTGATTGAGATTTAAAAACGCATGACCTATTTCATGAAAGAAGAACTTCTCCCTGTCTAAATCTGAATCATTTACCCATCCACAAGAACTCTCTTTTGAAATTAAAACAGTTCTTCGTCCTGTTTGTGAATGATTTATATAGCCATATCCACAAAAAGTAGTTCCTTCTTCTGGTATCTTCTCATCTACGTAGCGGACATCCAAACCAGAGAAATCTAAATCATATCCTCTGGCTTTTGCTTCTGCCAAAAATTTGTCTTTATATGTCGATAAGGAAGGATAGGCTTTAGGCTCTGGGAATGGATCATCTTTTTTATCGCATGAAATCGTTAAAATAAAAAACACACAAAATGCTAATGACAATCGTAGCTTCATAATCTTACGTTTACAAATTAAAAGTTAGAATGTTAACGCTAATGTTAAATTTTAAGTTATTCAAAATTTTGGCTTAATTACTTGAATGAGATTGACTTAGGATGACTTTATTCTGGCAATCTACTTTTTAGCATGTTGATTTGTCCCATATGGTTTGCCTGATGCTCCATCACATGAAACCATGCCCAATGATTATCAGTTTGTCCCCCCTTTGCAAGCTTTGCAAACCATTTGTCATCTTTAGTTTTTAGAGTTTCCATGGTCTCTTGGCGAACCTGCGCCCAAATATCAAGGTAATATTGAATGGGCTTACCAGTAAACTCAGCTCTTGCTTCATCGCCAAGGCTCAATGCCGTTTCCCATTTCTCCTTTTCCTTCTCATTAAATCCTCTGCCTTCAAATGTGTAAGCTTGATAATATACTTCTGTAGCAGCCAAGTGCATGATCATGGCGCCGATTCTATTGGCTTTATCATCTAGCAAAAAATCTGTTTGCTCTTGGTTCAAACCTTGTACGCTCATAATAATTCTACCCCTTAGGTTTTCGAGCATGGATACCATAGTTCCAGTATCATGATCGTAGCCCTTTGGTGGATTCATCGTGTTCTGCCCTAAGACTAAGGATGAGCTGAGTAAAACGAGGCTGAATAAAAGACAGAGTTTAGTGAGATTTTTCATTTGGGTAAAAGTTTGTGAATCAGAAAAAACGCTATAAAACGAGAAATCTTCTAGTCAATAAGTGTTAATTACTCTCCTGACTTGAAGATTCTATTCATCAAGACCCACTTTTCTCCAGGCTTAGCCCATGGAATAGGTTGCTGATATTTCCACATAAAAGCTTCCCATTCTGCGATTTTAGGATTTGCAGCATCGAATTTTGCTTTGACATCGAAGTCGAATTCATCCACAGTTTCCAAAAGCATAAACATGCGATTACCCGTGCGGAAGATCTCAATATTAAGAATACCAGCATCTATATCATGCTGAGTCACCTCAGGCCAAGCAGCTCCTGCAGCGTGATGCTGCTCGTATTCTTTGATGGATTCCTCATCGTCAATGAGGTCAAGTGTAAGTGCGAAACGTTTCATGTTTATAGTATCAAGTAGGTAGATGTAAGTATCAAGACATTAGAATTGAGAGCCAAGATTTTAGTGCCGAGAATCAAGAATTAGGCGTATCCCCCTTTAATTTCTTATTTCGTTTAGAATCGAAATGTTAGTCAAAGGGGGCAGGGGGATTTATATTCAGGATATTAAGATTAAGTCTTTAGATCCAAGAACCGATAAAACGGAAAGCATTGATCGCCTTTCTAAAGAAGAGATGATTCATTTGCCCCATTACTGCTTGAAGTTCCTCATGCCCTCGTAAATCGTCAATCGTACTTCGTAAATCACCGAAACCATCTCCCAAACTCCTTTATCGTCTGCTCAGCAGCGGCATCAGGATTAGGGTAGGGGAAAGCTTCCGCTGAAGCATAACCAGCATATCCAATAGTTTTCAGCGCTGATGCTATTTCCTGCATTGATGTATGTCCAAATCCCATTGGCCTTCTATTACTATCCGCAAAGTGAACGTGTCCGATGTATTTTCCCCAATTCAGAATGCTTTCTTCCAAGTTTCCTTCTTCAATATTCATGTGGAATAAATCCGCCAAAAGCTTTACTGAATTGGTTTCCAGCGCGTCCAAGAATTTTGACCCAGCTTCAATGGTATTGAGTAAGTTGGTTTCGTAGCGATTTAGTGGTTCATAGATCAAAGTGACGCCTTTTGATTCCGCATGCTTTCCCAATTGATTCAATCCTTCTGCCAACCAAGACATAGTTTCTTCCCTGTCATTTCCGGGTAGTACATTTCCTTGCATAGAACCTATAATTGCAGGCGCACCAAAAGCTGCTCCGAAGTCAATCATATCTGAGATGAAGGAAATGGCTTTTTTTCTGATTTCTGAATTAGGGTCAGTAAGTGTTAAACCATGAATTACCTTACCAGCTCCTGTCCCCACAGCTGCGAGTTCCAGCTTGTATTGAGCTAGAAGGTCCTTTAATATAGGAACTTCAATTGCATCAGCAGAAGCTGTGAAAAGCTCGATTGCATCAAATCCAAGCTTGGAAGCTTTCGCCATTCCAGCTTCTAGATCCTCCCAGAATATCCAAGGTCCAGATTTGATTTGAGGTACTAGAGCGATTGTTACGCAGGATTTTATCATTTTATTACTTGTCAAAATCAATCATTATTTTAATTATTCCCTGCTGGTCTTTTGCCCAATCTTCAAGTGCTTTTTCTGACTCATCGATGGTTACTATCTTGCTGATTACTTCATCCACAGGGAATTTTCCTTGCTCTAAGTATTCGATTACCTCAGGGAATTCGGTGGTGCAATTTCTAGAACCAAGAATCTCAATTTCCTTTTGGACAAAGAGGGAAGTGTTGAATTCCACAGGTGCTTTTGCATAGCCTATGCAAACAACTCGGCCGGTAAATGCTACTTCCTCTACAGCCTGACGGTAAGTGATAGGACTTCCCACCGCTTCAATAATCACATCAGGGCCATCATTGGTAGTCATTTCCTGAAGGGTTTGGTGTAGATCTACCTTCTTAGGATTGATGGTGTGTTTCACACCGATTTTCTTTGCTATGGCTAGCTTGGCGTCGTCCAAATCAATAGCGATCACTTCCGCACCTTTATTCACGGCGGATGCTACAGCTCCCAATCCTACGATTCCACAGCCGATTACTGCCACGCGATCCTGAGCTGTCACCTTTGCTCGATTCACAGAGTGAAAACCAACGGTCAGTGGCTCCGCCAAAGCTAATTCTCGAAGGGATAATTTCTCCGAAGGAAACACATCTTGCCAAGGCAAGGCGATGTATCTGCACATGGCACCAGGACGACGAACGCCCATGGTCTTATTTTCTTTGCAGGCATTTCGAGCTCCTTTGCGACAAGCGATGCATTTCCCACAATTTAAATAGGGGTAAACCGTCACTTTCATTCCGACTTTGATGTTCTCAGGAATATCAGTTCCGAGTTCCTCGATGGTTCCTCCAACTTCATGTCCGAGGATATTTGGATATTCTTGGAGTGGAAAAAGACCTCGATAAGAATTTAGATCACCACCACAAAAGCCAACCATGCCGACTTTTAGGAGAACTTCTCCGGCTTTAGGCGTTGGTTTTTCAACTTCTCGAAGTTCTGTTTTACCGATATCTGTGAGTACTAGTGCTTTCATTAGGTTTGGTTTTAATAGGTTTTTGTATTTGACTTATATTATAATATTAACCTTCTATTATTTGATTGACAGGCAGGAAGACGGGAGACCGAAGACCGAAGGAATGGTGACCATACCTGATTTGTCTTGACACCTTTTACTTCTTACCACTTACAAACAGATCACATTACTTCTAAGTAGTTTGCGATGAAGGTCACTTCCGTCTCCCAGCTTAAATATTATTCTCCGCTTTTCCTTCAAACCACATTTGGTTTTTGACGGGAGCGACGAGTGTTTCTATTTCTTCTAAGAGTCCATCAGGAATACGGAAATCAAGCACGCTTACATTTTGAGTGATGGTAGCAAGATCACACATTCCCACGATAGTAGTAGTAATGTCAGGATGATCCAAAGCATAGCGAATGGCCACATCGCTGAGCTTCACGCCATATTCAGCACAAAGGCTAAGTAGCTGAGATTGCATATCCTTCATCGCTTGTGGAGATCTATGCCATTCCGGCAATGGAGCATCCGAAAGTATACGTTGCATCAAAGGAGCAGCATTCATCAAACCGAAGCCCTTTTCTTTAGAAAGTGGTACCAATTCCCGGTTGATTTCATCTTCCAGTAGATTGTAATGCGCCCAAGACAAGACTGTGTCTACATCTATATTTCGAGTGATTTCTGCTAAGTAATTTACTGGCAAACCAGTAATCCCAATGAATCGGGCTTTTCCTGACTCTTTAAGTTTAACTAAAGTTGGCCAAGCTTCATTGAGGATTTGCTCTTTGTCCACAAACTCTATGTCATGAAGCTGAAGGAGATCGACGTAATCTGTTTTGAGTCTGGAAAGAGATTCATCTACGCTTTTGAGAATACGCTTTTCAGAAAAATCAAATTCCTGCAAGTCATAGCGACCACATTTTGTAGCTAAAATCACCTTGTCTCGCTTTCCTTCCAGTGCATTTCCCAGTCGCTTTTCCGCCAGGGTAAGACCATAAAAGGGAGAAACATCGAAAAAATTTACGCCATGATCGATTGCATAGGCTACGGCCCGGTAACCGTCTTTTTCGTCAGAAACATTGAATACATCCCCCATAGGCGACGCTCCAAAACCTAGAATAGACAGGTCTATTCCAGTGTTTCCTAACTTTCTGTATTCCATAAATTAGGTTATTGTTGGGGTTGTTACTTTACAAATCCAATATATGGAGATTTTATGAGTAGGGAAATCAAATTTGGTCGAATGGCAAATTGCCAGCGCGAGTTTTAGGATAGCTAAGGATACACATTCCATTAATTTTTGATTTATTGTAAACTGATTCCTTGTCCTTTGTAAGAAAAGACTGGGTCAAACTTTCAAACCCTTTGCTTTCACTTCTATATTTAATCAAACCTTGTAACCCAATGAAACACCTTTTACTCCTTTTCTTAGTTGCCATTCTTTTTTCTTCCTGCCAGAAGGAGGAAAAAGTGTACAAAGACGAGATCTACCAAAAGCCGGAAATCGATCCCACCCCAGAATTAGTAGCACTTTCTCCAGAAGAATCGCTCAGTAAAATTCATCTTCCAGATGGGTTTAAAATTGAGTTAGTCGCCAACGAACCTATGGTGTCAGAACCAATCGCGCTGGCTTGGGATGGGAATGGCAGAATGTACGTAGCCCAAATGAATACCTACATGCAGGATGCCGATGCCACAGATGAGAATGAGCCATGGAGCCGAGTGATGCTCTTGGACGATACTGACGGAGACGGAGTTATGGACAAGAGTTCTGTCTTTATCGATAGCTTGGTTCTACCTAGAATTATCCTTCCTCTAGATGACCGCGTGATCGTAGGAGTGACTTATGATAGAAATTTATACAGCTACCGCGACACAGATAATGACGGCGTGGCAGATGAGAAAATACTTATACTGGAAGATCCAGATCGTGACAATCGTAACCTAGAGCATCAGGACGCAAATATGGTTTGGGGAATTGATAACTGGCTGTATGTGTCCAATGACCCTTTCCGATATAGATTTGAGGATGATCGATTGATCCGTGATACGCTTCCTGAGCCTATGCCTGGACAATATGGTTTGACTCAAGATGAGGTGGGAAGATTGTATTTCTCTAGAGCAGGTGGAGAGATTCCAGCTTTAGGCTTTCAGCAGAATCCAGCTTACGGGCAGTTGACATTGAAAAATCACTGGGATGAGAGTTTCCTTGAGCCATGGCCAATTGTAGGGAATATTGATGTGCAAGGAGGTATTCAAAGAGTAAGGGAAGAAGACAACACCTTGAATCGCTTCACGGCTGTTTCAGGGCAGGAAGTTTACTTGGGAGACAAAATGCCTGGAGCCTATGGCGATCTGTTTATCCCAGAGCCTGTAGGGCGCCTGATACGTCGAGCTAAAGTGAAGCATGTGGATGGTAAAATTGTATTGGAAAACCGATATGATAAGGCTGAATTCATCGCTTCCACTGATCCACTTTTCCGTCCAGTTTTTACAAGTACAGGGCCTGATGGCAGTTTGTATATCGCAGATATGTATAGGGGAATTATTCAGGAAGGGAATTGGACTGGAAAGGGTAGCTATTTGAGAGATGTGGTAGATGAGTATGGATATGATAAATTTTTTCAAAGAGGAAGAATCTACCGTGTTTACCATGAGGAAATGACTCCTGGCCCGAAGCCCCAACTACTGGATAAATCAGCCGGTGAGCTGATACAGTATCTATCTCATCCAAATGGTTGGTGGAGAATGAATGCTCAGAAGTTGATCATTCTGAAAAAAGATATGTCAGTAGTGGATGAACTTGAGTCAATTGTAAAGGATAATGAAGGGTTCTTCAGAAAACTTTTCAATGATGATATTGATTACGGGCTGGAGCGTGTACATGCACTTTGGACACTAGAAGGTTTGCATGCGGAAAGTAAGGAACTGGTAAAAATAGCCATGAAGGATAAAGATCCACGAGTACGTGCTGCGGCAGTGAGGATAAGTGAGCGATATCTCAAAGTGAATGATCCCGAGATGATCGCAGCGCTGATAAGTATGGAATCGGATAAAGATGCTGAAGTTTTGCAGCAAGTAGTACTTTCGTCAAGAATTCAGACGGAAGCTACCAACGAAATGGTGACTCATATTCAGACTAATAATCCCAATAACGAATTGCTGGCAGCGACCACAGCCGAAAATCTTAATCCTTCTTTCTCAGAGATTCAGATGTTAAAGGATAAGTACAAAATGATGAATGGCGGCTCCCAGATCGTTGCTGGCTATGTAATATTTAAAGATTTTTGCTCCGCCTGTCATGGACCAGATGGTAAAGGAATTGATCAATTGGCTCCATCGCTTGTTGGTTCACCGCGTGTGACTGGAGATCCTGTGACCACAATCAAAATCCTCATGAATGGCTTGACGGGCCCAGTTGACGGAAAAGAATACAATGGCCCGATGGCTCCTGCGGCTCAATACGATGATACAGAAATCGCGAATGTGCTAAGTTATATCAGAGGACATTTGAATGATGGAGGTACGGTATGGCGCGTGACAGTTGGTTATGTCAGAGATGCATACAAAGACCGAAAAGAATATTGGACGCTGAAGGAGTTGGAGGAAAACCCAGGACTTCCAGCGGATAAAAAGAGCAAGTAAGTTTAGAATGAGTTGATATTTTCAAAGGAAAGCCTGTAGCAATTAGCTATGGGCTTTTATTTTTTAAGGTCTGTCCCGTCCTGAAATAGCGTTACACAAAATGTAATGTTATGAAA
>TARA_R110002049_G_scaffold25194_4_pt1 | contig 11107 bp, 10 predicted proteins | sample TARA_R110002049 | Tara Oceans TARA_R110002049 (sample SAMEA4396941) | marine metagenome | biome: Polar Biome; feature: [SRF] surface water layer (ENVO:00010504); material: water (ENVO:00002006), including particulate matter (ENVO:01000060) such as... | depth 5 m
AAAACGATTTTAGGCAATTAGCAGAGGTTAAATACCAACCACATACATTGGTTGACCGGTACATACAAATGTTTGATGACAAGCATGGTTTTATACCTAATTTATCAATTTTAGATTTACTTTTTATGGAAGGACCAAATGCAATTAGTTTTCTTAAAAAATAAACGTAACTTTGTAGAACACTTTCTTAACAAAAATTCCCCAATGTATGTTAGTGTCCTTAACTAATGAAGAACTTAAAAGACACATTACAAAGTTTTTGTGAGATTTCAGAAAAATCTCAAGAACTCCTTTTTTCTTTAGCTACAACTATAGAGCTAAAAAAAGGAGAATCGATAACTAAATCTGGTGAAATCCCTGAATATATCTATATTTTAGAAGAAGGTTTAGCTAGGTCTTATTATGAAGATGATAAAGGAAAAGAATACATTAGAAACTTATTTACACCTATTAGAGCAATAGGACCATTAGGTGCATTAATTTTACAAAAACCATCTAAATTTTCTTACGATTGTTTAACCAACTGTAAGTTAAAAGTTGTTAACTATAACGATTTTAAAGAATTATCTAAAACAAATTTAGAAATTGGTAACTTTTACTCGAAAACTTTAGAACGTATTTTTTTAGAATTAGAGTCTAAAGTTTATGATTTATCAGTTTTAAATGCAACACAAAGATATTTAAAGGTTAAAAAGCAAATTCCAGAAATAGAAAATCTTATACCACAATACCACATAGCTTCTTTTTTAAATATTACACCCGTACAATTAAGTAGAATTAGAAGAGAATTATATTCTAAGAAATAACATTTAGAATGATAACTTCAAAATTTATAATTCATTACGGTTTACATTATTTCGTTCCGCTATTAATTGCTTTGTTTTTCTTTAGAGATAAATGGAAAATAGTCTATTTAATCTTCATTCTTTCTATGTTAGTAGATTTAGATCATTTATTAGCAACCCCTATTTTCGATAAAAATAGATGTAGCATTAACTTTCATCCTTTGCATACTATTTATGCAATGGCATTTTATGTTTTAGGTTTGTTTTTAAAAAAAACCAGAATTATCTGTATTGCTTTGCTTTTTCACATGCTTACAGATTACATAGACTGTTATTTATAGTACTTTTTAAGAAGGTTATCTAGCTCTGGAGAGATATTCATTTTAAAAATTAAAAAGATGTAAACAGCCACAATTAACACACTTTTTAGAGCAATATTAATTATAGGATGAATAGGAAATTTCCATAAATAGATATTGTTAATAGGAAAATCCCAGAAATTAAAAGCTAAATATAAAACTGCTATTATTACAACCATTTTAAATGATTTATTTGTAAAAGGAGTGATAGAAAACTTCTTTTTTACAAAATATAATTTAAAAGTATTAGCACAAAAAATTACAATTAAGGTAGATAATGCCAATCCATTAGTACCCAAATCTAAATTATAATAAAATAATTTATTTAAAAAATAAACAGAAACAGCCATTATAATACCAATAGGTAAAGTAACTTTATAAAATTTAGAGTTATTTATAATTGCTCCATTATTTCCTAAGAAACCATTATACATTTTTAAGAAAGAAATCATTAATACTACTAAAGTTCCACCAGCATATTCTTTTGGTAATAAATTAAAAAGCTGGTGCACGTTTGTATTTATCAACACAAAGAAAAAACCACTAATTAATAATAGATTTATCGAACTCTTTTTGTACAAAGAAGCAACCTCTGTGTGGTTGTCTTCATTTAAAGTTTTAGAAGTTAATGGTTGCAAGATATTTAGCATTGCTCTACTTGGTGCTTCTATAAAAGAACCTATAAAAACTGCTACAGAATAATAAGCCGCAATTGCTAAGGTTTCTTTACCAGGAATCATAAATTTATCTATGTCTAAAATAATTGCACCAGCACTTCCTGCTAAAATAATATAACCAGAAAAACGTAAAACTTCTTTATAGTTTTCTGGTTTAGCAAACGTAAATTTAGGAACATATAATTTTAATGCATAAAACATCATAATTAGCATTCTTAAAAAGTAAGCACCAGTTAAATAATAAATAAATTCTGCTTTTGTTATGAACTCTAAGTAAACAGCAAATAGCAAAATCATAACTACTACTCTGTTCCATAATTCTTTTAAAATATTACCAAAAACAGTTTGAAACTGAACTTTAGCCCAAGAATAAAAAATTTCAAAATAAGCACAAGCAACAGCTATTAGATAAATTACTGAAGTATAATTCTTAATAATTGGATTTTCTTCTGATAAGTAATCTCCTATTTGTTCGTAAAATATATTTCCAAAGTAAGCAATAGGAATTGCAATTAATAATGGTAGAAAAAGTACAGAAGATAAGAACCTATCTTTCCCTAATTTAGTAAAATAACTAGAAAAAAACTTTACAATAGTATGATGAATTCCTAATGCTATTAAAGGCATTAAAAGATTAGAAGTTGACAATAAAAAAGTTACCAAACCATAATATTCATCCTCTAAAAAACGAGTGTATAAAAACAACGTATTAATTCCTCCAAAGGCAAAGCCTAAATAAATAAAAAAAGTGTTTTTTAACGACTGCTTAAATACAATTCCCATACTACGAATTTAAACTTTTTAATACAGATGCTAAGTTTTTTGTAAGTTCTTTTCTATGATATTTTTCAATATTTATTGAAGTTACAAATAAGTTATTTGCTTTATATTGTTGGTACATTTGCAATATTTCAGCTTTTAATTTTTCCTCTTCGTTAAAATCTACAAGAACTCCTGCCTTTGTTTCCTTTAAAACAGCAGCTAAATCTCCATCTTCTGGTCCCATGGCCAAAATTGGTCTTTTTGCTTTTAAATATTCAAATAACTTACCAGTTAAAATACCCTTGTTATTTTCTACATTAGGAATTAACAATAATAAAACTTGAGATTTGTTTTGAAATTCTATTGCTTTTTGATGAGAAACATAGCCCAAGAAATTAGTTTTATTATCTAAATTATAAGAATTAATTTCAGTTTTTACTTCGTCTGAAATATCACCAATAAAATTGATTTGTAAATCTTCTTTAAATTGTATATTCTCTATACAAATTGCTTTTAAAACTTTAAATAAAATTTTAGGATTACTTTGCTTTGGCAGTAAACCAATATAAGAAATACTAAATTTTTTATCTAATCTAACAATATTCTTTGTTGAAACCTCATCATCAAAACCATTTGTAATTACCTCTACTCTACTTGCAGTTTTTGCAAATTCATTTTTTAAAGCATTACTAACAGTTAAAACACAATCTGCATTTTTTAAAACCGATTTTTCTAATTTTATATTTTTATTTTTAGCAAAAGATAATTGATTAAAATCTTTATTGTAATACAAATCTGACCAAGGATCTCTAAAATCTGCCAACCATTTTATATTATTTTTTTGATGTAATTTCTTCGCTATTAAATGCATACTATGTGGCGGACCAGTAGAAATAATTACATCAATTTTATTTTCCTTTAAATATTTCTGAAGAAACTTTATAGAAGGTTTTACCCAAAATATTTTAGGATCTGGAATAAAAAAATTCCCACGAATAAAAGATAGAAATCCGCTTTTACTAACATTAGAAATTCCTTTTTTTTGTTGCTTCTTTTTTTTCCAAAAAAACACATCTGTTGGTTCCCAAATTGGTTGTTTTAAAATTTCTATATTTTTAGGAACTTCTTTTAAAAGCGAAGTATCTTCTTTTAAATAACTACCATTATCAACAGTATAAACTACGGGTTCTATATCAAAACTATGTAAATATTTTACAAATTTCAACCAACGTTGTACACCAGAACCACCTGCAGGTGGCCAATAATATGTAATTATTAAGACTTTCAAACGTTTAAATTATTATATAAATTAATAAGTTTTTTGGAAGTTTCTTCCCAACAAAATTCATTCTTAATAAATTCTTTTCCATTATTTCCTAACTCAATTCTTAAAGGTTTGCTTTTGTACAAGGCCAAAACTTTATTAGAAAAATCTTCTACATCTTTTTCTGTATGCACCAAACCAGAACCTACCTTTTCAATTAATTTTTTCTGAGCAATGGCATCACTTACTAATAAAGGTTTTGCAAAACTCATGTACTGAAAAATCTTATTTGCATACGCCACATCATGCTGTAAATTTCTATGTAAAGGAGAAATACAAACTTCACTAGCTAAAATGTAAGATTGAAAAAGCGATACATTTTGCCAACCTTCAAAATCTACAAATTCTTCTAATTGTAAATCTTTTACTTGCTTTTTTAAAATTGTATCTGTGGTGTTTTTACCTACAATTACCAGTTTTACTTCTGGTATTTTGTTTTTCAATTTTATTAAAGAATCAATAGCTGTTTGCAAGCCTCTTCTTAGGTGTGTATCGCCTAAATAAAGAATTACAAAATTATTTTTATACTTATCTATAATCGATTCTTCAACAGTATATTCTTCAAAAAAAGATTTTCTAATGGTATTTGGTACTAAAACTAACTTTTCTTTTTCTGAAGGTAATCTGGTTGCTAAAGTTTCTAAAAATTCTGGAGAAACTGAAATTACTTTATCTGCTTTTTTTATAAATAGCTCTTCTTTTTGTTTCCATTTTTTTGGTGAAATAATATATTTTCCTGGAAACTTTTGTAGATGAGGATACAGTTTCATTACCTCTGGCATATTATCATGCAGGTCTAAAACTGTTGGTAAATTACTTTTTTTATTAGCATTATAAACAGCTTCTGCTATTCTAATATCATGAATATGTAAAGCTTCAATATTTGTTTCTTTTATAAATTTAGAAATCTTTTTTTTCATTAAAAAAGAATACAAAGGTATTGTATAAGCCAAAGCAGAAAGTTTGTATTCTAATTTATTAGAATTGTATCTTTTTACCTGAATGCCATTTACAATTTCAGAAGTTTTTTCATTTCCATACTTCAAACAAAAAAGAAAAACTTCATGTCCTTTTTTTACTAGAGAAACCGCTTCATTTTCTACTCTAGGATCTGGAGGAAATGGAGCGTCTAGAATCATTCCTATTTTCATGATTCTTTATGCTTCTTTTTTTCATCATAAAAAAACCAACCTACTGAGACAAATAAAAGTAAACCGTAAGAAATTAAAGAGAAAACTTTTCCGTTTTTAATTACTTCTGGCTCAAACTTAAATTCAATTTTATGGTTTCCTGCAGGAATTTTCATTCCTCTTAAAACATAATTTACTCTAACATGTGGTTTTAATTCTCCATCTATATAAGCGTTCCAACCATCTTCATAAAAAATCTCAGAAAAAACTGCAAACTGCTCTTTGGTTGTTTTAGATTCATAATTTAAAGAAGTTACAGTATAATCTAATAAATTAATAGTTGCTGTAGAATCTTGTTGAATTGGCTGTTTTAAATTGATATTCTTAATATCTGAATTTAAAATAACTGCTGTTGTTTTTGTATTTAAAGAATCTAAAGCTTGCATTTCTTCGTTTGCATTTTGTGCAGTAACTAAATTATTTACAAACCAAACATTTCCATTTGCTTCTACATTTTGTTGTGCTTGTAAATTGCCTTTATCATCAGGAATAATAAAATATTTTGTATTTAACATGTTTAAAACTTGCATGTTATTTTTTGCTATTTGAAAGTCGAATAACTCTTGGTAACGACCTAATTTAGCTGCATGATAACCACCAATTGAGTTATGAAAATAAGATGTACTTCCATCATTCATTGGGTCTACAGCAAAATTTGCCACTCTATAATGTGTTTTGTCTTGTAAAATCATTTTATCTGCAGAAGAAGCAGTAAATGGTTTTTCTATTTTTCTAGAAGACTTAAAATCGTCTGAACTTACATATCTCTTATTAACAGAAATTAAATCGAAAAGTATTAAAACAGTTAAACCAATAATTACTAAAACAGCTTTTAATTTATTTTTTAAAAAGAACCACAAAACACCGCTAGAAATTAAAACTAAAACTAAAGAACGTATTGTATCTGAAAATAACATAGCTTTTCTATCTGCAATTACTGCATCTAAAAAACCAGGAACTTCACTGTATTGCTGTGCGTCTCTTAGCCCCTCAAACGTACCAAACATATGTGCTAAACCAAAACCAGCAATAATTAATCCGCCAAAAACAAGCATTGCTCTTTTTAAAGCATCTTGTTTTTCTTTGGTATTTAATTTTGTTGAAAACAACTCTTTTAACCCTAAAACTGCCAAAATTGGCACACATAATTCTGCAATTACTTGTATAGAAGAAACTGCTCTAAATTTATTATAAAGAGGAATATAATCTATAAAAAAGTTAGTAATTATATCAAAATTTCTTCCCCAGCTTAAAATAATAGAAAAGATTGTTGCAGCAACTAACCATTGCTTTAACCTTCCTTTTACCAAAAACATTCCTAAGAAAAATAGAAAGAAAATTACGGCTCCAATATATGCTGGCGCTTCAACAATTGGTTGATCTCCCCAATACGTTAAAACTTGTTCAGAATAATTTTTTGCTGCTTTTTTACCTGCTTTTTCTTCAATAAATTCATAAAAATTAGAATTCTCCCCTAATTTTTCTACAGTTCCTCCTCCCATAAAACGAGGAATAAATAAATTAAACGTTTCTAATTTCGAATAACTGTATTGTGTAATATATTCTTTATCTAAACCTTTGGTAACTTTTTTTGCAGAACCATCTAAATTTATTGTCAATTCAGATTTACCTCTTGTACTGTGGTCTGCATATTCTTTCATTGCCATTAAACGTGGCGCATTTGCACCAACTCCTAAAACTACCGCTGCAATTATTACTGCTGCTTGCTTTATAAAAAGAGGAAGTTGATTTTCTTTAATTGCATTTATAAGTTCTACAATACCTAAAATGAATAAACAAAAACCTAAATAATAAGTCATTTGAATGTGATTTGTGTAGATTTCTAAAGCCATTGCTAAACCAGTAACAATAAAACCTAACACAAATTTTCTTTGAAAAACCCACAAAACTCCTGCTAAAACCAAAGGCATATAAGCAATTGCGTGTGCTTTAGCGTTATGCCCTGCACCAAAAATAATTATTAAATATGTTGAAAACCCAAAGGCTAAAGAGCCTAAAATAGCCAATCTCCAATTTACTTTTAAAGCCATCATTAAAACAAAAAAGCTTAAAAAATATAAAAATGTATAATCTGCTGGTCTTGGTAAAAAACGGAGTAATTTATCTAAACCTCTAACAATATCATTTGGGTAATAAGCACTTACTTGGTAAGCTGGCATTCCGCTAAAAGAAGCACCTGTCCAATAAGGTTCTGTATTATTTTCTGCTCTGTAATCATTAATATCTTTTACCATACCGGTAAACTGTGTAATATCAGATTGATTAAGTTTCTGCCCTTTTAATACAGGATGAAAATAAATAATAGAAGCCAATGCAAAAACAAGAATAGCAACTAGATAAGGAAATATTTTAGTAAGTTTCAATATGGTTTTGTTTTTTAGTTGATGATTTTTTTTGACAGAAATTTAATCTATTTCTTCAAAATCTACATATTCACCAACAGTTTTTTTACTCTCTTGTTGGCTTCCTGGTTTTTTATCAATAATTGTTTCACCTTCTTTTACAGAAGATGTTTGTTGTTGTCTTTGTTGGCCTCCAAATTGTTGTTCTGCCTTTTTTTGAATTGTTTCTGCAGCTTTTTTCATTAAAAAAGGAGCGAAAAGTCTTGCTAAAAACTTAAATCCATAATAAAATAAAACGATAATAAAGATTGTTTTAAGTAAACCCATTTATAAAATTAAATTAAAAAATATATCAAAAATAACAATTTGCGTACAATTGAAGCGTTATGAATCTATAAAACTTTCTTAAAGCTAAAAAAGTAGCGTTTGCCTTTATAAAATAGCTTTTTTATCCTATGTTTGTGTAGCTTGTTATACTTAAAATGTAAACCCTTTTTTTTAACTATGAATGTAAGTAAATTACAACTTTTTATTGTGTTCTTTTTTGTTGGTTACCTGTCTTTATTTGCACAATACACAGATGTAATTAACTCAAATAAACCTGGTTTCTCAGAGAGCCCTTATAGTGTTGGTAGTGGTGTTTATCAATTTGAAAGTAATATTTTTTTTAGAAATACATCTATAGAACCAACTTTTTCTAAACCACAATCTTTAGGTTTAGATTTAATGTTTAGAACTAGTTTATTTTTAGAAAAATTAGAATTAAATGCACAGTTAACTTACCAGAATGATAAAGTAGCTTTTAAAAATATTTTTACATCACATTATTTTAGCTCTGGTTTTAGTAGAATTACAATTGGTGCAAAATATTTAGTTTATCAGCAAGAATATGAAGATAAATCTAAAGAAGTTAGAAGTTGGAAAAGAAGACATGCTTTTGATACTAAAAGATTAATTCCTTCTGTTGCTGTCTATTTAGGAATGAATACAGATTTTGTAAACGAAATACATAAAACAGGAAGCATTACACCAAAAGTTGGTATCTTATTACAACATAACCTTACCAAAGATTTTAATGTAATTACCAATGTTTTTTATGATAATATAGGTTCAGATTTTTCTGAATTTTCATATATAATAACAGCAACTCATAATTTTAGCGATCAATGGTCTGCTTTTTTTGAAAATCAAACTATTTTTCAAGAATATCAAAACAATACAAATTTAGGGTTAGGTCTTGCTTATTTATATAGTAGAGATTTACAATTTAACACTTCTGCAAGGTTACTTTTTGAAGGAAAAGCCCAAGGTTATTATGCTGGCTTAGGTGTTTCATATAGAATTAATAGACATAGAGATTCTTACATAGAATTAGATGATAATGGATTAGAAATTAAAGACACACCAATTTCTAGATACAATAAAAATCAAGGAGGATTTTTTAGTAGACTTTTTAATGTCTTTAAGAAGAAAGACAAAACAACAAGAACTAGACCTACAAGAACAAGAAAATCTAAATCTAAAAAGAAAAGTGGTGGTTTCCTAGGCATTTTTGGTAAGAAAAAAACAAAAGCTAAAAAGGAAGAAACCGACATTGAAAAGTTAGAAAGAGAAATTAAAGAGCTAGAAGAAGAAGTTAAAAAAGAAGACAAGAAAAAGAAAAAAAACGGTAATAATTAGAATTGATTTCTTAACATGATTACACTAAAAAAAATAACAAATAAAAAGGGAATGAAACAATTTGTTACATTTCCTTTTTCATTATACAAAAACAACAAGTATTGGGTTCCTCCTATTATAAAGGATGAAGTTGATAATTTTGATCCTAAAAAAAATCCTGTTTTCGAAAATGCGGATGCTCAGTTTTTTGTAGCTATTAGAAACGGAGAAATTGTTGGTAGAGTTGTTGCCATTATTAATTGGTTTGAAGTTGAAAAACAACAAATTAAAAAGATGCGTTTTGGATGGTTCGATTTTATAGATGACATTGAAGTTTCTAAAATTTTATTAGAAAAAGTGAAAGAAATAGGTCTAGAAAATAAACTAGAATATTTAGAAGGACCTGTAGGTTTTAATAATTTAGACAAAACTGGTGTTTTAATAGAAGGTTTCGATCATATTGGCACAATGATTACTTGGTACAACCACCCATATTACAAAGACCATTTAGAACAATTAGGCTTTGTAAAAGAGAAAGAATATTTAGAAAATAAATTTAAGTTTAAAAATGTAGATGGTGTTTATTTTGATAGAATTAGTAACATCATAAAAAGACGTTTTAAACTAAAAGCTTTAGATTTTACAAAAACAAAAGACATTATGCCTTATGTAGATGAAATGTTTGAAGTTTTTGATAAGTCTTATTCTAAGCTATCTACTTTTGTACCTATTTCAGATAGTCAAATTGCTTTCTTTAAAAAGAAATACATTTCATTTATCAACCCAGAATACATAAAATTTGTAGTAGATGAGGATAATAAAGTAGTTGCTTTTGCCATTGTAATGCCTTCTTTTTCAGAAGCGCTACAGAAAGCAAAAGGAAAACTATTTCCTTTTGGCTTGTTTCATTTATTAAAAGCAAGAAAACACTCTAAAGATGTTACTTTTTATTTAATTGGTGTACATCCAGATTATCAAAATAAAGGTGTGCATGCTATTATTTTCGACCAGTACACAAAAACTTTTGCGCCTTTAGGAATAGACAATTGTATAAGAACGCCAGAGCTTGAAGATAATGAAGCTATTAAAAAACTATGGGAAAACTTTAATCCCATAACTCATAAAAGAAGAAGAACCTACAAGAAAAGTATCTTGTAATTAAGTTTGAAACAGAAACAGTAGAGCTTAAACAATTTATAAAATTCTAAAAAATGCAATTATTCTATAATTCTGAAATTTCTAAGGAAACCACACAAATTACTTTTGATAAAATTGAAAGCAAACATATTGTACGCGTTTTAAGAAAAACAGAAGGAGATATTCTTAAAATAACTAACGGGAAAGGGTTATTATTTGATGCAGAAATTAGTTTTGCTAACGATAAAAGGTGTTCTGCTATAATTATTAATGTTGAAGAAAAACAAAAACCTTGGAATTACTACCTTCATATTGCAATTGCACCAACTAAAAATAACGATAGAATAGAATGGTTTTTAGAAAAAGCAACAGAAATTGGTATCGATGAAATTACACCAATTATTTGTTCTAATTCTGAACGTAGAATTGTAAAACTAGAAAGATTTGAAAAAATTATTCAATCTGCTATGAAACAGTCTTTAAAATTTACTCTACCAAAGCTAAATGCTCCTATTAAATTTAATGATTTTATAAATCAAGATTTAGATGGTAAAGTTTATATAGCCCATTGTGAAGAACAAGACAAAAACATATTACAATCTGTAGTAAAACCTTCAGAAAAAACAATAATTCTTATTGGACCAGAAGGTGATTTTTCTATAGAAGAAATTAAAAAAGCTTTAGATAAAAATTACACTCCTATTTCTTTGGGAGAAAGCAGATTAAGAACAGAAACTGCAGCATTGGTTGCTGTTAATATTGTTTCTTTCATAAATCAGTAAGTTCTTAATAACAATACATTAAAAGTAAAGAAAAGATGTAATAAGAAACACCTCTTCTTTACAAATAAA
>TARA_R110002049_G_scaffold136_9_pt1 | contig 11101 bp, 8 predicted proteins | sample TARA_R110002049 | Tara Oceans TARA_R110002049 (sample SAMEA4396941) | marine metagenome | biome: Polar Biome; feature: [SRF] surface water layer (ENVO:00010504); material: water (ENVO:00002006), including particulate matter (ENVO:01000060) such as... | depth 5 m
ATTATCATTAAAGACAGAGTCATACGGTGCTTCAAAAGATACTTTCTCACCAGTCGCTAAAGAAATTGAAATTGATTTAGCATGCAACATTAGCCTTGCCTTCGACATGCCATGCTCATCAATAGGATCGCGATGTATATACTTCTCATCCCCCACTATCGGATGGCCAGAATAAACAGCATGAACTCTAATTTGATGGGTTCGCCCTGAAATAGGTTTAGCTTCTACCAAACTGAAAAATTCTGACTTCGCCAAAAGCCGAAAATAGGTACGACTAGGTTTCCCATCTGGGTGAACAACAACAAAACGCTCTCCCGATTTCAGCTCCTCGCGCTTGAGCGGCGCATCAACCTTCTTATTATTTGAAGACCACTGACCATGAACTGCAAGGTGATATTTCTTATCTACCTTGCCTTCACGAAACTGGGAATGAAAATGCCTTAGTGCAGAACGTTTTTTGGCAACCAAGATACAGCCAGAAGTATCCCTATCAATTCTATGCACTAATTCGAGAAATTGTGTGTCTGGATATTTTTTGCGTAAAGCCTCTATTAAACCAACTTTCACGCCACTCCCACCATGGACAGCCAGGCCAGAAGGTTTATTAACCACAAGCAAAGCGTCATCTTCGTATAAAATGGCGGTATCTAAAAAACTCAACAAAGATTCACTTATGGGTGCGGGCGCGCTATTTCCTTCCAATCCGTAAACAGGTGCAATTCTAACTACATCGTCTAAGTCTAACTTAGTCTCTGCCTTACATCTTTTCTTATTGATTCGGATCTCACCCTTTCTAATTAAGCTATAAATCTTCGATTTTGGGATACCTTTTAAATGACCCAATAGAAAATTATCAATCCGCTGAAACTGATTTTTCTCAGTTATCGTGACAAACTGAACTTTAGGACGAAGACCTTCTTTCTTAGTTTCTTGATCGGCCGTACTTTTACTTTTACCAGCACCCAACTTAACTGGTCGAGTGCGAGACTTATTTATCTTTAAACTTCTTGTAGACATACAATTCCAATATGTGCAACGAATGACAGCACAGAGTTTTGATTTATTTGCCGAATCAGGTAATTACTGTTATATTCCAGCGTCGCTCTGGATTGGCAATTTGCTATTTAATCGTCCCTTTATAATCAACAAGTAGCATGATTAACGGGTCAACAGTGCATTTATAGTACTTAAACGTTTATTAGTACTGGAAAGATAGCCTCTACCAACGTAAAAGAGCGACCTAACAGATTTCAATTCAAGGACTCAAAGGATAACACTAAACCTTAGAGTTTTTGACATAAGATGAATTAGTTTAAAAGAGACATCATTAATTAAAGAAAGACTTAATTATTTTACGGAAGACATAGTACTACAAAAAAGTAGCGCAGAATAAATGCTACTTAAATATTTAATATACGTATTTTTAAGCGAAGCAAATAACTACTCAAAGTAAAAATCTCGCTAAAAATGCTAAATAATAGGTTTCTGGACGCATCCAGAAATTACATCTTAATGCGCTGAAATGCATAGGTGAACAGAATTTTCCAGCCAGAGATAGATTGGCCATACAAAATTATATTTTGCATGCTAACTCTTTGGCCTTCTTAGCGTTTATTGGCCTCCTGAAGTATGCTTTAAAGGTTATAAGACCAGATACAGCTAAGAAAGAAGTAAAAAAAGAATTATGCACTGAAAACGATTTATCGTTTCAACATACAAAGGTATACGTTCTGACTTATTAATAAGCCATTCGTCTATCTATTTATTCGTTTTTTGCCTCACTCTCTATTCCCCTATGCATTCCAGCTATAACTGGAATATATGCATGAAAAGAATGCTAATCAACGCAACTCACACTGAAGAATTACGAGTTGCTCTTGTCGATGGACAAAAACTTTACGACTTAGATATCGAAGCCAGCTCTAGAGAGCAAAAAAAGGCAAACATCTACAAAGGTAAAATAACCCGCATCGAACCAAGCCTAGAAGCTGCATTTGTAGATTTTGGCGCTGATCGCCACGGCTTTCTTCCTCTTAAAGAAATATCAAAAGAGTATTTTGACCCTGCTGCCGGCAAAGGTCGCGTAAATATCAAACAAGCACTACGCGAAGGCCAAGAAGTTGTTGTTCAAGTAGACAAAGAAGAGCGCGGCAATAAAGGCGCAGCGCTCACTACCTTCATTAGTCTAGCGGGTCGTTACCTAGTATTAATGCCAAACAACTCTAGAGCGGGTGGAATTTCACGTCGAATTGAAGGCGAAGAAAGAAGCCAACTTAAAGAAGCCATGGGCGGTCTTAACACGCCAAAGAATATGGGTGTTATTGTAAGAACAGCCGGCATTGGTCGCTCAACTGAAGACCTTCAATGGGATTTAGACTACCTCTTACAGTTTTGGGAATCGATTACTGAAGCGTCAGAAACTCGCGCTGCTCCTTTCCTAATCTATCAAGAAAGCAATGTCATCATTCGTGCCATACGTGATTACTTAAGACAAGATATTGGCGAAGTACTCGTTGATGCACCGGCTGTATTTGATGAGGTCGTAAGTTTCGTTAGAGGCGTGATGCCGGCTTATGAAAGCAAAATAAAACTATATGAAGATGAAACACCTTTATTTAGCCGCTATCAAATAGAAGCTCAAATAGAAACAGCATTTCAACGTGAAGTAAAACTTCCTTCTGGTGGCTCTATCGTTATAGATCCTACAGAGGCACTTGTCTCGATTGACATCAACTCTGCCCGCTCTACCAAAGGCACGGACATCGAAGATACTGCTGTTCAAACCAACCTTGAAGCAGCCGAAGAAATTGCACGCCAGCTAAGACTTCGTGACATGGGCGGCCTTATTGTTATTGATTTTATCGATATGGGACAAGCCAAAAACCAGCGTGACGTCGAGAACCGAGTTCGTAAATCACTAGAACTTGACCGTGCACGCGTACAAGTAGGTAAAATTTCACGTTTTGGCCTACTTGAAATGTCACGTCAGCGCTTAAGACCTTCATTAAGTGAAACACGTGCTGAAGTATGTCCACGATGTAGCGGACAGGGTACGATTCGTGACATTGAATCACTTGCCTTGTCTATCATGCGACTGATATATGAAGAATCATCTAAAGAGAAAACATCTGAAGTTCAGGCTATTCTTCCTGTCCCGGTTGCAACCTTTTTACTGAATGAAAAACGTAGTCAAATCATCGAAATCGAAAAGCGTCAATCTGTCCGCGTTATCATCATTCCTAACTCATCTATGGATTCTCCACATTACGAGCTTAAGCGCTTACGTGATGAAGATGTAGTGGGCGAAGAACAAAGCAGCTATACAATAAAATCAGACGTTCAGAGTGACATCGTTCACCCTGCTGCGCATATTCGAGAATTTGTTAGAGAAGAAGCTGCTGTTAAGACAGTTGCACATAAAACTCCAGCTCCACGAACATCAACAGATAAAGCACTTCAAGCTTCAAGCTCAACACCTGAAGAGAAAGGCTTAATGACTCGTTTAAAGTCAAAGCTGTCTGCCATGTTTAGCAGTGAGCAAAAAACAGCTCATATAGCTAAAGAAACACCAGCCAGAACGCAACAGCGTAGCGCTCAAACAGCTAATCGTAGCAACACTAGCAATAGACCTAATCAGCGTCCTAATAGCAATAACCGCAATACAACTCAAAACAGATCAAATAGAAACAATAACAGTAACGACTCTCAAGGGAATCGTAATAAGCGGAATAGCCCTCAACAAAACGATAGCCGAACATCAGAAAGTAGACCTTCTGATAACCGTGGTAATCGCCAGCAAGCCAATAATCGATCAGACAATTCAGCTAATCAGGCGAGCACTGAACAACAAAATAAAAGGCGTAACCGCAGCAGTTCAAAACCTGCTCTTAAGTTTGAAGAAAAGCAAAAGCCTACAGCTATTAGTCCGGCTCCAGCAAATCAAGATGAACTTAAAAAACCAGCTAAAGCAGTTGTTGAGAAAGTAGAACAAACCGAGAAGACCGCTGTTAAGCCTACTGACAACTCACCAAAAACAGAGAATGTGTCGCCTGTAAAAGAAAGCACTAAGACTAAAACGTCTGAATCTGTTGAGGAAAACGTAAAAGCTGAAACAGGTTCAATAGACAGCACAAAGAACGAGCAGGTCACTGCTAAGGTAAGCGAAAAATCAAATGATGAATTAATTTCTAAGCCTGCGGAAGCTCTTCCAGAAAAAGCAAAAGATAGTCAGGAAGCAGTAAGCTCACAAGAAAGTCCTGAAGCTCAAGAAGGTGAAGAACCAAAATCAACAAGGCGTTCACGTAGTAGAACACCTAGAAGAAGTCGCACCGATAAACCTGCTAAAGATTCTTCACAAGCAGTGGCCAAAACTGAAGATAAACAAGATACAAAAGAAATAACTCCTGAAGCCAAAACAAGTGAAGAAAAGCCATCTAAAGCTGACACTACTAATGCTTCAAGCTCTTCTCAGCCCGCAGAATCTAATATCGAAAGACCTGCACGCAAAAGAAGAGATAACCGCACAGCAAGGGCACACAATGACCCGCGTGCAAAAGCAAAGAAAGAAGCTGCTACATCCACGTCAACTACTGTGGCTAGCGCTGAAAAAGTTCAAGAGGCCCCGGCAGTTGATATAAAAGAAGCCGCAATAAGCACTCCTCCTGAAGATAACGTAAACTCATCTAAAGAAGACACTAATAAAGCTCAAGATTCGCATGCTAAAACAGATGCTTAAACACTGAGGTAAGCGGTAAACATTTATTTAAAGCCTTAATAGCATTTAACTTACTATTAAGGCTTTTTTATATAAAGTTTTCACTACGCTACACCCTGCTTTTCGGTTTATACTCTGCCAACAATCAACTAGAACGTTAGTTAAATCTCACATAAGCCACTTTAGAACCAATCCACTAGTAGACAAAATATGACACTACCAGCAGAAACAATTGAACAACTAGAAAACATCCTTTTTTCTGATGAAGTCACAGAAGAAGCGCTCGATTATTTTGGTTTACATGGTTTAATATGCTCTGCAGTTGTTGGCCCAATTAAGATCAAAAATGACCGCATCATTGAAATAATATTTGGCAATGAGAAGCCCCATCTAAACAATGAAGATGAACAATTTCTTAATAAGATAATTGAGGATATTTCTTTATCCATAAAAGAACAGTTATTAGATGAGTCTGATATTTACCTTCCCTACTCCGCCGAACATGAAATAGAGCAAAGTGGTCATTACGATGCCTGTATAGAGAGCTGGTGTGTTGGTTTTATGGAAGGTTTTTTCGACAATGAAGAAACCTGGTTTGCCAAAGGTGAAGATGTCGCAGCAGAACTACTTCTACCCATTATGGCTTTATCTGGCTTATTCGAATCTGACGAATTTGAAGACATTCGTGAAAATGATAAGTTAATGACTCAGTTTGAAGAAGTCATGCCCGACCAATTAGTCGACATTTTCTTATTTTATCATTCTGAATAAGAAACCTGCCCAAGACCTAATCTGACCCGTCTCTTTTAAGTTTCTGGCCAGATTAGCTTAATAGCTTTGCCTTAGATATTACCAGCCTGACCACCTATCTGCATACATACCACTCCCTCCCAATAAACAAGCCATCGTTATTCCTTGTTGGTATCAAACTTGCAAAGTCTTATGTAATCATAAAACTTATGTCAAAAAACGGACAAAGATTGCCCGCATAATGAAAAAAAGGTCAAAATTATGTCTCAGATAAGCACTGAACAAGCTCTTCAAATCCCTCAACAACTTAAGCGTCAGGATGCTCAAAGCCAGAGCAACTCCAATGGCAATCAAACAGATTCTGATCAACGAAAAATTTTAATGGACGATGCTGTTACCCTGATAATGCAACAAGCAGCAAACCCGATAAAGAAAGTAAAAGTTGAGAGTTTTAAGGGTGAATTGGGGCAAGAAAAAACATTTATCAACGAGACACTCAAAAACAAATTAGCAGAATACAAATTAAACCCAAATACGCGCCTCAATATTCAAAAAGACGCTTTCGGGCAAATAGAGCTTGAAGGCGCGGCTTTACCTTCAGACCTTGAAAGCTTGTCCAGGGATCTTAATAACAATAAATTATTTAAATCTTCTTTTGATAAACTTAGCCAACAAGAACCCACACTAAAATACGTGGATAATGTGGTTAAAATTTCTAAAGTATATGGCGTACAAAATTCGTTATTTAATTCATTAATCAGTGAACAAAATGAATTCAATAAACTTAATGACATCGCTCATCGCTATGAGGCACTCAAAAATTCAAATGGAACTGAATATGAAGGAAAAGATGGGCATTTAAATAACTCAGGGTTTAATTTTGTATTAAATGCCTGAGTCACTATTCTGTATCACCTAAAGGCGGAAACATCACCACAACCTTCTCGAATAATAGAAGGTTGCTCAGTTGATAAATCAATGACAGATGTCGCCTCAAAACCACAAAACCCACCATCAATTACAAGATCTAAAGTGTGCTCTAACATTGAGCGGATTTCATAAGGATCGGTCATAGGCACATCCTCTCCCGGCAATATTAATGTGGTACTCATAATTGGCTGGCCGAGTTCTTCAAGCAATGCCAATGCAATTAAGTTATTAGGAATACGTATTCCGATCTGCCTTCTTTTAGGGTTCATCAAACGGCGTGGCACTTCATTGGTTGCATCAAGAATAAACGTATAGGGCCCAGGTGTATGAGCCTTAATCTGTCTATATTGTGCATTATCCACTTTGGCGTAGGTAGAAATATCAGAGAGATCACGACACACTAGAGTAAAATTATGCTTTTCGGTTAAGCGTCTTATTTGTCTAATTTTATCAGCGGCACGCTTGTCTCCTAAAAGACAGCCCAAGGCATATGCAGAATCTGTTGGATAAGCAACAACCCCCCCCTTTTCAATAATATCTACCGCTTGTTTAACTAAACGTGCTTGCGGATTTTCTTGGTGAATTTGAAAAAACTGACTCATGGATCGCCTCTATTACTTAGATTACTTTGAGCCACCCATACAGTTTGGTGATTCTGGTGAATTTGCATTAAGCACCTGCCACTCTTCTGGCAAATAGGTATGTAATGCTAAGGCATGAAGGCCTTGGTCCATTAAATACTGAGTTAGAGCATAAATAGCTTGATGGCGAGCAACTTTTGTTTTCTCAGCAAAGTCAGAAGTAACGATAGTGACCTTAAAATGAGTTTCAGAGTTTTTAGGCACACTATGACGGTGACTTTCATTCAAAACTTCAAGAAATTCACATTTAAAATTTGTGCTTAAAAGACCTTCTAATTCTTCTTTTCTATTCACTTAGCCATGGCCCTTTTGTATTTAATAATATGGTTGAAAATATTACGGATTATACGCATCGATTGCGAGCTTTATATAGAAAGTGAACACAATATTTATTTAAACAAACAATATGGGGTTCATTAAAGAAACGCTTACAAAGACTCACACTGTTAATGATGACTTAACAATTAGTTTCTGTGAACATGAGTATTGCGTCATTAGTTTTAAAAAGAATTTATTGAAAAGTCATCTACACTAAATGAATTAACAACAACTAGATTTGTTTAGGGGATATGAATGAAAATTGCTTTACTTGAAGATGAGATTGATCAGGCAAGAAACTTAAGCGATACACTTGTTAATGCCCAACATAACTGTGAATTTTTTCATACAGGGAAATCTTTCATTTATGCTGTTTTACATAATAGTTATGACCTACTGATTCTTGACTGGCAACTGCCAGACATGGAAGGCACCGAAGTATTAAAAACTATACGCGCTCAATTAAACTGGCGAATACCCGTTATATTTTTAACCTCAAGAGGGAGTGAAGAAGATATTATCACAGCCCTAGAGGCAGGTGCAGATGACTATCTGATAAAACCAGCAAGAGCAGGTGAATTAAAAGCCCGCTTAACGGCACTTGGTCGTCGTATAGGCAGTGAATCCGAAGAGCAAGAAAGCTTGATCATTGGTCCTTACGATATAAATTTAGGCACGCGAACTATTACTGTTGCTGGTGAACCCGTTAGCTTAACCGATAAAGACTTTGAGCTAGCAGCCTTCATGTTTCAAAATATGGGCCGCCTACTTTCTAGAGACTTTTTATTAGAGCGTGTTTGGGGAATCTCGATGGACATCAATACCCGGACAGTCGACACTCACGTTAGCCGCCTGCGTAGAAAATTAAATATCAAACCAGAAAATGGTTTTCGAGTTAAAACTATTTACCAACACGGCTATCGGCTAGAAAGAGTAGCAGAATAAATACCATTCTAGCGCTGTAAACCAAATGTGGACATCTATGATACTCTCCAGAAATAATCATACTTATCAGACACCAGCTTTTGCAATAAATGGGCTATTTATTCTACAGCTGGTTTGCTTGTTTTTTTTGGCATATGCACCAATCTCACTTAGCTATGCTGCTGATAACAATGGTTTGGAAGAATGGCATTATACGCTTCGCCCTGGGGATACACTTCAAGAAATTAGTCTAAATTTACTCAATCATCAATATAGCTGGAGTGATGTCGTAAAACATAACCGCGTTGACAAACTTGACACGCTTGCCCCAGGTTCAATTATTAAGATCCCAATGCATTGGCTAAAACAGCAACCGAAGCCTGCCAAGGTCAAAACCCTTGAAGGTATTGCTCAGATTAAAAAAGCACGTTCAACTCGCTATCAATCCCTTAAGACCGACATGCTTATTCAAGTCGGTGATGAGATAGCTACCAGAAATGGAAATATTGTTATTGAGTTCGCTGATAACTCAACCATTCGCCTTGAAGCAAACTCCAATCTTTATTTCAATAAGCTCTCCCATTTTGGCAAAAGCGGTATGGTCGACACCCGCTTACGCTTAAAAAACGGCTCTTTAACAACTGATATTCCACCACTAGTTAAAGGATCTCGTTATGAAATAAAAACACCTTCTGCTGTTGCAGCCGTAAGAGGCACAGAATTCAGGCTACATAGCTCAGAAAATGAAACTCGACTTGAGGTTTTAGAAGGTTCTGTTGAATTCTCAGGTGAGCATGGACAAATTATTGTCGATGCCGGTAAAGGAGCAAGCATCAAAAATGGATCATCTCGAATTGAAGTAATTAACCTCCCTTCTCCCCCTCGAAGAGAGTTAGCACAAGATACCATTCGAAAACTGCCTGCCAAAATTCAATGGGAAAAGTCTAGGGATGCAAAAGCATACCAAATACAGCTCACACAAAAAGATAAAAACGGGAACGTAGTCCAAGATAAAGTCCAACAAGACAATACCATGAGCATCGATCAAATAAGCAATGGTGACTACGAACTAGCTATTCGAAGTATCGACGCAGATGGATTCAAAGGTAGCGATTCAATCAGCAAACTATCCATTGAAATAGACTTAGTGAAAGCCAAGCTAATTACACCTACTAAAGCAGAAATCATTTCACATACAACACCATCGTTCATGTGGGAATATGCTGTATATAACACCGAAGACAACAACAATCAATCTCCCTTAAGCCGTCTAGATATCGCTATGGACAAGGGTTTTACTGCATTAATCACTGATAATGAATTCACCAAAACCAACACTTTCACCTTAGAGCAACCATTAATACCAAACCCTTACTTTTGGCGAATTGCAACGCTAAACCACAATTCTCAGCTTAGCTTTAGTGAAACACGTATGTTTCATATAAAAGGCTGGTTAGTACCCATACAGATATTAAGTGTCAACTATTTAGAAAAACAAGTAGGATTATTTTGGTCACCCGTTGCCAATGCAGAAGGTTATATTCTACAAATATCTAATCAATCCGATTTTTCGACTATTCTAAAAGAAGAGAAGTTAAATAAGCCTAGAGCTCATTTATTACTCAATGAGAACCAACAATACTACGCTCGAGTGAAAGGCATAGGTAATAAGCTATACTCGTCTAAGTTTGGCCCAGTACAAGAAGTTTTTATTACGCCAAAATAATCAACCCTTATCGAACCGAGTCTAACTATAAATAATATGGCACATAACTTTGATGAACCACGCCCATATGAACAATACTTATTAACGATTCTTTTAATCCTGATAAGTGGCTTTTTAGTATACACTCAAGCCGCTAAACGACTGGATTTATTAGCTTATGACATAGCAATAAATATAAAAAAAGCACCCGTTGAACAAAATACTGTCATTATTGCCATTGATGAGAAAAGCCTGAACAGCATTGGGCAATGGCCTTGGCGAAGAGCTATCCACGCTCAATTAATAGATAAGCTAAGCACCCACAACACTGCACTTATTGCACTCGATATATTATTTTCTGAAAGAAGCAGAACACATCCTGAGGATGATGACTTATTAGCCAAAGCAATAAAGAATAATGGCAATGTCTTACTACCGCTACACCTACAACCATTAACACAAGATGGTACGCTAGTAGAAATCCTCCCGATCCCCGCCTTGGTTAGCGCTGCAAGGGCGATGGGGCACGTTCATGTCGATTTAGATCAAGATGGCTTAGCACGAGGTTTGTATTTAAATACCGGGATTGGAGATGCTTTCTGGCCGAGTTTATCCATGGCGATGGCAAGCGAAGTAAATCCAATGATTCAATACATAAGAAAACTGGAGAACCTTAACTCTGCGCCATATATGTCAGTAAACACACAATATCGATTAATTCCTTTTGCAGGCCCTAGTGGTACGTTTCCTACGTATAGTTATGTTGATGTGATGCTTAACCAAATACCAGCAGATGCATTTAGGGACAAAACAGTATTAATTGGTGCTACAGCGCCAGGTTTAGGCGATATTATCCCCACCCCTGTATCGCAAATTACTAACCCGATGTCTGGAGTAGAATTACATGCAAATGCTTATTCTGCTTTAATTACAGGTACAGCCATTAAACCCGTAAAAAAGCTCTGGGCATATTTACTTACCTTTGCTTTCATTCTAATTCCAATCCTAATTTTCCCTAGGTTAAAGCCGACCTATGTTATGCCTTTTAGTGTGTTGCTTGTGGCTTTGGTATTGTTATTTAGTTATGGATTACTTGCGTTGGATGAAACTTGGTTTCCA
>TARA_R110002049_G_scaffold86767_4_pt1 | contig 11100 bp, 11 predicted proteins | sample TARA_R110002049 | Tara Oceans TARA_R110002049 (sample SAMEA4396941) | marine metagenome | biome: Polar Biome; feature: [SRF] surface water layer (ENVO:00010504); material: water (ENVO:00002006), including particulate matter (ENVO:01000060) such as... | depth 5 m
AATAAAAAACTAAGATTTTTAGGTCCAATTACACCTTTAGGAGGTTTATTTTTAGCTTTAGGATGGGCTTTAATAATTTATAAATATAGTATGCTATATTTTATTTAAAGTTTTAATTCATATAAATTACCACCAGCTCCATGAGCTTTTTCATCAGAAATTAATAGTGTATTATTATCTTTAAAAGTGATACTTTCTTTTTGAGAACGATGTGTTAAATCTATCTTTTCTACTTTACCCGAAAGAAATTTATCTCCAACAAAGTCAGAAAAAATTAATACGTTACTTTGTGATAATAATGCTACTTTTTTACCATTAGGAGAAATGTCTGCAGAAGTAATCCAACATTCTAAATCTTTACAATTTTCAAAATTATCTACAATTTCTGCTGTATATTTTCCTTTTTTTGCTGGTATTTTATACAAAGTTGTTTTTCCGTAATTTCCTTTTACTCTACTTTTTGTAAGAATGTAAAGTGAATTTTTAAAGTAAAAAAAAGATTCCGTATCAAAATATCTGTCTTTCTTTTTTGGTGGAAATTTTGTTTGATTTGGGTATTCAAATTCAATTTCATCTACTTCTGCATTTTTTTCGTCCAACTCATTTTGTTCAACAATAATAATGCTTAAGTTTTTTCTTTTATTTAAATTATTTCCAAAATCACCAATATAAATGTTTCCATTTTCATCTGAAGTTAAATCTTCCCAATCGTGGTTTTTAGCTTTTACATAAATATCTTTAATGATGTCTCCTTTTTCATTTACACCAAATAAAGTTGGTTTATTCCCACCATCATTTATCATCCAAATTAAATCTGATTTTGGTACAACTTCTGTACCAGAAACCTCTTCTAAATCTTTAGGCAAATTTGTAATTAGTTTTAGTTGCCCAAAATTCTGACAACTTAAAAACAATAAAAAAGTGAATAATAATCCTATTTTTTTTAACATAAATACAGTTATTTTTTTCTTACAATAACAACAATAAGTATACCGTAAAATTACCAACTTCCACCAGCTCCTCCACCACTAAAACCACCGCCGCCAAAACCACCACCAAAGCCTCCGCCTCCAAAACTTCCTCCACCAGAAGAACTTCCAAAGCCACCGCCAAAGCTACCTCCACCTCTACCAGCATTACTTAAAATAATGGTATCGAATATTGTTTCTGCTAGAGATCCTTTTCTAGAACGATTTCCTCCTCCTCTATTATTTTTATTCCCTCTAGAAATAATAATAAAAAAGATGATAACTATTAATACAAAAAAGAAAATTCCAGGATCAAAACCTTTAGTTTCTTTTTTACGAATTCCTTTATATTCTCCGTTTAATAATTGAAAAATAGTATCTGATCCTTTATCTAAACCTGCGTAAAAATCTCCTCTTTTAAATTCTGGAATGATAACATTTCTTGTAATTTCACCTATAATACCTGCTGTTAAAATTGGTTCTATACCATAACCAGGTGCAATCCATATTTTACGGTCTTTTTCTGCTAAAAGAATTAAAATACCGTTGTCTTCTTTTTCTTGACCAATACCCCATTTTTGAGCCCATCTTGGTGCAAGAATACCAATACTTTCATTTTTTGTTGTTTCAATAATAATAACAACAATTTGGGTTGATGTAGAATCTGAATAACGAACTAGTTTATTTTCTAAATTAGTTTTCTGGTTATCTGTAAGTAACTTTGTATAATCGTAAACACTCGTTTGTTTTTTCGGAGTTTCGGGTATTGTAAATTGCCCAAAAACTACTTGAGTTGCTAATAATACGAATAAAAAAAGTGCGTTTTTAATTGATTTCAAGAAATTAATTATTTAGAAATTTCGTTAGATAATTCGTTTTCATCATCAGTTTGCCAAGGAAAATGACTTTGTAATTCTAAACCAGCTTTTAAAATTCCATCTACAATACCTTGTTTGAAATTTCCTTTTTTAAAGTGATTTTGAATTATATCTTTTGTTGCATCCCAAAAGTTTTTTGGCACTACATCATTTATACCTTTATCTCCATAAATAATAAACTTATGGTCTTTTACTGCAACATAAATTAGTACAGCATTAGCATCTTTGGTATTATCCATTTTTAAGAGGTGAAATACTTCTAGTGCACGTTCATAATGATCTTTCTCTGAAGAAGCTTCAATATGAATACGTATTTCACCAGAAGTATTTGTCTCTGCTGTTCTAATAGCAGAAATAATTTCTTTTTCTTCTGCTGGCGTAAGAAATTCTTCTACTTTAGACATATATTATTTTTTACTAAAATCTACTTTTACTGGCTTTTCAGCTCCTGCTTCTGCTTGAAAATATGGTTTTCCTTCAAAATTAAACCATCCTGCTAAAATAGAATTCGGGAATTTTTTAACATGGTTGTTATAAGGTTTCACTTGTTCGTTAAAACGAGTTCTTGCTGTAAGAATTTGATTTTCTGTACTTGCTAACTCATCTTGTAACTTTAAGAAATTTTCGTTTGCTTTTAACTCTGGATATCTTTCTACTGTTACTAATAAACTTTTTAAAGCACCACTTAAACCACCTTGAACTTTATTAAACTGAGCTAATTGTTCTGGTGTAATGTTAGAAGGATCTATATTTACAGAAGTAGCTTTTGCTCTTGCTTCTATAACTTCTACTAAAGTTCCTCTTTCATAATCTGCAGCACCTTGCACAGTATTTACCAAATTACCAATTAAATCGTTTCTTCTTTGGTAAGATGTTTCTACGTTTGCCCAAGATTCAGAAACACTTTCATTTAGTTCTATTGCAGTATTATTAAACCCTACAGCCCATTTGTAAACACCAAATACAATTACTAATATTACAATTACAGGAATTAACCATTTTTTCATAATTTCTATTTTTTTAAAGTTTTTTGTTGATTTATTTATTGAATTTAACAAATTTACCTAATATTACTTAGAATATAAAGTAGATACTTGCTTTATCTAAAAGATTAGACACACAAAAGTAAAATGTGTTACAATTGATTTTTAATTTTAACCAATTCTGCTTTTACAGCTTCTAGTCTACTAATTATTTCATGATTGTAAATTGTAGAATCTGGATTCTTTTTTAACTTCTGTTTTGCACCTTCTAAAGTAAAACCTCTTTCTTTTACTAAGCTGAATATTAGTTTAAAATTTACAATATCATCCGCAGTAAAAAGACGATTTCCTTTTGCATTTTTTTTAGGCTTGATAATATCAAACTCTTTCTCCCAAAAACGAATTAAAGAAGTGTTTACATTAAAAGCTTTGGCTACTTCGCCAATTTTATAATACCTTTTTTCGGGTAAGTCTACATGCATTTTTTAGAAAATTTAATCGTAAGATTGTCCTTCTTCCTCAGAAGCTTTTTGCATTGCAGCAAATTCTTCTGGTGTTAAATCTCCGTAATAAAAATTAATAGGATTTAAAGCTCTGTCATTTTTATGAACCTCGTAATGTAAATGTGCAGAAACAGATCTACCAGTATTACCAACATAACCAATTAAATCTCCACGTTTTACTTTCTGCCCACGTTTACCTTTAATTTTACTCATGTGAGCGTAAATAGTTTTGTAACCATAACCATGATCTATGTAAACTACATTCCCAAAAGTTGCACTTCTTTCCGATCTAATTATTGTTCCATTACCAGAAGCATAAATTGGGGTTCCTACAGGTGCAGTAAAATCCATTCCTTTATGAAACTTTCTAATTTTTAAAATAGGATGCATTCTCCATTTATAACCAGAAGCCATTCTTGTTAAATCTACTATTTTAACAGGTAAAATAGCAGGAATTGCTGCTAACATTTTTTCTTTTTCTTTTGCTAAAGTTACAATTTCGTCTAAAGACTTAGATTGTACAACCAATTGTTTAGATAAAACATCTACATCTTTGGTTAATTGCTTTATCATTTTAGAATTGTCATAACCTTCTAAACTCTTATATCTATTTACTCCACCAAAACCAGCTTTTCTTTGTTCATCTGGTATAGGATTTGCTTCAAAATAAGTTCTATAAATATTGTTATCTCTCTCTTGTAGTTGTGCTAAAACAGTAGAACTTTCTTCTATTCTTTTAGATAATAATTCTAAGTTTAATTGTAAATTTTCGTTTTCTCTATGTACAGCTCTTTCGTTAGGAGACATAATAAACTGACTAAAAACAATAAAACCAATAAAAGCAATCAATAAGACAGCTAAAGAACCAAAAACGGTTTTCTTATAATAATCACTTTTCTTTACAGCAATTTTTCTGTAAGAAAGTGTATCTGCATCGTAATAATATTTTACTTTTGCCATAATTCTAAATGTACTATTTTTGTTTTATTAAAATAGATTTTCGTACGAATCTCGTTTTTAATAACTCGCTAATTTACAAAATGTTTTACAACTGCTTTTTTAAAGTAGTAATTTTAAAAATATATTAACACAATCCAGCAAGCTGGAAACTTCTTTTTCTATGAAATCTCAAGACATTCGTGCTACGTTTTTAAACTTTTTTAAGGAAAAATCTCATTTAATTGTGCCTTCTGCGCCAATGGTTACTAAAGACGACCCAACTTTAATGTTTGTAAATGCTGGTATGGCACCTTTTAAAGAATATTTTCTAGGAAACGGAACTCCAAAAAATAACAGAATTACAGATTCACAAAAATGTTTACGTGTTTCTGGTAAACATAACGATTTAGAAGAAGTTGGCTATGATACCTATCATCATACTTTATTTGAAATGTTAGGTAACTGGTCTTTTGGAGATTATTTTAGAGAAGAAGCAATTGCTTGGGCTTGGGAATTGTTAACAGAAGTTTACAAAATAGATAAAGACATATTATATGTAACCGTTTTTGAAGGTTCTAATGATGAAGACAATCTAGAAATGGATTCTGATGCATATAACATTTGGAAAAAACTGATTCCTGAAGACAGAATTTTAAAAGGAAACAAAAAAGATAACTTCTGGGAAATGGGTGAGCAAGGACCTTGTGGACCTTGTTCTGAAATTCATGTAGATATTAGATCTGCAGAAGAAAAAGCAAAAGTAGCTGGTAGTACTTTAATTAATGAAGATCATCCTCATGTTGTAGAAATTTGGAATTTAGTTTTTATGCAATTCAATAGAAAAGCAAACGGAACTTTAGAAGAATTACCAAACAAACACATAGATACTGGAATGGGGTTTGAACGTTTGTGTATGGTATTACAAAACGTACAATCTAATTACGATACAGATGTTTTTAAACCTATTATTAGTGAAATATCTACCATTACAAACACAAAATATGGTGTAAATGAGAAACAAGATATTGCAACACGTGTAATCTCAGACCATGTAAGAGCTGTCTCTTTTTCTATTGCAGATGGACAATTACCTAGTAATACTGGTGCAGGTTATGTAATTCGTAGAATTTTAAGAAGAGCTATTAGATATGGTTTTACTTTTTTAGACAAAAAAGAACCCTTTATTTATAGATTAGTAGATGTTTTAAGTAAAAAAATGGGAGATGCTTTCCCAGAACTAAAAGCGCAAAAACAATTAATAGAAAATGTAATTAAAGAGGAAGAAGCTTCTTTCCTAAAAACATTAGACAAAGGTTTAGTTTTATTAGACGGAATTATTGCTGCTTCTAATTCTAAAGAAATCTCTGGAGAAAAAGTATTTGAATTGTATGATACTTTTGGTTTTCCGGTAGATTTAACTGCTTTAATTTTATCTGAAAAAGGATACACTTTAGATGAAAAAGGATTTCAAGAACATTTACAAAAACAAAAAAATAGATCTAGAGCAGCAAGTGAAACTTCTACAGAAGATTGGACGGTTTTAGTTGACGATACCGTTGAAGAATTTATTGGTTATGATTCTTTAGATGCAAATGTAAAAATAACAAGATACAGAAAAGTAACTTCTAAAAAAGATGGTGAAATGTTTCAACTTGTTTTTAATTTAACTCCTTTTTATCCTGAAGGTGGTGGACAAGTTGGAGACAAAGGTTATTTAGAAGATGTACATGGAGATGTTGTGTATATTTTAGATACTAAAAAAGAAAACAACGTAATTATTCACTTTTCTAAAAATTTACCAAAGCATTTAAACGAGAGTTTTAAAGCTGTTGTAGATGAAAAGCAACGTTACAGAACAGAATGTAATCATACTGCAACACACCTACTTCACCAGGCTTTAAGAGAGGTTTTAGGAACACATGTAGAACAGAAAGGTTCTGCTGTGCATTCTAAGTATTTACGTTTCGATTTTTCTCATTTTTCTAAATTAACTACAGACGAACTACAAGATGTAGAAGATTTTGTAAATGCACGTATATCTGGTAAGTTACCATTAATAGAAAAGAGAAACATACCAATGCAAGAAGCTATTGAAGATGGCGCAATGGCATTATTTGGTGAAAAATACGGAGATACAGTAAGAGCAATTAAATTTGGTAAATCTGTAGAATTATGTGGTGGAACGCATGTGAAAAATACGGGTGATATTTGGCATTTCAAAATAAAATCTGAAGGAGCTGTAGCTTCTGGAATTAGAAGAATAGAAGCAATTACAAATGACGCCGTTAAAGATTTTTACGCAGAAAATAATAATGCTTTATTTGAAATAAAAAATTTATTAAATAACGCTAAAGAGCCTGTAAAAGCAGTACAAAAATTACAAGATGATAACGCTGCTTTACAAAAACAAGTAGAGCTACTTTTAAAAGAAAAAGCGCAAAATTTATCAGGAGAAATTAAAAACCAATTACAAGAGGTTAATGGCGTACAATTTTTAGCTACAAAAGTAGATTTAGATGCAAATGGAATTAAAAATTTAGCGTTCTCTATAGGTAAAGAACATCAGAATTTATTTTTACTATTTGCTTCTGCTCCTTCAAATGAAAAAGCAATGTTAACTTGTTATATTTCTAAAGAATTAGCAAATGAACGTGGTTATGATGCAGGTAAAGTTGTTAGAGAATTAGGAAAACTAATTCATGGTGGTGGTGGTGGCCAAAACTTTTTTGCAACTGCTGGAGGGAAAAACCCTGGAGGAATTCCTAAAGCTTTAGATAGAGCAAAAGATTATTTGGTTTAAAATGAATTTTCTAACGCAAATACCAATTAAAAGAGAAGAAAGGAATCCTATTAACTACGATTCTAAACTACTGTTAATTGGTTCTTGTTTTTCAGAAAATATTGGAGAAAAACTTTCTTATTATAAGTTTCAGTCAAAACAAAATCCGTTTGGAATTCTTTTTCACCCAAAAGCAATTGAACACTTGGTTACAAATGCTATCAATGAAAAAAAATATACAGAGAAAGATTTAATTTTCCAGAATGAGCGTTGGCATTGTTTAGATGCGCATTCTAGTTTGAGTTCTGTAAATAAAGGTGAACTTTTAGGAAACTTAAACGCTGCATTAGTAACAACAAAAGAGCAGTTAGAAGAAGCAACACATGTTATTATAACTCTAGGCACTTCTTGGGTATATCGTTTCATAGAAACGGATGCGATAGTTGCAAATTGCCATAAAATTCCTCAAAAAAAATTCTTAAAAGAGCTTTTATCTGTTGATGAAGTTTCTGAAATTTTAGAAGGAATTACTATACTTATAAAATCTATAAATTCATCAGTAAATATAATTTTCACAGTTTCTCCTGTAAGGCATTTAAAAGATGGTTTTGTTGAAAATACACAAAGTAAATCTCATTTAATTGCAGGAATACATAATGTTGTTAACCATAGAAATGGCGTGCATTATTTCCCTTCATACGAAATTATGATAGATGAATTAAGGGATTATCGTTTTTATAACGAAGACATGATTCATCCTAATAAAACAGCGGTAAATTATATTTGGAATAAATTTTCTAGCACTTGGTTTAATGAAGAATCACAAAAGATAATGCAAGAAATAGAAACCATACAAAAAGGAATTTCTCACAGACCCTTTAATGAGAATTCAGAACAACATCAGAAATTTTTGAAGAACTTAGATTTAAAAATCAATAAAATTAAATCTAAATTACCATTTATAACCTTTCAATAAAAAAGCTTGCAGACAAATTATCTACAAGCTTTTTTTATCGTTAAGTTTTAAAAAAAGCCAATTCTAACACTAGGTAAACCAACTCTTACATTAGTTCTAACGGTGTTTCTGGGTTTTTGCTGTCGTCTATACTCATAAGTATAATAAAACCTTGCATGATTGTGGTAATAATAACCATGACTACAATGAATATTACAGTGATTGTGATGTTCTGCATACGCATCTTTTTTTCCTTGCATATATGCTTCATGAGCTTCTTTATCTTTTTTTTCTAGCTCTTTTTCATATGCTTTTTGTTCTTTCCAAAATTTCTTTTCTTCTTTTTTATTTCGTGCTGTATATTGTTGCTCAAACTTTGCATCTTCTGTAGCTCTTTTTTTATAATAAGAAGTTTTAGATTCTTTAGAAACTTCATTCTTTTTTTCTTGAGCATTTACAATACTTAAAGTAGAAATAGCAATTATGGTTAATACCTTTTTTAATGTTTTCATAATTTAAAATTTTAAGATCTATGAGTAAAACAATTAAAACTGAATTTACCCTACTTAAATTTTAAAAAAAAGGAAAACTAAAGTTATTGAAAAAGGAGAAAGTAGAAATATAATCTAATAAAGAAATAAATTTTGTACCTTTAATTTTAGCAACGTATTAAGAAATAAAATGATTAATAAAATTCTAACTGGCTTAATTTCAGGAATTCTTGTAGGCGTATTTGTTACGGCAATTATATTACCAGAAACCAATAATTTGTTAGAGTTGTTTCTAACAAAAATTACTGCAACTTCTATAATTACTGGTTTTTTATGTGGTGTTTATGCTAACTTTTCTAAATCTAAATTGCAAGTATTCTTTGTATCTATAATAATAGGAATTATCTGTTTTTATACAAAGTACTTAATAACAGGTCACGATTTAGATGCACTAACTATGGGTGCTTTTGTAGGTGCAATGTTAGGCGGTATACTTGCAGTTGTAAAAAAACTAACCTATTCTTACAAGGTCTACACAAAGTTGCGTAGACACAGAAGAAAAGGTTTTGGAAACTATAGTTAAACTAATTCTTTAGCAACATTTTGCCAAGGACCTCCATTAATTACATCTATACCATTTTGTGCTAAAAACTGAGCAGCTTGCCCACTTCTACCTCCACTTCTACAAACTGCAATTACAGGTTTATTCCAAGATTTAATTTGCTCAACTTCTAAAGGAATTAAACTTAAAACAATGTGCTTAGCACTTTCTATATGTCCTTCATTCCATTCTTCTAAAGTTCTTACATCTAAAATTACAGCCTCTTTTTCTAAATATTCTTTTATTTCAGCACTCATATCTTTTCTTTTAAAAATGTCAAATAATCCCATAATTTAATTTTATACTTCTGATTTTTCGACTCTTAATAATTTTAATCCGTTTTCTATTAACTTCTTATAAGTCTCATTTTCTTGTAAAACTAACAAGTGAGAAAGTATTTCTTTGCTAATAGGTAAATTAGAATGCAAAGCTAATTCATAAAGTTCTAAACTCAGCAACCAATCCATCGAAAAATCTTTTTTCAACTGATTAAAAATAATTGTTATATTTTCTTCGGAAATAGAATTTGTTTCACGCAAACCCCTTACCTGAGCATACAAAGCATATAATTGCCTTTGTTTATCTGTATAATTTATTTTGTGTGTTTTCGTTTTTGAAACTTCGCTTTTATCTTCAAAAGAAGCAATATCTGCTGCACCAGAATACGCAGAAACTACATCTTTACCAACTGCCATGTCATAAATACCCCATTCTGGTTTAAATAAAGTAGTATCATTATGGGTTACTGTACAGTTTTCAAAAGAAATTAATAATATTTTACCACGCAAATCTCTTGTTCCAGTAATTACATCTCCTTCAACTTTTACACCACCTTCAAATTCTAAAACAATTCTTTTTCCTTCATAAATCTGGTAAGCATCTAAATCTCTAGGACTCATATTTTCTATAGGAATGTTAATTCCTTTTAACTTACCAACAGGACTTCCAAAACCATCTGCATGATTTTCAATTCCATGACCTATTAATTCTTTATCTCTGTTAGATAAAGCCGTATAACCTGTAGTTTGAAAATAAATAGGTTTATTATTTTCATCTGAAATTACGTTTGTAAAAACACCAGAAATTTGAATTCCTGTACTTAATTCTATTGTTCCTAAATTCTTAGAATTTATTAATTTTTGTATTCCTTTTAAACCTCCTTTTCTAATAGCCATTTTATTTGCAAACTGTTCTAAAACTAGGCTTAAATGCGCAAAATTTGGAGTTACAAATAATTGCGGTTGTGGTTTTGTAATATCAAAATTTATATCTGCAGCTTCTATAGAATAAGATTTTTTAACAACTTCTTCTTTCATACACCAAGCACTTTCACCAATAGAAGAAAGCAAACCTGCACCATATATTTTAGGGTTCTCTAAAGAACCAATTAAACCATATTCTACAGTCCACCAGTGTAGATTTCTTATTTGTGCCATTTCTGACAATTCACCCATATTATTCTGCAAAAACTCTACTTGTTCTTGAGCTTCATTAACTTCTTCTTCAGAAGAATTTGGATCTTCTTTTAAGATTGATAAAAGACGAATAGCTTCATACATTTCAAAATCTTTTGCAGAAGAAATTGCTTTACAACCAATTTCACCAAAACGTCTTAAATATTCTGCATATTCAGGATTTGCAATAATTGGTGCATGACCAGCTGCTTCATGAATAATATCTGGTGCAGGCGTATATTCTATATGATCTATAGTTCTCATGTCTGATGCTATAACCAAAACATTATATGCTTGAAATTCCATAAAAGCATTTGGCGGAATAAAACCATCTACTGAAACTGCTGCCCAACCTATATCTTTTAAAATACGATTCATACCTTCCATATAAGGAATTTCTTCAGTTGAAATACCTGTTTTTGTAAGTCCCTTTAAATAAGATTTGTGGGCTACTCTACTAAGGTAATCTACATTTATTCTCATTACATATCTCCAAACTGCTTGGTTTTGGGCTGTATATTCTTCATAAGGTTGTTTTACAACAAATTT
>TARA_R110002049_G_scaffold143316_1_pt1 | contig 11098 bp, 10 predicted proteins | sample TARA_R110002049 | Tara Oceans TARA_R110002049 (sample SAMEA4396941) | marine metagenome | biome: Polar Biome; feature: [SRF] surface water layer (ENVO:00010504); material: water (ENVO:00002006), including particulate matter (ENVO:01000060) such as... | depth 5 m
TCATATACCATTTCAATGGTTCTTACATCATCTAAGAATAACTTCTTCAATTTTTATATCCTTTATTTGAACTTTGAAGGGCATATGAATTATTTTAAAATCGATTCCCCATAAAAATCTATGAATGTTTTTCTCCAAGTCTGAGTAAAGGGGTATTTTTTAATTCCTTCATATCATAGGCCATTAACAACGATTGAGATATTGCTACAATTCCCTTATGTTTTTTGCTATAGATTTTACCATCGCAAAGCACTCTATCTTCCAACAATTCAATTATATCCAAAGAAATGACAACTTGATCTGGATAGGTCACGGGAAAGATATATTTACAATCCTGCCAAGCCAATATAGGAACTATCCTATTAAAATCGAACTCCCCTTCATGCATTTTTTGAAACATCTCAATACGTACCGATTCTATCCAGCGAAGGTAAACTGTGTTGTTCACGTGTTGTGCAGCATTCATATCACCCCATTGTACGGGAAGTTCAAGAGCTACATAACTATTGGAAATATTATCTCTCACGCCAACGATTATTTGGACTTTTGTCGATTATAGTTATCAATCAATGCTTCTGAAACTATTTTGGCTTTTTCATTGCTTATGCAAGCAAAAGTAATTTTTTTTGTTCTTGTAAATTCTTTTAGCAGCTTACTAACATCCTCAGCGTTCAGAAAACCATTCTCCCTTAAGTTGCCCAATATATCGCTATATCTATGCGACCTAAAACCATCTTCTAACATACCATTTATTTAAACTTTAGTTTAGTGGTCATTCCATTTTTCGCCACCATCCATTTCTCTTTCTAATATAGATTATTTGCCCTGTATGATAGGCGTTATGGGAACAAACATTCACAATGTTCGAGCTCCATTCATTTAGTTGTTCCTCTGTGGCCGCAATTACTTTCTGTTCCCATTCAGTTTGAATGCTATCCAACTTTCTGATTGCTAGAGGCCATTGCTCACCTTTAAACTGTTTAAAGGTAGTATTATTGTCATCATTAAAATCGGGGAGGGTATTTCCTTCAAAGGCATTGAGTACTCGTTCGTTCCAAAATATCAAGTGCGACACCAATTGCCCTATTGAATGGTTTTCCGAATTATCTCTCCAATTTGATTGTTCGGCCGTAACACCTTCCAAGGCAATATTTATCGGAGCGAACCAGTCTTCTTTGTTATGCGTATGCTTCAATTGCTCAAGAAGTAAGTTTCTTATTGACGGATTCTCATTTTGAGCATGACAGTTCAATACGAATAATCCAATACTTATAGCTAATATTATTCTCATCCCTTATTTGAATCTTCAATTCTATTACGTTTTCCCGAGAAAGTGTCTAACTCATCCTTTATTTGAACATTTCTAAAGTAAACAATTTTGAAGTGTGCTTTGTTCGAAAATTTGGGAAACTTACTTAAATAAAATAAGTCAATTCCGAACGCAACGGACCGAGAGTCCCCCAAGAATATCAGCATCGAAACGGAACACTTTTGATTTATTTGATTTAAGTGGTTCAACTTTGGATGGGCCACCATAATGCAAGTTCCATTCCCAGGCTTTGCCCTCTTCACCGGTATGCGTGGACGACCACCATAAACCGAGGATACCAAGGACGCGATAACTACCACCGGCTATGCGCTGACCTCCTGGAAGCGCGTTAAACCCGCTGCTGTTAGTGCCGTTGCCGTCTTCTTTCCAGCCATTAACGCTTTTGAGGGCTTCACCTGCCTTGTCGGTTCCGCCAAATTCACTCACAAGTATAGACCATTCGCTATCCGTTGCCAAATGCCAACCGTTTGGGCAAGCTTTTTTTGCTGCTTCCCAGGTGTATAGCAAGCCTAGCTCTTTTCGATTGTTCTCATTGTCATCATACGCGTAACTGCCCTGTACTTTATAGTTCAGGTTTTGGGCCATCCATGTAAATGTAGTGCCCGTCAAAGCGTTTTTAAAGCTGATGGTTTTATACGTTTGTCCATCGCGATAATCAGTAAAGGCGCCAGTGGATTGGGCAATTCCTACCTGTGTAAAAAGCAAGGTAGAAAGTAGGGCAAAGAGGTGCTGTTTCATCATAGTTGGTTCGAATTTACTTTTACGGGTGTAGCTGTTTCAGCAGAGTCCATTTCAATTGAGAAGTCATAGTCATGGTTGTAGAAGGCAAATCCGTGTCTCAGAATTGCCCTGTCAAATATGTCCTTTAACTTTTTATTGTTCACTGCCCTAAAAGGCTTGCCCCTAACAAATGAATATCACTATTGATTATACCCTGCATATAGACCTAAGCATGCCTAAGTATGAATAGCAGTGAAAGTTCCGTTACGGACTTTAAATGATTCTTTATTAGAACTTTAGAGAACTAGACTAATACTTCTCTTAAGATACATTGTTATGGGTTCTTTTTCTCAAGTATATTACTTCCAAGGTCCATTCTTTGTGACATTAAAAAAGGATTTACCATCGTACCGATAAAGTCCGCCTCCGCCGCCAACCCAAAGTCGACCTTCTTTATCTTCAAAAATTGTTTGTACAGCCCTAACATCGAGACCTTGCTTTTGACTGTAATTGGTAAAGCTGGCCTTACCGTTCGGAAGAGATTCCCCATTATAACGATATACACCATAGCCTTCAGAGCTAAACCAGATATTTCCCTTCTTATCTTCATAAATGACACAAACTTCATTGTTACCAATACTATTCTTCTCGGTGTAATTGGTAAAGGTTAAACCATCATATCGACTTACCCCACCAAATCTTGTTCCGAACCATATATTCCCCTTGCTATCTTCCATTATATTGTCAACCCTGTTATCCGTTAGCCCATCTTTTTCAGAATATTGTGTAAATGATCGGCCATCAAATTTAAAGGCACCAAAACCATTTGTGCTAAACCACATATTACCTGCCCTATCCTCTGTTATAGACCAGCTTGTTCCCTTGGTGATAAATTCGCCCGTCACTTTCTCAGGATAGGGAAGTTCAAATGGCGCCCAGTTTGTGCCATCAAATAGAAATATACCTGTTTCTGAACCTGCCCAAATATTATTTTTACTGTCCGCAAATATGCTCCAGAATCCTTGACCTCTAAAATATTTCCAATCAGTATAATTGGTGAACCGTTTGCCACCTTCATTATTACTTGACCAGTCGTATTTCACAACACCATGGTCCGTAGCGAACCATATATTTTTCTCCCTATCTTCTGTGATGCCAGTAATTTGTTGCCCATTAAATCCCTGTGAATTGGAGAAATAAGAAATGCTATCCCCATCATAGTGTGCTACACCATAACCATTAGTGCCGAACCATAGATTTCCATTTTTATCCTGAAATATATGTCTTATATATTCGGATATTTGTGAATTTTTTTTTGAGATTACATCTGATTCATATGTAGTGTTTTCTGATCTGGTTGGTTTGTCCTTAGCACCACAGGAAGAAATAAGAACAACAGAAAATAGGAGAAGATAAATTTGTGTATTCAGTATAGTCATTTTTATGTGTTTGATTTGTAGTTTGATTTCAAAAATGTTTTGTCCTAGACCATTGTTTAATTGAACTTTATCAATATTCTTTTTAATTTAATTTTCGTACAACATTAGCATTCCTATCCCAAACAATAACTTTTCCAAAATGGCTAGAGGTAACAATATACTTTCCGTCAGGACTCCAATCAACTCCCCACAAATTATTATCTGAGAATCCCGTTTTTAATAATTTCCCTTTTTTGGACCATATTCTTAAGGCGTCGCTAGCAGTTGCCAACCTGTTACCTGTTTTATTCCAACTTATATTTCTGTATTCCGTCTTACTTACCTCAATTTGCCGGATCAATGTTCCGTTAGGATTCCAAAATTGCAGTAATGGTTTATAGGGCACCTTATTATCTCCATAATCTCCTGTTACAAAGAACTTTCCCGATTTGTGCCATTTCACACAAAGCATCAATACTTTCTCGTCACGATGTTTAATTTTTTTCAGGAGATCCCCATTTTCGTTATAGATCCATATGTCGTCACCTAGAACAATAATTTCGTTTTTAAAAGGGTGCCAATCAACAGCAACATAACTTTTCGTATCTTCTTTTTTTATAGTGTTAGTGAGCTGTCCATCTTTTGTCCAAATAGTTAGAACCCCTTCATAATCTGCAATCGCAATCAATTCTCCATTGAAATTCCAGGCTATCGATCTACCACCAATATTATCTCCACTTTCAAATTGAATAGTCCTGTCATTTTCAACGTCTAAGATTTTCGAACCATTGTCAATAGCGGCTATCGCCAAAATATTTTTTATAGGATGCCATCTAACCCGTTTGACTTCAGATTCATTCTTATAGATTCTAAGTAGTTCAAAAGTGTGGCCATTATATATTCTAATTCTTTTGTCATCACCCCCTACAGCAATAAAATTACCATCGTTGCTCCAATTGGCTGTCCAAAGAATTCTGTTTTCATCCTGTTCTTGCGAATAACATTCCATTATACCCATTATAAGAAGGCAGTATATTATAATCACTTTTCTTATTTCCAGGTTCACAATTTTTCGTTTTTGGAGACAACAGTAACCTCGAATTCGATTGCATCGGAAATGGTATCGTCCTTTAAGCTACTTAGCAAACTCTTGGATTCATAGTTCACTTTCCACCGTGTTCGATCAATAATAAATTTAGCTGTCATTACCAACTTGTCCTTATCATGTTTTAAAATAGCCTTGTATACTATTGGCTCGGTTATATTTTTGATGGTCAAATTCCCTTCAATATCCAAATTGATGCTGTCGGAATATTTTATTCCCGTAATTTCTAATTTGGCACTTGGATATTTCTCTACATTGAAAAAGTCTTCATTTTTAAGGTGCCATACCAACATTTCATTATATTTTCCATCGGTATTTATCATAGAATTCATGTCTATCTCAAATCGTCCTCCTGATAAAGAATCCTTATCTTTAAGAATCACACCACTCTTAAAGTTTACAGTGCCGTGGTGTTTGTTAAACTTAAAAAGATTGGAGCCCGTCCACTTAATTAAACTTTCGCTTGTGTCCATTTTAATCTCCTCTTGTGCCCTTGCCAAACCTACTGAACATAGGATGTAGAATAATAATATACCTTTTTTCATGATTACTATTTATATCAAAACTATGGTCACGTTTCCCAAATCATGTCAAAAAAATGTAAAACAAGTGTAAAAAATTGTAACTTTTTACCTAATTGAATCATTGGTAATGATTATTATAATGAAGTACAGAATTTTGATTTCAGGTTTTTTACTGGTTCTATCTTCTTTTGCCTTATTGGCTTATGTAGGCATTGATGAAAATGACAATTTTTCGGAGCGGGTAAAAATTGCTTTAAGGGATTCTGGAAACAGGTTGCTATTGTCGAACGATGACTCCACATCACTGATATTGCCTATAGTTGAATTGGACAAGAATAATTTTGAACTTTCATTTCAAAACAAGTTGTCGATTCTACCCGACAGCTTGGTAACTATTATTGGCCATAGTTTGGAGACTGCACATTTGCCCATTAACTATATCGTAGAAGTTATCAACCTTGATAGTGGGGAAGTCTCTTATAGCTATGAAATCAAAAAGGATATGGAAAAAAACATTATTCCTTGCATTGGTCGAAACCTGCCCAAGGATAATTATAAAATTAAAATTCTTTTTACAGAGCAGCAATCGTTATTAATACAAAATAAGAACTCTTCCTTAATTCCTTTGATTGGAATAGGATTCTTAGGTTTTGGATTGCTATATTGGAAGAAAGAGAAAATGAGTTATTCCGAGTCAGGCCTTTCACCGTTTTCGAAAATTGGCAACTATGAATTTCATAAAGAACAGAATAAATTGGTAAGAGGTAGTTCCACTATTAAACTTAGTATGAAGGAATGTGAATTGATTTCAATATTTGCTGAAAAACCAAATCAAATTATTAGACGCGACTTCCTCATTAAAGCGGTTTGGGAAGATAATGGGGTTTTTGTTGGCCGGAGCCTGGACACCTTCATTTCGAAAATCCGGAAAAAGTTTGAAGACGATGATTCCATAAATATTATCAATATCCATGGCGTGGGATATAAACTTGAAATCTCCTAAAATCATATACCCTGTTTTTTTTTATCAATACATACATATGTAGGCTTCCCTAAATAACGCCACGTTCAAAATCTCTTTTATGTTTTTAGTATTCTGTTGCTAAATGCGATTTTTTCTCAAAATATCCATTCATCAAGATTAAGAGGCAAAGGTTTTAAACGTGAATTGGATTTTGAAGAGATTAGGCGTATCACCAATTTAGATTTGTCAGACCGTCCACATTTAATAAATTGTAAGAACTATTTTGTTTTTAGCTTCTATGCCAGAGGTATGAATTTTGCCGATATGATGTGTTTGGAATGGAAAGATGTTGAAGCTAATGTTATCTATTACACCAGAGCGAAGACCAAAGGCAACTTCTCAACAGCCACTAACTTCTATAGGATTCCCTTTTTTACCACATTTTGAGTAAACATTATCTCAGGTTCCAGCGCTTTTTAATAATCCCTTACAAATAACGCTTAAGGGTATTTCAAAAAGTATTATTTTGTATTCTAGAACAAAAATATGTGTCTACATCTTTCATTGAATGCCTTACATATGGAAATCATTGAACGCTTTGGGAGGATGTTCAATGAGGAAATGGACTGGTTTTATTTTCCCACCTACCACAAATCTGGTCTCAACATTACAGATGAACTCATGATCATTCCAATGGACCAACCAACAAAATTGGATTTCGCCCGTTGGGGCAATATACTTAATTGGGGAGATGTTGAAGATTTGCCAAACGCTGTTTACTTTGACAAAGTATTCAATGTGGAAAGTGAGCGTGCTTTATATAACCATAAATATGCCGATTTATTAAGGTATAAAAGATGTTTGATTCTGGCCGACGGTTATTTCAGCCCTGATTTTCCGGATGCTCAAAATCCTCCAAAATTTTTCTATCAAAAGAATGATGAAGCCTTTGAAAGGAGGTCGGTATTTGCCTTCGCGGGAATATTTGAAAAGAGTTTAAATTTGTACAGTTGTGCCATTTTAACGACAGGCCTAGAACATCCTATTCATAACGGCCAAGAAAAAAATAAGCGAGTACCGATTGTGCTTGACAAGGGATTTGAAGATGAATGGCTTAGGAAAGATCTGACTGACGAGGGCATTACAAATTTAATGACCTTTGGGCGAACCAAAGATTACTTTTCCAGTCACTTGGTGTCAACGGATATTTACAAGGAGGATTTAGTTACCAATAAGCCATACATTATTGAGCCTATATAATCACTTTAGCCTTAATAAAATTAAACGGAGCGACAGATTTCAATGCAAAAACTCTATTTTTTACTCTTTGCAGTTACAGGAATTTGATGGATCAACTGTACTTCAGGCTTAATATATATTAGTCATTATAAATCGGCTCTATTGTAGTAAAACGTTTTTCGAATGAGATCGCTTTTTCAAAATCGATACCAAGATTCACTAAATCAGTTTCAAAATCACAAATTACGTTTCCTTCGTATTTGATCATATGAATAGGCTCATCGTCTTCCATATTTATAAGGCCAGTTAAGCGATTAACTTTAAACGTGGCTTTGAATAAACGATCTATAAAATGTATAAATACCTCAAAGAAAAAAGCATCTTCTTCTTCCTTGATCAACTGAATTGGCTGAAAAATTTTCGATATACCTTCCTTTACTTTAGGCTCAATTTCAATATCCAACCGCCATGGGATTTCATCTTCTTTCAATATCGAATAGAATTTTCCATCGTTACTCCCCAAAAAATCCACAAAAATGTACAAGTAAAAGAAAGCAGAAACCGTATCCAAATCCAACTCAGATTCTTCTAAATTGATATCATGAAATAATTCTGAACTCCAATTCACAACTTTGCCATCGTGGCCATTATAAAATATATATTTATAGAAAACGAGTCCGGTAAGATCATTTGTAAACTCCATTCTGTACAAATCGTATGTTTTATAAAAGGGTACATTAAAGCGATGTAATACAAGAGATTTGGAATCATGGGGTAAGCTTGTTATTCTGGAAAAGTCCTTGAGAATCTTTTTTCTCTGATTTGCAGTAATCTGTTCCTGTTTTAACCCTGAAGTTTTCAACTCACAATTGATCCTAATAATCCGTTTGTATTCCTTAAGACACCTGGTGAGCACTTCTGCCTTTCCTTTCTCTCCTATTTTATTAAGATGTTTTGTAACCACTAAAATTCCACGGTGCAACATTGGGTCATATATAGAAAGTATTTGACAAACAACATAATATTTAGAGGTAAACAGTGCAAGTAAATCTGAAAATAGCTTACTTTTTTCCTTATTATTATCTATGGCATATTCCCCATGCATTATTAACATTCTTAAATAACTGTCATTAACTGCTCCTTTAAGAGGAGTTGTTATTTGGCAGGTCTTATTGAAATATTCCAAGGCAATCTCATAGTTAACACCTAGCATCAGCTGAAACAGTGCTTCATAATAAAGGCCAAACCTATTGTGAATTTCAGGAAGTGTTTCACCATAATAATCGCCAATCTCATTAAGCAATAATTTGGCTTCCTCAACGTTCCTTTTGGTCTCTGCCAATACTGAAGCTTTTGAGAGTTTCATTTCCATAACTTCTAGACTGGGATTGCCAAAGGCAGTGGTAGCATGCGAAATCGAAAGGTCCAGATAATGAAGACATTCCTCAATACGTTGTTGACTTCTGAATATTCTACTTAATGAACCCGCAAAGATATAACAGTCATGTTCAGATCCTTCTACTAAGTGATCGTTGTATTGTTCAAAGAAAAATGGTTCGGCCTCACTTAACCTACCTAAGTCAATGAAATAATTATAAACATAAACCGGATCCAATTCTAGGCCTAAGGATTTATTGTATTCTTGCAATTGAAGGAACACCTTTTCACTTTCTCCAATCTTACCTGTACGGACTTTCAGCTTTAAGTTAAGTAAATAAACATACTGAATAATAGATTTCAGTTGAGATATATTTTTCTCCTTAGGTAGTGCCAAATGATAATTTTTATCAATAGCTCTTTGAGCGTACATAAGGCACTCCTCCGAATATTTCATACTATAAAGATAATTTTCATTGTTATAGCTATAGTATCCAATTGCGTAAAGCAAATTTAATATTACTAAAATTTCAATTTTGACCGAACTATCTTCTATGGAGTCTTTTTCTGTAATTTTTTTTCGTAGAATGGCTATGCTCTCTTCAAGAATTGTAGGGATTGACGCTAACTGCCCTAAATGTAATACCTCCCAAATAACGGACATAATCCTATTAGGATGTGTGTCTAAATCAACTTTTGATGAGTGATAGTTGAATTGATTTAAATAATTTTCTATTTTATCTTCTGAAATCGTTTTAGATTTGAGTTCAGACAAGAGAAGTTTTTCATAATAATTCAGAAGAACTGAATGTGTTTTTTTAAACTTTACAGCATTATTCTTTTGGAGGCTTTCAGATGCAAATTCCTTTAGCAAGCTATGAAAGTTCATGTTTTCACGTGTGCCTTTTACAAAAGAATATTGCAAAAGAGATTCTATATTCATAACAGCATCCGTACTGATGATATCGTGTACTTCTAATTCGTTAATTACATTCTGATTAAAATAGTTGGTAAGTGATAGGATTCCAATAATGTTGGAAATATAATCCGGTACATGGAGGAAAAACCTCATCAATACTGCCACTTGTGATGTTTTACTTCCATTTTCAAAATCCTTTAACGTAGCAATCTTTTCATTTTTAAGGATTTCTTCGTAAGTTGACACCTCTAGGTCCAGATAGAACGGCAGATATCCATCTTCTACATTTTCGCCAATTGAGTTACAAACAATGGCATTACGTATCAGCGGGTCTTCTATAGGAACGTTTTTAAGAAAAGAATCTGCATCTTCATAAGAAAACCCTTTAAGATAGTGGTGCTTAATATCAGCAATAAAACCAGTGTCCTTTTCTACTTCATCCCACCTTAGGCGGTCTCTTCCAAAAACTATAAATGATACCCCGGTCATATAATACATTAATTTTCTGATCCATGTATCCTTTAACAGGTTATCACGCTTTTCACCTTTCCAAAGTGTTTCGTAACCATCTAGAATAATTATAATTCGCTTTTGTTTTTTCCTTTCGCGAAGCTGTTGTTCTTTTAAAAACACAAAAACATCATATCCCAGAAGTTGCGGGAGCAGATTAAGAAGAGTAATTTTATCGTACTTGTCAATATCTTTCAGAACATAACTTACTTCAGAGTTTTTGAGCCATTGTACTACCTGATCCTTATCATCATCAACCATTTTTTTAATAAACGATCCTACCAAAGGAGTATTTTCTGACACAACATTAACACTGAAATCAAAAATGCTTTCCAGTACTCCTGCTAATTTCTGGTTACCATAAATTTCCTTTCCTTTTAATGAATAGAGAAAGGGATAGGATTCCTTCAAATTAATATTAGTAGATGTAAGCGACAAATACTTTAAAAGTCCTAGTGTAAATGCAGGTAAATATATATTACCTTGCTCTGTAAGAGTTTTGGCAATTGCCAAATAGGCTTCTACGGGTTGGCGCTTAACTTCATCGTTTTCGAAATCCAAATTGTCACAAAAAATGATATCTGCATTTTCTTCCCTCATAGGTATCAAACATTCTTGAACCAAAAAGATATTTTTTAAATACGATTTTCCTTGGCCGCCCTCTCCATATATTACATCAATTGACCGTTCATTATATAGAAGTTTTTTCTCTAAAATATTTTGCAATAACATTTTGAAACCATCCCGATTGGTAAAAACACGATTGGCTATAAATGATTTTTCAAAAGGGCTACTCATTAGTAAATCAATTAATTAAATGTAATTTACAAAAAATACTAAAACAGTTGTTTTATGTTTTTTTAATAAAAAACAAAAGCTAGTTTTCGTGTATTATATTAGTTAATCAAATTTGTCATTTAGTGGATTCAACCCGTTTATAACTTTTCTTGCCCAGGCCAGGTAATTCTCAGTATTTGGATTCATTTGATTTT
>TARA_R110002049_G_scaffold55382_1_pt1 | contig 11091 bp, 5 predicted proteins | sample TARA_R110002049 | Tara Oceans TARA_R110002049 (sample SAMEA4396941) | marine metagenome | biome: Polar Biome; feature: [SRF] surface water layer (ENVO:00010504); material: water (ENVO:00002006), including particulate matter (ENVO:01000060) such as... | depth 5 m
CGTCATGGCCGGCATTGGAGCTGTTCCCAAATTGAAGGTTCTTGTACATTAAGCGTTCCTCATCATGGCTTTCAGGATAGCCCATGACCCGTTTTCCGGTAAAACCATGTGCTTTATGTCCTATTCTGCTTATGTTGGAGTTTGATGCATAACCCATTGTTAATTGGTTGTACTGGTCGGTCATTTTACCCCACATCATAATCCCTTTGCCTTCGTCAATGCGGTAATTTGCCCATTGCTGTTCTTCGGTATCGCCCCCTAAATGCTCAAAGATCACATAGTGATCTGGATCAATTGACCATGAGTAATCCGCATATTCCTTTAAGACTGCAACACGATCGGCCTGATAATTATTGGTACAAGTTTCATCATTTGCAGTACAGTTTTGGGTAAAGCCTTTGGTTAAATCCCAACGAAAACCGTCAATATTGAATTCTTCAATCCAATGTTTAATTACACGTTTTACATAATTTTGTGTTCGGGCTTGCTGATGGTTAAAATCCTCACCAACACTATAGCTATGCGTTGCAACTTGGTTGAAATAAGGGTTTTCAGAACTTGGGTCTCCCCAGCCGTCGCCATCTGGGTCGTCCATCCATAGACGCACCATGGGGTTTCTGCCAAAAGCGTGGTTCAAGACAATGTCCAAAATAACAGCGATACCGTTTTGATGGCACAAGTCTATAAATTCCTTAAACTTATTTTCGGTACCATAATATTTATCCAGTGCCATATGGAACGAGGTATTATACCCCCAACTTAAATTGCCCTCAAACTCCATGTTTGGAAGCAGTTGTATGGCCGTTACATTTAAGTTTTTAAAATAATCTATCTTATCTATTAAGTCCTGGTAATTTTGGTCCTGGTCAAAATCCCTCAATAAAACCTGATACACCACCAAATCTTCCTTTTTGGGTTTTGTAAAATTAGGAACCACCCATGGATAAGCTGTTTTACCGGTTTGAAGCACCGTAACCTCTCTTTCCTGTCCTGTTGGGTAAGAAGGTAAATTAGGATACGTTGAGGCTGGAATTCCAGGATCATCAAACGGCGATAAAACCAATGTTGAATAAGGGTCTGCCGTTTTTACTAAAGCAGGAGAGTTCGCAATTGGTGTTTTATCAACCGCCCAATATTGATAGGTTTCTATTTGCCCTGGAGTAAGTCCAGTAAGTTCCAGCCAAAATTTACCTGAAAAATCTTTTTTCATAGCATAAGTAGCATTTGGTTGCCAATTGTTAAAACTTCCTGCTACATATACAAAACTTTTAAGTGTTGCATCAAGTACAAGTGTTGCTTTTGTGGGATCACCACTATTGTAATTGATACCATCTACTAAACCAGCAGGCATACCTAAAAATGAAGTTCCAGGATCTATAATCACACTGAATTTTTTTGTAATAGTTGTTGTGTTTAACGTTACTTCTAATTCGTAACTTTGATTGGATGTAATGTTGGTATGCGTATATGAATATGAAGCTATGTTAGATTGCGAGTTTATAATACTACCATTAGCCTTTAAAACGTAATTGGCATTTCCGCCTATATTTGATGCACCAATACTTAAATTATCACCTGAATTTAGGATATTTGCAGAATTAACTACTGGAGTAGTAAGCGTAACTTGAAAAGTGCCCACATCAAAAAAGAAATCACTACAACCATTCGCTTTAAATTGTTGAGAGCCATCTTCGTTTCTAAAAACGATTCCCATTTTAATTGCATTAGCAGCTTCTGTGGGTGTAAGACCATAATATGTTTCAGGAGTTAAGGTAATACTCCAGGTGCCATCACCATTACTGGTCATTTCTCCTACACCATCATCTTGACCCCAATTACCAATAGTATTTGTCCAAGGGTTGCTTTCTGGACCAACCCCAGAATGTATATAAACTTTGTTAGGGTTACTAAAACCATTACAGTCCGTCGCAACACTGTTGGCATCTACAGTTATTGTTATAGATTCATTAATTTGAAAAGGATTAGGCGTAATAGTTACTTGGCTATTTGCTATATAAGCCATTAATAACATTAATAAGAGTACTGTTTTTTTCATAGCAAAGGGTTTTATATATATTCAAAAAGGCTGTCTTTTATTTAGACAGCCTTTAATATAATATTATTTAATTAAGTGTAATGGAATATGTATATGCTCTTGGTGTACTAAGATCTAATACTATTGTGTAATTTCCATCTGTGTCAATAATTAAATTGTCGCCATCATTTTCCAAAAATCCATCTGGTCCAGTATCGCCATAATTCCAAGCCCAGCCATCATTAGCTCTAAATTTTAATTGCCCAGCAGTTAAATCTAAAGTTATTGTCCAAGTTGAAGTCACTGCATCGTAAGTCATATCATGATCTTCTCCTGGCGTTGGATCTGAACTAGGAGGCCAACCTAATGGAGTTGCATCACCAGTTACTGCCCAATCATACTTGATTTCAGAATAGGTTAAAGCGCCAGTATCTGCTGTTATAAAATAATGCCCAGCACCATTTGGATTTTCAATATTTCCTTCGCCATCAACAGCCAATATTTGTGTAAAACTTCCATCGACACCTGATGCATCACCCCAATCGGTATTTCCCCAATTAAAATCTCCATTTGCATCTGGTCCTACAAATTTGTGCTGACCATCCAACCAAACATAACCTTCATAATCTGTTGTAGATGTTGAAGATGCCTCTAGTTGAGGCGCTGTTGGTGGATCCCAACCTTGATGGTTTCCAGGAACAGCAATTCTTGCACTTGCAACAACTTCAACAGCTGTAATTGTTTTATTTACACCATCAACAGTAATTGCATATACACCAGGAGTACCAATAAATCTAAAATTGTTATCGCCATCTTGAGCGTCTTCAAAATTGGCATCTATGGTATAGCCATCATTTATAAAATAAGGATAATTCAATCCAGAGCCCCAATCACCATTTACAGTAAAAAATCTAAAAGCATCGTTGGCTAAATCTGTTGTAACTTCAAAAACATCTACTTGAGTTAAGGTCATTTCAACAGGTGTATCCCAACCCCATCCTGCTACAGGTACTCCAGCACCAACCAAAAACAATGCCTCTGGGAAAGTGATTTCTACAATAGTAAAAGTATTGGTATTTAAATCTACAACAATATCATAATTACCTGCTGAATAACCAGAAAGGTTAACACCTCCAAATTTTGTAAGGTCATTTGAACCAGCTTCTACCAATTGCCAAACAACTTCATCACTCGTATTACTTGGGATGAAATTAAATTCGTCACCATCTAATAAATCTACATTAATAGTAAATATGTTAAACTCTGAAGAATTCATCGGTACTCCTTGTGCTGGATCCCAATTTGTAAACGTACCGTTAACAAACAATTCGGCAACCTCAATAACAAATGGCGTAACAGATAGAGATACTGTATTTGATACTTCTCCATTAGATGCTACTACTCTTACATCTATATTAGATGATACTGCTTGAGGTATTCTTACCGTATTTACAAGAAAGGTGTTTAATTCTTCAACAGATAAGGTGAAATTATCTAAATCGGATGTTCCAGCAGTAAAACTCTCAGCAAAATCTGTAGCAGACTTTGCAAATTCTATACTGTATGAAGCACCTGTATTTTGAGTATCTGCCCAAGTTACAGTTAATGCTTGGTTGTCTGGATTTGCTCTGTTTAAAACAATATTAGACCCTGAATTAGGAACCTCTATCAAGAAACTAGCTTCAGGTTGTTCTAATATAAACTTATCATCATCACTACAGGAAAAAGCGACTATTACAACTAAGAGACTTACAATAATTTTATATAAATTTTTCATAGCATTAATTTAAAGTTAGTGTATAAGTGTATGCTCTAGGAGTGCTCAAGTCTAATACAACCGTATAGTTGCCAGCAGCTGGTACGGCAATGTTTGCTGATCCAGCTTCACTTTCTAAAGATCCATCGGCATCAGTATCTCCATAAGCCCAATCCCAATTATCATTGGCTCTAAATTTAATTTCTTCAGCAGTTAAATTAAGTGTGATTGTCCAGGTTTCAGAAACTGGATCATAGGTCATATCTTGGTCACTATCCCAATTGTCGGGAGTTGCAGAGCCAATAAGCCCCCAATTGTATAAGGTTTCAGAATAGGTTAAAGCATCAGTATCTGCCTGGATAAAATAATGTCCTGGACCACTAGGAGCTCCAATATTTCCTTCACCATCAGCAACCAATAATTGAGTGTAACTTCCGTCAACACCCGATGCATCTCCCCAATCTATATTATCCGGAGTAAAGCCAAAGTTTCCACTGCTATCTGGACCAACAAATTTGTGTTCTCCGTCTAACCATACGTAGCCTTCATATTGAGTATTTCCAAATTCTAAGGAGGCTAACAAAGGCGCTGTAGAAGGATCCCATCCTTGATGATTTCCAGGTACAGCTATTGTTGGTAACTCGGTTGTAAATGGTGTTACTAAAACTGTTATAGGTTCTGAATATATTGGTAATTCGTTTTGCGAGCCTATATCCGATTTAATCCTGATATCTAAGCTGGCTTCAGAAAATGGCACGAAACCTAAATCGGAAACAGCAGTATTAAATTCTGAAATAGTCATTGCAAGAAATGTATTTGTTGTAACCGTTGCAATAACAGGTTCTGCAAAATTTGTTCCTGTATTGGCAAATTCAACACTATAATTTATAACAACTGGTGTTTGGTAACTTGCCTCTTCCCAGCTAATAGTAATTGCGGGATTTGTAGATGTTTCTTCTATATTCAGCACAAATACATCGTTATTTAGAGGGGTATTAATTACTGCGCTAATACCACTGTCAGAACTTAATTGTATTAGTTCTATATCATCTTCACAAGACCAAAAAAGCAAGGTGAAGCAGCTGAAATAGATTAATTTATATATATGTTTCATTTTCATAATATTTAAAAATTAATACCCTTGGTTTTGGGTCATGTTTGTATTGGTCGATAATATGTTCACTGGTATAGGAAATACATTTCTAAAGTCACCAACTGAAGACCCATTAACGACATTACCTTTAAAAGGCCATAAATAGCTATTTGTGGTAAAGTAATTGTATCGTACTAAATCGGTGCGTCTTTGACCTTCCCAATACAATTCCCTAGAGCGTTCGTCCAACACAAAATCTAACGTTAGATCACCACTATCAATATTTCCTGATGTATCTCCATAAGCTCGTAATCTTAATTCATTTATTTTAGTAACAGCCAAGTCTAAATCTCCGCCTCCACCTCTTAAGCTGGCTTCGGCATAGTTTAAATAAATTTCGGCCAACCGTATCAATGGTAAATCGGTATCAACAAGATCTCCTCTGGTATCACTTCCAGCATTTCCATTGGAATCTACATTTTTAAATTTTCTAACCGCATAACCGTCTTCAAAAGTAGTAATAGTTGCTATTTCTAAATTCTGGCCATCAGTATGGAACATCCCTCTTCTATCGCCGTCTAGCTCAAATTTGTTAACCATGGCTTTTGTAGTACGTAAACCAAACCAACCACCATTAACCCCAAAATCGGTAGGATCCATAGTGCCGCCAATAGCTGCATGCACCAAAAAGGTTGTGCCCCCAAAAGTTTGAGAACTTAGGCCATCAAAATTTAAAGCAAAAATAAATTCATTTTGCGCCCCATTGCTATTGTTATCTGCCAAAAATAATTCGTCGTAAGCAGTACCATTACCATTGGCATCATTCATATTTATACTGTAGGATGAGTTCATGACATTATTTGAAAATATTACAGATTCGCTGTATTTAGGAGTTCCTGTCCAAACTTCGGCATTTAAGTATAAACGCGATAATAAGGCCCAAGCGGCAACTTGGTCCACACGGCCATATTCATTAGAACCACTTGGTGCTAATTGATCTTGAATTTCCAATAATTCAGATTCAATAAATGCAAAAATGTCTGCTCTATTGCTTTGTTGCGGCAGATCTGTCGAAACTACAGTTACAAATGGCACATTAGCATATAAATCTATAAGATTATAATAGGCATAAGCTCTTATAAATCGAGCTTCTGCAATAAATGTCTGTACCTCTGGATCAGTTAATGCCGTTGCATTTGTAATGAATGAATTTGTAAAACTTACTGTTTGCGCCAAACGCGAATACATGGCTTCTATAAAGTCGTTACTGCTTGACCAAGACATGGCATGTAAATTTGGCAATCCCGTATCTGCCCAAGCTACTACAGCATGATCCGTAGTTAGTTCGTTAAGGTTAAACAACATTCTCGAAAATTGTGAGAACCCTTCATCAATATCTGCAATATCTGGCTGTCCAGCTGGACCTTGTTGACCGGTAAGCGTTAAAGCAGCATATAATTTTGCTAAAGCTCCCTTGGCGACATCTACATTTGCAAACACATTCTCTTGTGTAAAACTATCTGGATCAATGGGTGATTGATCTAAATCCCCAGTACATGATGTTATAAAAAACGTGATAGTGATACCAAAAATAATTTTTTTCATTTTATTTTTCATTTTTCTAATTTTTTAATTAAAAATCAATATTAACACCAAAAACATAGGTTCTAGGTCTTGGATAAAAATTATTGTCAATGCCACCTGTTATTTCAGGATCCAATCCATTATAATCGGTTACAGTCATTACATTTTGGACTGATCCGTAAAGCCGCAAACCAATGTCCTTAATGGTGCCTTTGGGTAAACTATACCCTAATGTAATATTATCAACTTTAAAAAAAGAAGCATCTTCAATATTGTAATCACTTAATAAGTTCTGCTCTGTTATGTCAATAAAACCTGTATTTAAAAAATCGGAATGTAGGTTTGTTAAAATACTGTTTTGAGTGGCTCTTGTTAAATACGCATTGCTTGAGGCTACATTGTTATAGGCATAATTACCAATGCTAGCTCTTGATATTATGGCTAAATCCCAATTTTTATAAGATACATTGGTGTTTAACCCCATAATTAGGTCGGCAAAGGGGTTTTTGTATATATACCTGTCATCACTATTTATGACATTATCCCCATTTCTGTCCACAAAAGCACCTTCTATAGGTTTCCCATCAGTATCATATATTTGTTTATAGACTAAAAAACTAAATGGCACTTCGCCTTCTTGATGCGTTTGAATGTTGTTGCCAACACCACCACTAATACCACCAACAGCCTGTTCAAAAGGAAGCTTGATAATTTTATTGTCATTAAAAGCTATATTATAATTGATACTCCACTCAAAATCATCGGTTTGAAGAGGCACAACATTTACCTCAAATTCAACACCTCTATTTCGCATATCGCCAATATTTTTATCTATTCTACTTCCAAAATTAGTAAAGGGGTCAATACTCGCACTAGCTATTAAATCTTTGGTGTCTTTTTGATATACGTTTACCGAACCCGATATTCTGCTATTTAATAGGCTATAATCCAACCCTATATTAATCGTTTCACCAACTTCCCAACGTAAATCTTCATTAATGGGCTCCGGTCTGAAAGTTTGCAGAAACGCAGAACCAAATTGATAATTTGCAGTACTTTGACTTCCGGTATATCGTGTTAAAAATTGATAATCCCCTAATCCGTTAACATTACCAATCTTTCCATAACCTACACGTAATTTTAATTGATTCAAGAATGAATCTGCCATAAAATCTTCTTTATGTATGTTCCAGGCCGCTGCTACAGATGGAAAATAACCCCATTGGTTATCAGGATTTAGTTTAGACGAGGCATCTGCTCTTAAGGTTGCCGTTAACAAATATTTACCATTGTAATCGTAATTCAATCTGCCAAAATAAGAGAGTAATACACTTTTGGATTTATCAATAAACTCAAAAGTATTCCCTTGTTCTTGTTTTTCGCTATCAAAATCAAAATTATCAAACTCAAAAGATTGATACGAATATCCGGCAACAGCAGTAATGTTATGTACCTCGTTAATCGATTTTTTATATGTTAAATATGCATCAAATAACTGGTTGGTGGCTTCTTGATTGAATGTCGTTCGAGACCCATCAAAAGTAGGGTCTGAAGTTGGAATAAATTCTGAAGTAAGCTTTCTTCCACCACTATTCGATTTGTCGTAGCCTACATTAACCGTTGCTGTTATGTCAGGAAAGAAATGTAATTTGTAGTCAAATTTGGCATTACCAACAAAACGTCTTATTTCGGCAGTATCATCCACTAAATCAATTAAAGCCCTAGGGTTTGTAGGAGCCAAATTAAATTGTTGATTTGTACTAGGATCAATCCAAGCAAAATAGCCTGCAAATGGGGAGTTGACATCAAAAACCGATTGGGTTGGGTCAAATTCCACTGCTTTACCAATAGCCTCTCTGTTGCCAAAGGTGTTTTCTGTGTACATACCACGCGCATTCAATTCTATTTTTAAATGATCGTCTAAAAGCGTAGGTGTTAAACTTAAGGAAGCTGTTGTACGTTTAAAATTGTCACGTTTTAATGTACCGTCTCGGTCAGAGTATCCAACCGAAGCGCGCATTGGTACGCCCCAAGCACTACCTAAAGCACTAAATGAATGATCGCTACCAACGGCATTTGCATAAATCTGGTCTTGCCAATCGGTCTTTGAATTGCCTAATCTTGCAATAGCAGCAGCATCACCTGTTGAATTAACGAGACTACTAAATTGTTCAGCAGATAAAAGATCTACTTTGTCAATTGGGGTATCAAAAGTTGTTAATGAATTAAGGCTGAATTTAAATTCTCTGTCTTTTCCTTTTTTGGTCGTAATTATAATCACACCATTTGCTGCCCTTGACCCATAAATGGCAGTAGCAGAAGCATCTTTTAATACCACCATGCTTTCAATATCGTTTGGGTTAATAAAGTTTAACGGGTTTCTTGATCCGCCAACACCATTATTATCTATTGGTAAACCATCAATAACATACAAAGGGTTGTTGTTTAGAGATATGGAACTATTTCCCCTAATCCTAATTTCCTGGCCTTCACCGGGAGCTCCACCACCAGAAGTTATGGATACACCGGCAACCTTTCCTTGAATCAGTTGTTGTGCAGAAACTATAGGACCGTCATTAAAATCTTCTGAAGTTATTAAATCTGTTGCTCCTGTTAAATCTTCCTTCTTTACACTACCATAACCAATAATAACAATCTCATCTAATTGAGCTGCATCTTCAGCCAATTGAACATTTAATGTTGCTTGACCGGAGAATGTAATTTCCTGTAGTTGATAGCCAATATAAGAAAAGACCAAAACATCTCCATTGTTGACTTCTAGTGTGTAATTACCATCAAAATCTGTCGCAGCTCCAGTTGATGTGCCTTTTATAAAGACATTTACCCCTGGAAGCGGAATAGAAGTTGATTGTTCTGTTACTGTTCCTTTTATGGTATTTTGCGCAAATATGAAGATGGGCAAAAAGAGCATAAACAACAGTAATTTTTTAGTTGTTGTTTTCATACAATATTGTTAATTTAATGACTAATTTAGTTTGTTATATTTTCACTTCTCGAGTATAAAATTATGTAAAGAAATGGTTAAGAAATAATTTTTGATTACGAAATTCTCAACGAAAACGTTTTCGTGTTAACAACTTTTTGATTTTAGAGTAAAATACTGAGAAAACTAAATTTAATCAAGATTAGTTTAATATCTTTAGAGTAAATATTTTAAAGGCTATCATTTAAAAAATTAATGAAAAGAAAAATTACCTTAAAACAAATAGCACGAGAATTGGATGTATCAATTTCTACCGTTTCTAAAGCGCTGAGCAACAGCAAGGAAATTAGTGAAGATACCACGCAAAAAATTCAAGCTTTTGCCAAACTTTATAATTACCGGCCCAATAATATAGCCCTTAGTTTAAAAAACCGAAAGACTAAAACCATCGGTATTTTAATTCCTGAAATTGTACACCATTTTTTTTCAACCGTTATTCGAGGTATTGAGAGAATTGCCAACAGGCGGGGCTATAATGTTATAGTTGGCTTATCTAACGAATCGTTTACCAAAGAAATTATAAACATGGAATTGCTGGCAAATGGCAGTATTGATGGGTTTATTCTATCCATTTCAAAAGAAACATTGTTAAAGCAAGATTACCATCATTTTAATGCCACCATAAACCAAGGGATGCCCATAGTTATGTTTGATAGAGTGGTAAATGAAGTTGATTGCGATAAAGTAATTGTTGATGATTTTATTGGTGCAGTAAAAGCAGTAACCAAACTTGTTGAAAACGGTTGCAGAAATATAGCCCTTATTACCACCATGGATTATGTAAGTGTGGGCAGGTTAAGAACCCAAGGGTATTTAGAGGCTTTAGAACAAAACAATATACATGCAAACCCAAATTTAATATTAAAAATTGATGATAGTTTAGATGTTGAAAACCATTTAGAAATTTTAGAAAATGAAATCGGTCTGTTTTTTAAAGCAAACCCGAAAACAGATGGTATTTTTGCCGTAAACGAACTCTATGCAGTAACTGCAATGAAAGTAGCCAGAAAACTAGGGTTTAGTATTCCTGATGATATTCAAGTTATTGGTTTTACAGATGGCGTATTATCAAAACACGCAACTCCTAGCCTTACCACTGTTAGCCAACACGGGCAAAAAATGGGCGAACAGGCGGCAAATTTATTAATAGACAGATTGGAAGCAGAAGATGTTGAAACCGAGCAATACTTCACTAATAATGACACAAAAAAAGACTTTATAAAAGTGGTTATTGAGACCGAAATAATTGAGAGGGAATCGACTAAATAAAAGAGTTGGCTTACAGTCGCAGTCGCAGTTTTCAATAAGATTCGTATCTTATTTTTATTCCCAAAAAGCGGTTACGAAATACTGGGAATTTGCATAAAGAAGCAAAGAACCTTGTGTTAAAAAGCATCTAAAATTGTTTAAAACCCATTAAAAATACGCTGTTCAGAAAGTCTGAGGATATCCTACTTAACTCCTAGCTCTTAACGCCTAACTCCCAACTCATTTTCCCACTTATATCAGCCCTCTTTTTCAACACATTAGATTCCCGCAAATAATAGTTTTAGAAAAAAAACATTAGGAATAAATAAAATCTTTTATATCTTTGAACCAAATTCAAAACTTATATTTTC
>TARA_R110002049_G_scaffold14311_7_pt1 | contig 11085 bp, 9 predicted proteins | sample TARA_R110002049 | Tara Oceans TARA_R110002049 (sample SAMEA4396941) | marine metagenome | biome: Polar Biome; feature: [SRF] surface water layer (ENVO:00010504); material: water (ENVO:00002006), including particulate matter (ENVO:01000060) such as... | depth 5 m
GACGGCACAAAGCAGATATCCTGGCTGTCCGGCTTTTGCGCCACATGCAAATTCAGATCTTCGGCAATCTGGCGGGTTTCAGCCTTGCTCAGGCCACCCAGCGGAAAGCGGATGAAATCGAGTTGCTCCTGAGTGGTGGCAAACAGGAAATAGCTCTGATCCCGGTCATGGTCGAGCGGACGGTACAATTCGCGATGCCCGTCAGCGCGCAGCCGGCTGCCGATATAGTGCCCGGTGGCCAGGGCCGCAGCGCCCAGACTTCTGGCGGTTTCCAGCAGATCTGAAAATTTAACGGTCTGGTTGCAGGCCACGCAGGGAATCGGAGTTTCCCCCGCCACATAGCTTTCCATGAAAGGATTGATGACCTGCTCGCGGAATTTCTGCTCATAATCCAGCACGTAATGCGGCATATCCAGCATATCGGCGACACGGCGCGCATCATGAATATCCTGGCCGGCGCAGCAGGCACCCTTTTTGTGGGTGGCTTCGCCGTGATCATAAAGTTGCAGCGTCATGCCGATGACCTGATAGCCCTGACGCTTCAGGATGGCGGCGGTCACCGAGGAATCGACGCCACCGGACATGGCAACAACAATGCGCGTGTCTTCCGGCTTTCCCGGTAAATCAAGACTGTTCAGCATCACAAAGGTCCAGAGAGTTCATATGCAAAGCATGCATATAGTCCGACAATGACGAAACCCAAGCGGTTCCGGTCATTTGGCGGCGTTTTAGGCTGATCTGTGCAGCCACGCAAGACCGGCCCGCTTAATCAGACATGGTAATCTGGCGGGCAATGCGGCGGCAATTGCCGCATGGGCCGGTAATTTTTGCCGCATCCGCAGGGGTCACTTTATGCCATTTTCCTTATCTGACTGAAAAAATTGAAGAAAAATAGAAAGATCATCTGGCCCTTGGTTTGCATAGAAGCTGTGCCAGTCATGTTTCAGACATGTTTCGGCATTTTGGAGTGGGTTATGTTTGTTTCCTCGCTTCCGCAGGTTGCTGCGGAGGCATCGCAGTCCGGGCAGTCCGGCCAGTCTGGCAAGACCGGAATAATCGGACCTTCAGTCCCGGCGCCAGCCGGTTCTGAGGGCGGTTTTGCTGCGTGGCTGCAATCCGGCTTGCAACCACCCACCGCACTTCCTGCACTCATTGCGCTGCCGCAAGCCGATTTGCCTCCGGGCATGTCTACGGCGCTGCAGAATTTCCCCAACATAACGACCGGGCAGCTTTCCGGTCCCGATGCGAACGCAGTTCTCAACGGCGCGCCGGGACGAGCCACATTCCCGGCACAAGGCGCTCAAGCGTTTTCGCAATTGGCAACCGGCCGAATGCCGGATCAAACCGGACTTGTGACCGGACAGGGATCCGGACAAAAGCCAGAACAAACGACTGGACAAACGACTGGGCAGCCAATTGGGCAGGCTGGCCGATCTGTCGATGGACCGCCAGTCATCACTGCCACAATGGACGCAAACAAGGGCGACCCGGCTTTGGCGCGTATAGCCGGTTTGGTGCTGGCCAATGAAGTTGCCGGATCTCAGGGTCAGAAATCCGGTGCCGCCTTTACCGGCCAGACAGATCTGCCGACCGCCACCGGTCGCATCCACTCTGAGTCCGCGCCGCAGACAGCGGCGCAAAATGCCACTCAGCCGCAATTGCCATTTCTGCCATCGCGTCCGCAGATGTTGACAGGACAATCGCCGCAGGCGTCTACGTCTGACGCCACCGGCAAACCCAATCCGTCAATCAATTCAGCGGATATTGCCGTGCAGATGGCGCGTTATAAGGCTGAGGGCCAGAATCAATTCACCATTCGTCTTACTCCTGAATCGATGGGCACAATAACCATCCGCCTGAACGTCGGTGCCAATTCCAATCTGACTGCGCAGATGCTGGTCGAAAAGCCGGAAACCCTGGCGTTGCTGCAAAAAGACATGGCCGGCCTGGAAAAGGCATTGAAGGCGCAGGGGTTTACCACCAGCACCGGTGATCTGACCGTCGCGCTGAAGGCGGCAGGTTCGCTGGCGCGTGGCGGAGATGCCGCGATGAACAATGCCTCTGACCAGCGCTTCGGACAAAGTCAGTCACAAACTCAAAATCCGGCCCAGAACGCAACACAGAATGCAGCGCAGGGCCAGACCACCGCGCAAAGCCAGAATGCGGCGAACCCGGCGCAGGCCTTGAACGCCCAGCAGGCATCCAATCCTCATCTGGCAGCGTCGGGCGGCGCGGATCGGCCCGGTTCGGGAATGCCGCTATCCTCAGGTGATATGGGATTTCAGCAGTCTCATCAGGATCGTGGCACCGACGGTCAGGACGGATTTGACCACGGCCCGCACGGACAGTTTGGACACCTGGAGGCGGATGATGCGGAAACAATATCGCCGGAAATCGCAAGCGTGATTGCCAATGCCTATCACGGGCGCAATTTTCTGATCGGCATGTCCAGCCGGATTGACCTTTCGATATGACATTTGGAGCACACACATGGACGTAAGCGGAATTGGTGCTCTGGCGAGCACAGCAGGCAATAATGGCGCGGCCAGCACGGACCAGTCGGAACTGATCCAGAGCTATGATCAGTTTTTGCAGATTCTGACCGCACAATTGCGCAATCAGAGTCCTTTGGAACCTTTGGACGCGAATGATTTTACCCAGCAACTTGTGCAGTTCTCATCCGTTGAGCAGGCCATCAAGACCAATGACTCGCTGGCATCGCTTATTGCCCTCAGTGCCTCGAACGAGGCCACGAGCCTGGTCGGATATCTGGGACAGACGATTTCGGCCGAAGGGTCAGCGACCACGCTGCAGGACGGACGTGCCACATGGAATCTGTCGGCAACCCGCTTTGCAAGCGATTCACAGATCACCATCCGCAATGCAGTCGGCTCCATCGTCTACAATGACGAGGGAACATTGGAAGCGGGCAAATCAACCTATGTCTGGGATGGCAAGACAAATGACGGCGCGTCTGCACCCGAGGGTCTCTACAGTATCACGGTTGAAGCACGGGATGCGGCTGGCGAACTGGTCAAGGTATCGACAGCGATTTCCGGAAAAGTGACAGGCGTCGATTTCCAGACATCTCCCTCAGCCCTGCTTGTGGGTACTGCACGGGTTCCCATTACCTCGCTGACAGCTGTCCAACTGACTCAGTAACACAGCCGCTCATACGGCCTTTTCCGCTTGCACTGCAGTTGGTTGTCAGCCTGCAGCAGCGCTTGCGGCCGACCGCTTTTCAGACGGTTCAAATTGTTAGCAAATCCTTACAGTCACCTTAGGCAAAATTTAAGGCGTGAGCGCTAAAGTCGCCTGGTCTGGTCACATCAGATTTGAGTGTGAGAGTACTGATGACCGATCGCATAAAACCGCGTGTCAAATACGTGATCGGCCCCGATGGGTCGCCACTTACTATTGCTGACCTGCCTCCGGCCTCAACTCGTCGTTGGGTCATTCGCCGCAAAGCCGAAGTAGTGGCTGCTGTTCGTGGTGGTCTTTTGAGCCTGGAAGAAGCCTGCAACCGTTATACTTTGACGGTCGAGGAATTTCTTTCCTGGCAATTATCGATAGACAGCCATGGTCTGGCAGGATTACGAACGACGCGCATTCAGCAGTATCGCTGAACTAAAACAAATTGAAAAAACCGGCGGCAACGCCGGTTTTTTTGTGCCTTCATCCCAGTGGTTTCGCGCCACGCGGGCGCTGGCAGGCTCAATAGAACAATCATTCAGCTCATTATTTTGACTCACTGTAGCGATCTTGAAAATCTGGCCCGGCAGTGTCGTGAGCCCGGCTGATTCACCCTTTCTTAATTCCTGTTAAGGACTTGTTTACCCTTAGGTAGGTAATTTTTACCTACTGGCCCTGACTCGCTGGCCAGCCATACCATTAACCCCGCAAATAGAGTTCCTTTGTGCTCGAACTTACCCGCTTCATTAAATCGATAGGTGTTGTGCGATTAGCCGCCATGGGCGTTGTTGCCGCCGTTCTTATGGGCTTTTTTGCACTGATTATTTCCCGTGTCACAGCGCCTTACATGGTGCCGCTTTACACTGATCTCAGCTTCGAAGATTCGGCGGCGATTGTTGACGAACTGGAAAGTCAGGCTGTTGTCTATGATCTGCGCAATGAGGGGGGCATCATCCTCGTGCCGAAGGAAAATGTTCTGCGGCTGCGTATGTCTCTTGCAGAAAGCGGTCTTCCTTCCGGTGGCAGCGTCGGTTACGAGATTTTCGATCGTGGCGACACGCTGGGCGCGACCAGCTTTGTGCAGAATATCAACAGGTTGAGAGCCCTTGAGGGAGAATTGGCGCGGACAATTCGCGCCCTGCAACGTGTCACTCAGGCCAGGGTGCATCTGGTCATCCCCGAACGGCAATTGTTTCAGCGCGACACAGAAGCGCCAACAGCGTCGATTGCGCTCAAAGTACGCGGTGAGTTGAGCAACAGCCAGATTCAGGCCATCCGCCAGCTTGTCGCTTCGGCAGTTCCGGGTTTGAAGCCATCCCGCGTGTCGATTGTCAATGAATCAGGACAATTACTGGCGAATGGCGAGGATACTCAGGCCGGTGGTGCCATGCTTAGTGCTCTGGATGAAAAGCGCGAAGCACAGGAGGCTCGCCTGCGCCGCGCTGTTGAGGAGATCGTATTTCAGGTTGTCGGAGATGGCCGCGCCCGGGTTCAGGTCACTGCTGAACTGGACCGCAACCGCATCACACAGACTGCAGATGTCTATGATCCCGAAAGTCAGGTTGTCAGATCATCTCAATCCCGCTCCGAAGCCAGTAATGCTGCAGAAGACGTTGCTGCCGGAGGAGTTTCAGTCGGCAATGAATTACCCGGAGCTGGGGACAATAACGGTGACAACGGATCGAACTCCGCCCGTGAAACCTCAGAAGAAGTTGTCAATTACGAAATCTCCCGGACCACCACCACGGAAATCACCGAAGCCGGCAGCCTGCGCAAATTGTCTGTCGCAGTTCTGGTGGATGGAATTTACACCCAGGAGCAGGGCAGCGATCTGACCTATACCCCGCGCAGCGATGAGCAATTGCAGCAGATTGCAACTCTGGTGCGCTCGGCAGTCGGGTTCGATGCACAGCGTGGCGACCAGGTCGAAGTTGTGAATATGCGGTTTGTTTCCAATGCCGCGCCTGCGGCGGAGGCGCTTGTCGAACCGGGCTTCTTCGATTTCTCCTCTGGTGATGTCATGCAGTTTGCCGAACTGGGTGTGATGCTTCTCATGACCCTGTTGCTGGTGCTGTTTGTGTTGCGGCCTTTAGTTCGCAAAATCCTGAGCCCGGAGCAGGTGGAAGTCAAAGCCGTCGCGGCTCAACCGGCCGGACAGGAGGGTGGCGAAGTCATTCAGCCCGGCAGCCCGGATCCACGGCTGGAAAAAGCTCAGGCGACGGGCGCGGCGCGGGCAGACATGGTGCGCCAGGTCAGCGAGATGGTGCAGACAAGCCCTGACGATGCGGCTGCCATTCTGCGCAACTGGCTGCAGGAGGCCGCGTAATGAGTGACGTGGCAGCGGTCGGCGAGCTTCAGATTTCTGAACATGCGGTGAACCGGAAATTGAATGGCGCAGACCGTGCGGCGGTTCTGTTGCTGTCCTTGGGCGGTGAGTACGGCGCGGAAGTCTGGCAGCGGCTTGATGAATTGGAAATCAAGGAGATCTCGTTGGCGATGGCCCGACTGGGGCCAGTCTCCCCGACCATGATGGAAAATCTGCTGGTTGATTTTGTTGCCAAATTGTCCGCCAAGGGCGCCGTCTTGGGCAATTATGAATCGACCGAACGGCTGCTGGCTTCAATTCTTCCTGACGATCAGGTCAAATCCATCATGGAGGAAATCCGCGGGCCGGCCGGTCGCACCATGTGGGAAAAACTCTCAAATGTTCAGGAATCCCTGCTGGCCAACTTCCTCAAGAATGAATATCCGCAAACGGTCGCTGTGGTTCTGTCCAAGATCAAATCCGATCATGCATCCCGTGTCCTCAGCCTGTTGCCGGAAGAACTCTCCCTGGAAGTGATTAACCGGATGCTGCGCATGGAATCGGTCCAGACCGACATCCTCGACAAGATCGAGCAGACCTTGAGGGTGGAATTCATGGCCAATCTGTCGCGCGGCAGCAAGCGCGATCCGCATGAACACATGGCCGATATCTTCAACAGTTTTGATCGTCAGACCGAAGCGCGCTTCATGTCGTCTCTGGAGGAGGAAAACGAAGAATCGGCAGAAAAAATCAAAAACCTGATGTTTACCTTCGATGATCTGGCGAAACTGGAAGGCATGGCGATACAGGGTCTGCTGCGTCTGATCGAACGGCCGCAACTGGCATTGGCACTGAAAGGTGCAGGCGAGGGCCTTCGCGATTTGTTTTTCGAAAACATGTCCCAGCGCGCTTCCAAATTGTTGCGTGATGACATGGAGGCAATGGGCCCTGTCAGATTGAAAGATGTCGATGAAGCCCAAAGCGCCATGGTCAACACCGCAAAAGATATGGCTTCACGCGGTGAAATTACGATTTCCGGTAATCAGGGAGAGGACGAGTTGGTTTACTAGACCGGCGGGCACATTATGGATGCAACAATTACAGATTCAGTCCCGTTCCGATTTGACCTTGATCTGTCGGCCAATGCCCTGACCCTGCAGGAACGCCTCAAAGCAATGGAGGCCGACCAGATGGCATTGCAGGCACAACACAGCACAGAACTGGCTGAAGCACGGGCGGACAGCGAAGCCAAAGGGCGCGCGTCCAGCGAAGCCGCTGCTGCCAAACAGATGGCAGAGGAAGTTGCCAGATTGTCCGGTCGGGCCGCAGAACTTCTTGCCATGAGAGACAGTCTCGGGGAACAGCTTGAGCGCGAAGCCTGCGACCTGGCCTACACAATCGGATGCCATCTGGCCGAGACGGCCCTAGCCAAAAACCCCTTTGCCGAAGTCGAAGCGTTGTTGAAGGACGCACTGGCCGCTTTGTCTGATACGCCGCATCTCATTTTGTATCTGCCTGAGCAGATCGCTGAAGCAATTGCACCGCAGGTGACAGGCTTTCTCGATGAAAAAGGATTTTCCGGCCGCCTGATCATCAAAACCGACCCGGACTGGACGCTCGCCGATCTGCGGCTTGAATGGTCTGAAGGTCATCTGGTGCGCGACCGCAGTGAAGCGGAAGCCGCCCTGCGTGAAACCATAACAAATTATTTCGAGGCCCTCTGATGAGTGACACAACTGACAAAGCGTCCGGCGCCCTGCCGCTCGACGACCACGGCGCTTCCACCAACAGATCCGATTCAGTGGATCCGGAAACGCCCAGAACTGCTGCCGATCTGGAAAAGCTGTTTGATGTGCCGGTGCGGGTTTCCGCCATTCTCGGCCGCGCTCGCATGCCGGTCAGCGAATTGCTCAAACTCGACGAAGGCACGGTCATCGAGTTGGACCGCAAGATCGGCGAAGCGATTGATATCTATGTCAATGACAGGCTGGTGGCACGTGGCGAAGTGGTGCTGGTGGACAACAAACTCGGCGTCACGATGACTGAAATTATCAAGACAGACAATTAGGGATTGAAATGCGTATTTTGATTATCGGCAGTCTCAACGGTCAACTGACCCTGGCCACGAAAATGGCCATGGCAGAGGGCGCAAGGGTGGTTCATGCCGAATCCGTTCTGCAGGCCCTGCAGGTGCTGAACGGTGGCACGAGCTTCGATCTGGTCATGGTCGATGTGATGCTCAACGTTGCCGATCTGGTCAATGGCATTACCCGGGCGCGAATCCATCTTGATGTTGTTGCCTGCGGAATCGATCCTGATGCGGAAGTGGCAGTAGCGGCTATCCGGGCCGGCGCGAAGGAATATATTCCCCTGCCGCCGGAGCCGGAACTGATCGCGGCCATTCTCGCCGCAGTGGCCCGCGAAAGCGCGGATGTGATCTATGCAGATCCCAAATCCAAGGCCCTGATCGATCTGGCCGAGCAGATTGCCCCATCGGACGCGACGGTTCTGATCACCGGTGAATCGGGCGTAGGCAAAGAAGTTTTTGCCAAACACATTCATGCCAAATCACGCCGGGCGGGCGCGCCTTTTATCTCGCTCAACTGTGCTGCGATTCCCGATCAGCTACTGGAATCAGAATTGTTCGGACATGAAAAAGGTGCCTTCACCGGGGCCGGATCAAGGCGCATCGGCAAGTTTGAGGAAGCTGATGGCGGCACGTTGCTGCTTGATGAAATCAGCGAGATGGATCTCAGATTACAAGCCAAATTGCTGCGCGCGCTGCAGGAACGGGTCATTGACCGGGTCGGCGGCAACCGGTCGATCGCAGTCAATATCCGGATTCTGGCAACCAGCAATCAGGATTTGATGCAGGCGGTTTCAGAAAACCGCTTTCGCGAAGATCTGTACTACCGTCTGAATGTGGTCAATCTGGTCATCCCACCATTGCGCGAACGGCCTCAGGATATTGTCATTCTGGCACGGCATTTTGCAAAAAAATATGCCCAGATAAATGGCTTTCCCTCGCAGCGTCTGACAGCCCAGCTCGAAGAGGTGCTGATGGCAGCGCCCTGGCCGGGCAACGTCCGCGAGTTGGAAAATGCAATTCACCGGGCGGTGCTGCTGTCCGGCAACGAAGCCATTTCGGAAGCGGCTTTGAATATACCACTTCAATCCGCGTCTGCCGGAGCGGCCTTCAGTGCCAGCGGCAGCGCTGCGCAGATGGCTGCGGCAACGGCACGCACGATGGTGGGCCGCACAGTGGCCGATGTCGAGCGCGAGTTGATTCTGGAGACACTGGATCACTGTCTTGGCAACCGCACTCATGCCTCGAATATTCTGGGAATTTCAATTCGCACTCTCCGCAACAAACTGAATCAGTATTCAGATGAAGGCGCGGATATTACGGCACCGGGGGGACAGCGCGGTGTTCCTGCCTTTATCTCGTGAAGGCTGATTTGTGAGCGATACCACCCAACGTCAGGGCGTAACCGGCGCAGCGTCGACCGGCGGATTCAAATGGCCCGGATTTGATCAGCTTGCCAAACGAGCCGATCTCGGGCTTGCACTTGCAGTGATCTTTATCATCCTGGTTCTGATCATGCCGCTGCCCTCGGCAGTGCTTGATTTGCTGCTGGCTCTGTCAATTATCTTTTCGGTGCTGATTTTGATGACGGCGCTGTTTATCCAGACACCGCTGGAATTCTCCTCATTCCCGGCAATTCTGCTGATCGCAACCATGTTGCGGCTGTCGCTGAATCTGGCGTCGACCCGGCTGATTCTGTCCAACGGGCATGAGGGCACCGGTGCCGCCGGCAAGGTGATCGAGGCTTTTGGTAATTTTGTCATGCAGGGCAATTTTGTCATCGGGATCATTGTCTTCGGCATTCTGGTGATCGTCAATTTTGTCGTCATCACCAAGGGTTCGGGCCGTATCGCCGAAGTTGCCGCGCGCTTCAGTCTGGACGCCATGCCCGGCAAGCAGATGGCGATAGACGCTGATTTGTCTGCGGGACTGATTGACGAGAGCGAAGCCAAGACAAGGCGCCGCGATCTGGAAGATGAAAGCTCATTTTTCGGTGCCATGGATGGTGCCTCGAAATTTGTCCGTGGTGACGCCATTGCCGGCCTGCTGATCACCTTCATCAATGTCATAGGCGGCATGATCATCGGTGTGGCGCAGATGGAGATGTCTGCCGGAGATGCGGCCCGTGCCTACACTCTGCTGACTGTTGGCGATGGTCTGGTCAGCCAGATCCCTTCGCTGATCGTGTCGATCGCTGCCGGCCTGCTGGTATCCAAGGCCGGCGTCAAGGGCGCGGCCGACCAGGCGCTGGTCAGACAATTGTCGGGCTATCCCAAGGCTATGGGACTGTCGGCTTTTGTCATGATCGCCATGGCGTTCCTGCCCGGACTGCCATTCATCCCCTTCATGGCTCTGGGCCTGGGCGCGGCGTTCTTTGCCCGCCGTTCTTCGCGCCGGCAGGATTCGGAAGTGGCGGAAGCGGCAGCTGTCCAGGTGGCTGAATTGGCCGAGGCCGCGCCGAAGGAAGAGCCGATCACCGAAGCCCTGAAAATGGATGAACTGCGCGTCGAGCTGGGCTATGGTCTGGTCCCGCTCATCAACGGCCCCGCTGGCCAGGATATGCTCAGCGACCAGATCAAGGCGCTGCGCCGGCAGATGGCACTCGATCTTGGTTTCATCATGCCCTCGGTGCGGATTCTCGATAATATCCAGCTGACCGGGGGCGACTATGTCATCAAGATCCGCGAAATCGAAGCCGGCAGCGGAACGCTTTATCCCGATCATCTGATGGTGATGGATCCTGCCGGCGGCAAGATCAGTCTGCCCGGTCATCACACCACCGAACCCACCTTCGGCATTCCGGCAACATGGGTAAAGGCTGCATTGCATGATGATGCCGAGGCCAGGGGATTGACCGTCGTTGACCCTGCCACCGTGCTCATCACGCACCTCACGGAAATCATCAAAACCAATATTGCCGAATTGTTCAGCTATGCCCATATCCAGAAGCTGGTGGATGAATTGCCCAGTGAGCACAAGAAACTGGCCGACGATATAATTCCCTCGCAGATCAGCATGAGCGGCCTGCAGCGGGTGCTGCAGATCCTGCTGGCCGAACGCATTTCAATTCGCGATCTGCCTTCCATTCTGGAAGGTGTTGCAGAAGCTGCGGGGAGCAATCGGTCTGCGCAATGGATGGCGGAGCAGGTGCGGGTCCGGCTGGCGCGGCAATTGTGCAATGCTCACAAGGCGCCGGGTGGATATCTAGCGATCCTTCCGATGTCGCCACAATGGGAGCAGTCTTTTGCCGACGCCATGATAGGCGAAGGCGATGCTCGGCAGTTGGCAATGGCACCGTCCAAACTGCAGGAATTCGTCACCACGCTGCAGGAACGTTTTGAAGGCGCCGCGAAAGCCGGCGAAGTGCCGGTGCTGCTGACGTCACCTTCGATCCGTCCCCAGGTCCGTTCGATCATCGAACGCTTCCGCTCCCAGACCACTGTCATGTCACAAGCTGAGATTCATCCGCTGTGCAAATTGAAGACCGTCGGGACAATCTAGA
>TARA_R110002049_G_scaffold155109_1_pt1 | contig 11084 bp, 9 predicted proteins | sample TARA_R110002049 | Tara Oceans TARA_R110002049 (sample SAMEA4396941) | marine metagenome | biome: Polar Biome; feature: [SRF] surface water layer (ENVO:00010504); material: water (ENVO:00002006), including particulate matter (ENVO:01000060) such as... | depth 5 m
TTGTAAACGAAGTTGAAGTGCCTTAAATCAGTCGTTAATTATTAGTCCCAGTTATCAGTTTACCAAAAAACTGTGACTGCATACGTATTAATGAAAACTGAAAAATGGATACCAAGGAGTTACTTAAAAAAGTTCGTAAAATTGAGATAAAGACGAGACGTCTTTCCGACCATATATTTGGTGGGGAATACCATTCTACCTTTAAGGGTCGTGGGATGACGTTTAGTGAGGTGCGTCAATACCAATTTGGTGATGATGTTCGTGCCATAGATTGGAATGTTACAGCACGCTACAATGAACCTTATATTAAGGTTTTTGAAGAAGAAAGAGAGCTTACAATGATGCTTATGGTAGATGTGAGTGGCTCCGAACATTTTGGAACTACCAATCAATTTAAGAAAGAAATTATCACAGAAATTTCTGCAACATTGGCGTTTTCTGCATTACAGAACAATGATAAGGTTGGATTAATTCTGTTTTCTGATGAAGTAGAACTTTTTATTCCGCCTAAAAAAGGAAAAAGCCACGCTTTACGCATTATCAGGGAGCTTTTAGAATTTAAGCCAAAAAGCACCAAGACCAACTTATCAGAAGCTTTAAAGTATTTAACCAACGTTATGAAAAAGAAAGCCATTATTTTTGTGCTTTCTGATTTTATTACGGACAATTATCTACAAACATTACGTATTACAGGAAAAAAACATGACCTTACTGGCATTCGAGTTTTTGATGAACGGGAAGAAAGTATACCAAACATAGGAATGGTACAAATGCAAGATGCTGAATCTGGGGCTTTAAAATTGGTAAATACCCAGTCTAAAAAAGTACGTACGGCCTACAGTAAATATTACAGCGAGAAGGTGACTTATTTTACAGAAACCTTTACCAAATCTGGTTGTGGTGTACTAAGTTGCAGGGTAGATGAAAGCTATGTAAAAAAACTATTAGGCTATTTTAAGCGAAGAGGATAATGATCGTAAAATTTGAAAAATTACAAATTACAAAGCAGCTATCGTTACAAAAACGATACGCTTTCTTGTTCTTAGTTTTCTGCTCCATTTTTGGTTATTCTCAAACGACACCAAAAGTAACAGCGAAGTTAGATACTACTTCTATTAGAATAGGAGAACAACTAAACTATACTATTTTAGTTGAGGCAGATTCTACCGCACAGGTAATTTTCCCAGAAGACCAGACATTTTCTCCATTAGAAATGGTAGAAGCATTAAAAATTGACACTTCTAGGTATCAAAATAGAATTACACTACAACGTACATACGCCTTAACGCAGTTTGATTCTGGCGCCTATACCATTCCACAACAACGATTGGATATAAATGGGCTGGCATTTTTTACGGACTCCTTAAAAGTAAATGTTGGAACGGTTGCCGTAGATACATTAGCACAAAAAATGTACGACATAAAACCCCTTATTGCTGTAGATAAAAGTGCCGATATACCTTGGCAAAAAATTGTTTTGATCTTAGGAGGAATTCTACTTCTAGCAGGGCTTATCTACTGGTTTGTATTGCGTAAAAAACCATTGACTGAAGAAGAGAAAATTGCTCTTTTACCTCCGTATGACAGAGCCTTATTAGAGTTAAAAAAATTAGAGAATTCTAAATATATTATTCAAGACGAGTACAAGGCCTATTATTCAGAATTAACCACCATAGTACGTTTGTATTTAGAAGAAGATGCCCATGTTTCTGCTCTAGAAAGTACAACAGACCAGTTAATAGAAAAATTAGAACTGCTAAAAGATGCTGGTGAGTTAAAACTAGATGACGAGACCATTATACAATTTAAAAAAGTTTTACAAACAGCAGATTTAGTAAAATTTGCAAAGAAAAAACCAGATACTTCTGTGGCAGAGCAAGATCGCTCGCTTATTGAGCAAATCGTTGTAAAAACACATGATGCCCTGCCAGAACCTACAGAAGAAGAATTATTGAAAAATGAAGAATATTTAGAAGTGCTGGCCCATAAAAAAGAAAAGAAAAAATGGATTATAGCCACAGTTATTTTCTTTGGAGTAATCTTTTTTAGTACCGCCGCAGCTATTGCTTACTATGGTTTTTCTACGGTAAAGGATACTGTTTTTGGTCACCCTACTAAAGAATTACTAGAAGATGAATGGGTGTCTAGCACCTACGGTTATCCGCCTATTACCTTAGAAACACCTCAAGTATTACTGAGGCAACAAATCACGCTTCCGCCAGAAGCTAAAGAAAGCATTAAAGAATTGCAAATGTTTGCATATCGTAGCGCTGTTGGCTTATTCACCATTAGTGTATCATCTACCACTTTTGCAAACCCAGAAACAGAACCTGATTTTAATCAGGTCACAGATCAAATGCTAAAAAGTTTTGAAGCGAATGGCGCCAAAAACATTACTACAAAACAAGAAGATTTTACAACCCTAACTGGTACTAAGGGGTTAAAAACATATGGTAACGGAAAGTTTTCTGTGCCTGAATCTAAAGAATTAGTAAATGGTAAGTATGCTATAATTAGTTTTGGCGGCAAAGGTTTTCAGCAGCAAGTACTCGTCTCTTGGTTGGCTGATGATGTATATGCAGAACAGATTATAGCACGTATTTTTAATTCAATTGAAGTTAAAACAGAATAAATGTTGGAGAATATAACCTTTGCAAATCCTCAATTTTTTTGGCTCTTGACTGTTTTGCCATTAGCTATGCTATGGTATTTATTTAAAAACAAACAAGAAACAGCGGCCTTAAAAATTTCTAGTATTTCTGGTTTTACAGCTACCAGTTTACTGCCTAAATTAAAACCTTTGCTATTTGTTTTACGTTTAACAGCATTGGGAGTTATAATTACGGCTATGGCTAGACCACAGACTAAAGATGTATCCACCAAAACAAAAACCACCAAAGGTATCGATATTGTAATGGCCATAGATGTGTCTTCTAGTATGCTGGCTAGAGATTTAAAGCCCAATAGGCTGTCAGCACTAAAGAAAGTTGCTGCAGATTTTATTAGAAAAAGACCAAATGATAGAATTGGATTAGTAGCTTATGCTGGAGAAAGTTATACCAAAACACCAATTACAAGCGACAAATCTATTGTTCTAACATCGTTAAGAGATATTACCTACGGACAGTTAAATGATGGTACTGCTATTGGTATGGGCCTGGCAACTGCGGTTAACCGACTAAAAGAAAGCACCTCTAAAAGCAAAATCATCATATTATTAACAGACGGTGTAAACAACGCAGGATTTATTGAGCCTAAAACCGCCGCAGATTTAGCTGTAGAATACAATATAAAAACCTATACTATTGGCATAGGTACAAATGGCAATGCTTTATCTCCAGTATCGTATAACCCTGATGGTTCGTTCAGATACGGAATGCAAAAGGTAGAGATTGATGAAAAATTATTAGAAGAAATAGCCCAAGTTTCTGGCGGAAAATATTTTAGAGCTACTGACAATGATAAGCTTGAAGCTATATATGACGAGATTAACAAGCTTGAAAAAACAGAAATAGAGGAGTTTAAATACACCAATTATGAAGAAAAATTTAGACCCTTAATTCTTTTGGCAGGTATCTTGCTATTGTTAGAGTGGTTGGTGCGTAATACATTGTTTCGAAGTTTTATCTAAATTAAGAAAGACAAAAATGATTCAAATAGACGAAAAAATATATTTCTATTTACTATTCATCATTCCAGTGATGGTGGTTATGTTCATATTGCTTCAAATTTGGAAAAAAAGTGCACAAAAGAAATTTGCAGATTCATCTTTACTTAAGCGGTTAACACCAACGAAATCTATTTTTAAATCGACCTTAAAATTAATTGTAATTCTTTTAGGGTTAACCTTATTAATAATAGGGTTGGTAAATCCTAAAATTGGTACAAAATTAGAGACCGTAAAAAGAGAAGGTGTAGATATTGTATTTGCAGTAGACGTTTCTAAAAGTATGCTTGCAGAAGATATTGCACCCAATAGGCTAGAAAAAGCAAAGCGTTTGGTTTCTGAAATCATAAACCAATTGGGGAGTGATCGCATAGGCATAATTGCATATGCAGGACAAGCCTACCCGCAGTTACCAATTACAACAGATTATGGTGCTGCAAAAATGTTTTTACAGGGAATGAACACCGATATGCTTTCTTCTCAAGGAACTGCAATAGACCAAGCAATAGACCTTGCATCTACGTATTATGATGATGATGAGCAAACAAATAGAGTTTTGTTTATTATTTCTGATGGGGAGGATCACTCAGAAGGATCTGCTTCCAATGCTGTAGAGAAAGCAGTAGACCAAGGTATTATCATCTATACCATTGGTGTAGGTAAAGAAAAAGGAGCGCCAATACCGCTAAAAATAAATGGCGTTGTAGAAAGCTTAAAAAAAGATATGCAGGGTGAAGTTGTCATTACCAAACTGAATAAAAATGTCTTAGAAAACATTGCCGATGATGGTAATGGCGAATATATAGATGGCACCAATACAGATGATGCTGTTTCTTATATAAAAGAGCAGTTAAATAAAATGGATAAAACAGAGTTTGAAGCCAAGCAATTTGCAGAATACAAAGATCAATTTCAATGGTTTTTAGGAGGCGGATTGTTGTTTCTGTTTTTAGATATTTTTATTTTAGAAAGAAAAACAAAATGGCTTCAAAAACTGAATTTGTTTAACGAGAAAGAAGTAAAATAATATGAAAAAGCTAGTATACATTGTTTTTTTAATAGGATGCTTTACTAATGCACAAGATGCTGACGTTAAAGCAAAGAAAAAAGCACTAACAACATCTAAAAATCTTACGTGGGAAGGCAATAAAGAACTTTCTGAAGACAATTTTGTACAAGCTGAAGCGAATTACCGCAAGGCCATTGCAAAAAGTGAAGAGAATACTGCAGCTCCTTTTAACTTAGGAAATGCCTATTACAACAACGAAACCTATAGTGAAGCTTTTGGGCGTTTTAAGCAGGCAGGGGAATTAGCAACCAGTAAAGAAGGAAAACACAAAGCGTATCACAATATGGGCAATGTCTTTATGAAAAATAAAGAATATGAAAAAGCTGTAGAGGCTTACAAACAAGCTTTGCGCAACAACCCCACCGATGAGGAAACCAGATATAACTTAGCGTTGGCAAAGGAGTTGTTGAAAAAACAGCAAGACGAAGAAAAAAAGAACGATCAAAACAAGGATCAAGAGAATAAAGACGACCAAAAAGATCAAAACAAAGATCAAGAAAAAAACGAAGGCGATAATAAAGAAGACGACAAAGGTAAGGAAGACGAGAAAAAGGACGGGGAAGACAAAAAAGATAAGGGCGACGAAGGTGATGAAAAGAATAAGGATGAAAAAGATGGAAAGGGAGATGAAGAAAAGGATAAAAAGGAGCCCAATGACAAAGGAGACAAACCAGAAGAACAAAAACAGCCTAGACCTAATCAATTGTCTAAACAACAAATAAAAAATTTGTTAGAGGCTATGCAAAATGAAGAAAAAAAAGTTCAAGAAAAAATGGATGCTAAAAAAGTAAAAGGTGCCAAAATAAAGAACGAGAAAGATTGGTAGTATACAATGAAAACTAAACAATACATATTCTATTTTATATCCTTATTTTTTATTCTAAGTGCTACGGCACAGGATAATGATCAGGTAGAATTTACTGTAAAACTCAGTAAAGAAAAACTTGGCCTTAATGAAAGGCTAAAAGTAGAATTTAGTACAAACAAAGATGGTGATAACTTTACAACACCAAATTTTAAAGATTTTACTATTTTAATGGGACCTTCTACCTCCATTAGCAGGTCTTGGATAAATGGCAAACGTAAGTTTTCATTAACGTATACTTATATTCTACAACCAAACAAACAAGGAAAAATAACGATTAACCAGGCCACCATAACCATCGCTGGTAAAGTGTATAAATCTGAGGTAAAAACAGTAGAAGTAACGGCAGCCGTTACCAACCCCAATGCACCGCCTTCTGCTAGCGACATTGCTTCAGAAAACTTGCACCTAGTTGCTGAAGTATCTAAAGGAAATCCCTATTTAAATGAAGCTGTTACCGTAGTATATAAGCTATATGTGAGTCCAGACATACAAGTATCTGGTTTTCAGGCTATAGACAACCCTAAATACAATAATTTTTGGAGTCAAGATATGCCCGTCACCAAGTATACAACGCAAGAAGGTACGTACAATGGCAAATCCTATAGGTATGTAATCTTAAAAAGAGTGGTCTTATATCCACAAAAAACAGGAAATCTTCCCCTAGAGCCATTATCTTTGGATGTACAGGTACAAGTACCTACACAAAGGCGCGACTTTTTTGGTGGTGCTGTCTATGCACAAACCAACCAAAGAGTTTCTGCAGGCAGTAAATCTCTAACCGTAAAAGCATTACCAGAAGAAGGAAAACCAGCTAGTTTTACTGGTGCTGTAGGAAATTTTAATTTCTTTGTCACCACATCTAAAACACATCTGAACGCATCAGAATCCTTGCAAGCTAAAGTAGAAATTAGTGGGAAAGGAAACCTCAAACTTTTTCAACTTCCTCAACTTAATTTACCTAGTTCTTTGGAAGTATATGAGCCAGAACATGATGAGAAAATTAGCACTAACTATTCTGGTATGGAAGGAAAAGTAAGCGATAGCTATACCGTTGTTCCTGCTTATAAAGGAAAGTATCCTGTGCCAAGTATATCGTTTAGCTATTTTAATCCAAAAACTGAAAAATACCACACCTTAAACTCACAAGAGGTTGTAATAAATGTAATACAAGGCCCATCAAACAATGTTACGAACAGCACTATTGTTGAAGGATCTGTAAAAAAAGCAGTTGAAACTAGTGGTGAACAATTTAGTTTTATTAAAACAAAAACTAATTTAACTGCCATAGGAAGCAATTATTTTTTCAAGTCTACCAGCTATTATCTTTGGCTTTTATTACCTCTTTTGTTCATTCCAATTGCAATTCTTTTTAGTAAGAAAAGAGAAGCATTAGCTCGAGACGTTGTTGGCAATAAAGTAAAAAAAGCAAATCGATTGGCCAGAAAGTATTTATCTGCAGCTAAAAAAACCTTAGGAAAAAAAGAAGCCTTCTATATTGCTTTGGAAAAAGCATTGCATAATTATTTAAAAGCAAAACTTAAAATTGAAACTTCAGAATTTAGCAAAGACAAAATTTCAACGTTATTACTAGAAAAAGAAGTAGATACGAGCACAATAGAAGGGTTTTTATTCCTATTGAGAAATTGTGAAATGGCACGTTATAGTCCTTTTTCTAATGTACAAATGCAGCAAGATTACACTAAAGCTGGTGAAGTAATCTCACAAATGGATAAACAATTATAACAAATGAGAAAAGCACTATTTATACTTGTTTTGTTGATTTCATATTTTGGGTTTTCTCAAAATGAGACCTTGTTTCAAAAGGCAACTACGGCTTATAATGATGGTAAATATGATGAAGCTATAACAGATTATTTAAAAATAATAGCGAATGGAAAACACTCACCAGAACTCTATTTTAATCTAGGAAATGCATATTATAAGCTGAACAAAGTAGCCCCAAGTATTTATTATTATGAAAAAGCACTCCTACTGAACCCTAATGATGTGGAACTAAAAAACAATCTAGCTTATGCAAAAAATATGACGCTAGATGCTATAGAAAACTTACCAGAAACCAATTTTAAAAGTATGTACAAAAAGGTTACTGGCTATTATACTTTTGACCAATGGGCTTATATAAACATAGCATTAATTCTTTTATTTGTAATTGCTTATATCTCATTTCGAAACTTTCACTCTGCTACTAAAAAAAGAATCTCATTTATAGGAAGTTTAACGTGTTTATTTTTATCCTTACTAGCTATGATTGCTGCTTACTTAAATTATTCCGATTATAAACAGAAGAAGCCTGCTATTGTTTTTGAAGAAGAATCTATTGTACAAGCAGAACCAAACAACAGAAGTCAAGAAGTATTTAGACTGCATGAGGGTACAAAAGTGTATGTGTTAGACAACCTAAATGACTGGTATAAAATTAAACTAGCAGATGGTAAAAGTGGTTGGATATCATCTAATGACATTAAATTAATTAAAAATTAACTAGTTAGGTGCTTTAAAATAATAAGACTATCCTTTATATTTGTAAAAATCACCCAATCATAAGAATGAGAATCTTTTTTGCACTACTTTTTACCCTATCTCTTTCAGCTACCTTTATAATGCCTGCCATTGCTCTTTTAATAGACGATGCAAAGGTGTTAAATTTAGGAAATGTAACAGAGGAAGAGGAGAAAGAAGTTAAGTTAAGAGGAGAGGTACAGAAGTTTATTGCCACAGAATCTTACTTTTTAGTCTATATGGGTTTAAAAATAGAGAAGTGTTTTGCTTTTAATCAAGAAATTGCGTCCAACTTAATTTATATGGACGTATTTTTACCTCCTCCAGAACACACTTTAGCTTCCTAAAGCTTTTTGCACATCATCTTTCAATTAAAAAATTGAACTTTTCGATCAAAAAATGACTCTAATTATCCGTTTTCATTTTTTTGTACTCATTTTTGTAGATATGATGTGTCTATGCACTAATATGGGTATACAAAAAGATAACTATCTAATAATCTATAAAACATACAAGCACTGCTTTAAAACAAAATATTATGAACTTAGATAACGTTTTTAATAATAACGAAAAATGGATTCAAGACAAACTTGACACTGATGCCAATTTCTTCAAAGAATTAGGCGAAGGTCAAAGTCCTGAATTATTGTACATTGGGTGCTCAGATAGTCGTGTTACTGCAGAAGATTTAATGGGTCTTGGTCCAGGTGAAGTTTTTATACATAGAAACATTGCAAATATGGTTATTGGTACAGATTTAAATGCTATGTCTGTTGTTAATTATGCGGTACAACACCTAAAAGTAAATCATATTGTGGTTTGCGGTCACTATTCTTGTGGCGGTGTAAAAGCAGCGATGCAATCTGCAGATTTAGGAATATTAAACCCTTGGTTAAGAAATATCCGCGATGTATATAGAATTCACAATGAAGAATTAAATAACATACAGGATGAGGATGCAAAATACGACAGGTTGGTTGAATTAAATGTTCAAGAACAATGTATTAATCTTATTAAAACAGCCGACGTACAAAAAGCATATAGAGACCGTGGTCTTAAAGTTCATGGTTGGGTGTTTGACATACACACAGGTAAATTGATAGATCTAAAAATAGATTTTGAAGGTATCCTTGAAAATATCATGGAAATTTATCACTTAGACTAAGTCTTTAGGCTGTCTATAAAGTGAACACTTGCATTTTACATTTATTTAATACACTAAAAATCAATTCTTTATGAAAAATATTTTCACTAATGTTAGAGGCGATGTCTTTGGCGGAATTACTGCTGGTATTGTAGCCCTACCACTGGCATTAGCATTTGGAGTTAGTTCTGGTCTTGGTCCTGCAGCAGGGCTTTATGGAGCTATATTTATTAGTTTTTTTGCTGCTCTTTTTGGCGGTACTAGCACACAAATTTCTGGGCCAACAGCACCTATGACAGCAGTAAGTATGGTTGTCATCGCTGGTATTATAGCTGTGCATGATGGCGATATTGAGAAAGCTCTACCTTATATTTTATCCGTCTTTCTTTTGGCCGGACTTATGCAAGTTGGCCTTGGTCTCTTAGGTATGGGAAAATACATAAAATACATTCCATATCCCGTAGTCTCCGGATTTATGACAGCCATAGGCGTTATTATTTTGGTAACCCAGATTTTGCCAGCCATTGGATACTATCCAAAAGAAGATACTGAACTTGTAAATCAATTTAAACCCCTCGCAGAAGAGGTAATTTTAGAAAATATTTTAAAAGAGGAAGCAGGAGAAGGCATATTGGTTCTTGAGGATTTCAAAGAGACCATTGAAAGGGCCAATGCTATTTCTGAAGACGACATAATGAAAGAAGCCAAAACCTTAGCTTCTAAGGAAGCTTCCGGCGTTTTAGGAGCATTTAAGGTTTTGCCAGAGGCTTTACAAAATGTAAAATGGCTGGAGTTAATTCTGGCTTTGGCTACGATTTTTATCATATATGGGTTCAAACGAATAACTACAGCAGTACCAAGCACATTGGTAGCACTTTTAGTCGTATCTGGAATTGCCTATGGCTTTGGTTTAGATTACAGACCAATAGAGGAAATCCCTGGAGGAATTCCTGTCCCTAACTTAGAAATCTTTACAAATTTTAGTGTAACCTCAATAACCCCCTACATATTTACGGCATTAACATTAGCCTTACTTGGGGCAATAGATTCTTTATTAACATCCGTCGTGGCAGATAATATGACCAAGACCAAACACAACCCAAATAAAGAATTAGTAGGACAAGGTATAGGAAATAGCATTGCTGCTTTTTTTGGAGGTATTCCAGGAGCTGGCGCTACAATACGTACTGTGGTAAATATTAACTCTGGCGGTAAAACCAAACTATCTGGTATGGTAGCTGGTCTAATGCTATTAGTAGTTCTATTAGCCCTAGGGCCAATAGCTTCACAGATTCCTGCTGCTGTATTAGCTGGTATTTTAATCACTGTTGGTATTGGAGTTATGGATTACAAAGGCTTAAAGGCAATACCAAGCTTACCGCGCGATTTTAAAATTGGACCTTTTAAAATAAGTTCTGAAGTGGTAATTATGCTTGTGGTAATGGTTCTATCTTCCATTTGGAATCTGGTGTATGCCGTTGGTATTGGGCTAATAATCTCTTCTCTTATGTTTATGAAAAAAATAGGTGACTTAACCGCAGATCGTTCTGATGTAAAATCACTCTTAAAAGAAAAAGCGTGGTCAGATGAAGCCAATTTTCCTGAAAAGCTAAAAGAAGAAGTCTTTATCAAGCACATTAAAGGCCCATTATTCTTTGGATCTACAAGTGATTTTCAACAACTAGCAAAACAAATTCCCGATACTGCTTCTACCGTAATAATTCGATTGGGAAGAATGCAATATATGGATCAATCTGGCCTCTATGCAATGGAAGATGTTTTGGTAGACCTTAAGAGAAATAACATAAATGTACTC
>TARA_R110002049_G_scaffold20717_21_pt1 | contig 11082 bp, 10 predicted proteins | sample TARA_R110002049 | Tara Oceans TARA_R110002049 (sample SAMEA4396941) | marine metagenome | biome: Polar Biome; feature: [SRF] surface water layer (ENVO:00010504); material: water (ENVO:00002006), including particulate matter (ENVO:01000060) such as... | depth 5 m
CGGGCGCTTGGTCGCAACGTTCAGCCCTTCGTGCTGTTGCTGGACCCGGACGAGGAAGCCGGCTTCCTGCGCCACTGGGTTCCCGAAGAAATGGGGCCCGGCAAGCACTTTGGCTATGCATTGCAATGGTTTGCGATGGGCGCGGTACTTGCGGGGCTCTTAATCTGGAATTTTCGTCGACGGAAACGTGCACATGACTGATAGCAAACCAAGCCGCGGCCGCAGCCAACTGCTGATTATCGCGGCCGTCTTTCTGGGGCCCTTGCTGGTTGCCGCCTGGCTGTATTTCAAGGGTGACATAGTGCAACCCCAGAGCCGCACTAACCACGGCGCGTTACTCGAGCCGATTGTGAACCTCGACGATGCGCTGCCGGCCTCCTCGATCCGGGACCTGCATGCGGAGCAATGGCTGCTGCTGTTCGAGGAGCAGGGCGCGTGCGCTGCGCCTTGCCGCGACGGTCTGTTTACCACGCGTCAGCTACGGCTGATGCTGGGCAAGGAAATGGACCGGGTCGGGCGGATATTCTTGCACGGTGAAACGGCGCCCGATACAGTGTTTCTTGCTGATGAGCACGAAGGGCTGATTGCGCTTGAGGACAAGGCCTTGAGCGATCTCCTCAACGAGAAGAAACCCGCAGCACTGAAGACGGGTGGCTATTATCTGATCGACCCCTACGGCAACCTGGTGATGTATTTTCCGCCGGATCTCGCACCACGTGAGATCATCAGCGACCTGAAGCGACTATTGAAGCTGTCGCGTATAGGCTAACGGGCAAATTCGGGCACCTGCAACGAAATGAGCGTAAACATACAAACTCTTACCGACTGGCGGGATTATTACGAGCTGACCAAGCCGCGCGTAGTAATGCTGATCGTCTTCACCGCTATTGTCGGCATGTTTCTCGCTGTGCCTGGCTGGCCCGGCGCATCGGGGATGTTGTTCGGCACTATCGGCATTGGTCTTGCCGCGTCGGGTGCTGCCGTTTTCAATCATATTCTCGATGCACGCATCGATATTCACATGCTGCGCACGCGTGGCCGGCCGCTGCCGCAGGGCCGCATCTCGGAACGCAAGGCGCTGACATTCGCGGCACTCATTTGCCTGCTCTCGATGCTGATTCTGTGGTTCCTCGTCAACCCCCTAACCGCCGTGCTGACTTTTCTTTCACTGATCGGCTATGCGGTTATTTACACCGTGTTCCTGAAACGCGCTACACCACAGAATATCGTCATCGGCGGTGCGGCAGGTGCCGCTCCGCCAGTGCTCGGCTGGGTCGCCATTACCAACGACATCACCTCCAGCGCATTGTTGCTGTTCCTGATCATTTTCATCTGGACGCCACCGCATTTCTGGGCACTCGCGATAGCGCGCAAAGAAGAATACGCGAAGGTCGGTATTCCGATGCTGCCGGTTACGCACGGCGAGGACTACACGCGACTTAATATTCTGCTGTACACGATTCTGCTCACCGTCATCACTGTCATTCCCTACCTCACCGGCATGAGCGGCCTGATCTACCTTGTGACGGCACTCATTCTTGACGGGTTCTTCCTGTATCACGCCATCCAGATGATGCGTAACCCGGACGATCTCGAGTGGGCCATGCGGACATTCAAGTTTTCGATCAGCTACCTTGGTTTGCTGTTCGGCGCGCTGCTGGTCGATCACTATTTTCTGATCCAGATATCGCTTTAGTACCCGCATACCATACGGATAAAACGACCGCCTGCTAGGCCGTTACCTTCCTCGCCAGTACGCGAACCTTGCTCGCGATTGGCACATAACGATAAAAAGTATTGGCAAGCGGCTTATTTGAATAGGTGCGCCAGTCGACCAGTTCGAATCCGGTTGCACCGAGCAGGTAGGCAAGAGCCTCACGGCAAAATTCATTGCAATGCCCAGGTCGCCATGCGGCCGTGTACTTTTTGTTTTTGAGGCCCCGGTTTTTCAGATGCCGCTTCAATTTGTAGCTTATCGACCCGGTGTTCGGCAGCTCAAGAAATGCCAGGCCCTGCGGTTTGAGCAGTTCACCGATTTTACGCATCGCCAGTTTTGAGTCGGGCAGATGCTCGAGAACATGGCGCAGAACAACCACGTCGTAGCTTTCATCCTGCTCGGGATCATACTCAAGAAAGTTAGAGACGATCACATCGAGGCCCTGGTCCTGTGCAATGGCCGCCGCCATCGGCGCGCTGAGCTCCATACCACGGACCTGCCACCCTTCTTGCCGGGCAAAGTGCAAAAGCGCAGCATTACCACAGCCAATATCCATGACCGAACCGGGTCCGTTTACTCGCGTGCGCAGGTAGTTCCAGCTTTGCCGGATCTGCTGGTTTGGCTTGTGAGCTGGATCATCGGGGGCAACGTAGGTCTCGGTGTACTGCGTCTGATCCATGCCGCAATCGAGGTCATAGTTCCACAATGCGCATGCACCACAACGATAATAGTTAAGGTCACCGTTGCGTCCATCCCGCATCCAGAGCGTGAGGTCCCGGCTTCCACAAAGGCGGCATTCACTAAGCATTACAGAAGTTTACACTGGAAAAGCCAGTCCGCTAACGACTGCGTGGAAAAGCAGGATGGCAACGCACAAGGGAAACCGGCGCAGAGATGTTAGCGTCCCGTCAGGTGGACTGCCCCGCTTACTGCAGATAAGGACGTGGATCAAACCCGCACAGAACCTTCTCCTTGTCAGCCGCATCCAGGTCTGGACGCCAGAGAGGCTTTCGATCGACGAAATCGTAGCCAAACGTTGAGGAATCTTCTCCGCAGGCTCGAAGGTAGTAGTTATAGGCAGCCGCCATCATCGTCACGCCGCTCTCATGTCCAAGGTCGGCTGCGTGCCGGAAGAGAAAGAAAGCGAGCAGATGATTCTCGATGCCCAAACTGTGTAGCTGGTCGTACTCGTCCGAAATCGAGCTCGTATGGTGCAGGATCACCCCTGCCCGGAAATAGTCTTCGGCGGTTTGCAATTGGCTTGCGGCAATCAACTTTAGTACTTCGATGCGCCGTTCACGCTCCTCCTGAAGAGTCGGAGCTTTGCCCGCTTTTCTTTGCTCAGGTGAGCGGATGTCCTGGTCGGCACGAAAGAGGGCCTCCAGATGTTCAGAGTCCTGCGCAGCCAGTGCTTGCTGATCAGGGACGGACGCCAGAATCAACACCACAGCCATCACGAGCCCTGGCAGCATCCTGTTCATAAGCTTCTCCTTCAAGTTGCGGGGACAGCCAAAAACTACGTCAGCTTACATAGCCGCATTGTATCTCGACCAGGCGCTGCGGCAAAGTTCGGCGCCAGCCCGGCCTGCAGCGGTCCCACCTGCAAAATCTTTGCTGCGAGAGCTGGGCAGACCGTCTATCATCTTTCGATGTCTACGAAATTCCTGTTTGTCTCCTATGACGGCCTTATCAGCGACATCGCCTGGCGTGTGGCGTCTGAGGGCAATGATGTCCGCTATTACATCAACACCCCCAGCGAGCGCGATATCGGCGACGGTTTCGTGCCGAAGGTCGACGCCTGGGAGCCGCATGTCGACTGGGCCGACGTCATCGTCTTTGATGACGTGCTCGGACACGGCGATCACGCGCACCGGCTGCGTGAGCAGGGCAAGATTGTCGTCGGCGGCACGCCTTACACCGACCGCCTTGAGGATGACCGGACATTTGGCCAGGAAGAGCTGAAAAAGCACGGCGTGTCCATTATCCCGTTCCAGGAATTCACCGACTTTGATTCGGCGATTGAATACGTCAAAGCGCACCCGGCCGCCTACGTGATCAAGCCCAGTGGCGAAGCGCAGAATATCAAGCGACTGCTGTTTGTTGGCCAGGAAGATGACGGCATGGACGTTATTCATGTGCTTGCGTCGTACAAGGCGGTCTACTCCGACACGGTAAAAGTATTCCAGCTACAGCGGCGTGTACGCGGCGTCGAGATTGCCGTCGGAGCGTTTTTTAACGGCAACAACTTCATGATGCCAATCAACGTCAATTTCGAACATAAGCCCCTGTTCCCGGGCAACCTTGGCCCTGCAACCGGCGAGATGGGCACGTGCATGTACTGGAGCGGACCCAACCGGGTTTATGCCGCCACGCTCGCGAAACTTGAGAATCGCCTGCGCGAGGAAAAGTACGTTGGTTATATCGACGTTAACTGCATCGTCAACGGCCAGGGCATTTACCCGCTCGAGTTCACCGCGCGCTTTGGCTATCCGACCATCTGCATACAGTCCGACGGCATCGCCATGCCGATGGGTGAGTTCCTCCAGGGCATGGCAAACGGTTCGCTCAGCACTTTCAAGACGCGCAAAGGGTTTCAAATTGGCCTGCGCATCGTGGTGCCACCCTTTCCCTACCATGACCCCAAGACTTTCGAAGCCAACTCCAAGGACCGGGTTATTATTTTCCGCAAACCCGTTTACGACGGAATTCATATAGAAGACGTGCGCCTTGTGAACGGTGAGTGGCTCATTACGGGCAAATCCGGCGTCGTGCTGGTAGTGACGGGCCAGGGTATTTCAGTGAAGCAGGCCCAGGCGCAAGCCTACCAGCGGGTTAAGAATATTCTTATCCCGAACATGTATTACCGCACCGACATTGGCGACCGCTGGTTCGAAGATCACGACAAACTGCACTCCTGGGGCTACCTGCGCGAGTCGTAGTGGCCGAGCTCGACAACAACGCTCGTTTTGAACAGTCGGTCCGTCCGCATTTCGCCAGGCTATATCGCCTCGCCTGGCGACTAACCGGCAACAAAGACAGCAGCGAAGACCTGTTCCAGGAGGTCATGATCAAGGCTTTTGTGAGCCTTGATAAAATTGAGAGCCTTGACCGCCCGGGGCCGTGGCTGGCGCGCGTCATGTACAACCTGTTTGTTGACCAGCACCGTCGCTTTGCCCGCCAACGCATGCTGCTGGTCGAGGAGGGCCAGTTGAGCGGCGAGGGCCTTGCCGGGTTTGCGGGCAACGACAGCCCGGAACAGGACAGTCTGCAGGCCGAACACACCCGCCGACTCGAGGCGGCACTCGCGCAAATCAGCGAGGAGCACCGGATTGTTGTCCTGCTGCACGACGCCGACGGTCACAAAATAAAAGAAATTCATGAACTTATGGGAATCCCGGTCGGCACGGTCAAGTCCCGGCTGCACCGTGCGCGCGCTCACCTGCGGCAAATTCTCGAACAGGATGGAACCCTTTCACGCAATTCTGCGTGTAAGCCCGGTATGAACCCGGATTCTGCACGACAAATGCGAGACGCGGCTGCCGATGAATGACAAGCAACTAGCGCAGGATGAAGCCGCTGACCTCGAGTTGGCGGCATGGCTAAAAGCAATGCCGGTGCCCGAGCCGGCACCCGGTTTTTTTGCGCAGGCAACAGCCGCAGCGGCCAGCGAACACGCGCGACGACAGGAGCTTCGTGCGCTGAAAACGCGCTGGCTGTTCAGCGGCGTCGCGGCGACTCTTGTCCTGGCCTTTCTCGTCAGCAACTTTCTCGACGTACCTTCAGGCGGTCCTCCAACGGAGGATGCGATTCCGGCGATTGCGATGACAGTGGCCGAGCCGCAAACCGTGAACCTGTTATTCGCTTCGGCTGAAACACTCGACCATGCTGTACTGACCTTGCAGCTACCACCGGGTGTTGAACTCGAAGGATTCCCGGGGCAACGGGAAATTAGCTGGGAAACCAGCCTTGCGAGCGGCCGCAACCTGCTGCCGCTGCGTTTGCTGGCAGTTGCGCCGGCGCACGGCGAGTTGCTCGCACGGCTCGAACACGATTCGCGTGACCGGGTATTCCGGTTGCAACTCAGTACGGGCTGATGCCCGGCTCGTTAAGCCATTTGATTTTGGAGACAACAATGCAGCAGTCCGTTAATTCCCGGGTGTCCGTTTTCGGTATAACTGTGGCGCTCGGGGCGCTTCTGGCGGCCCCGCTGCCCGCGTTGGCCGAAAACGAACTGGACGACCTCGATGTCACGATGGAGGTTGTGGGCGATGAAAGCGAGCTGCGCGAATTTGTGTCTGAAATGCGCGGCCCCGATGCCAGGGGCATTGACGATACGCTCGCCGATTCGGACAGCGACCCCGGTGCCAGCGTGGAGGTGGAAACACCGGCGGCCACGGCAGAGGGTCCGTTCGCAGATGAAGAGGCCGCCGGGGACGGATTTGACCACGATATAGTGCTGCCGGAAGAACGTCTGCCGTACGAGGATGACTTCGCGCACGACGAGGGTGAGGACCTGGATCTCGACAAGCTGCCCGAAGACGAGTATTTCCCGGCCGGCGACGAGGATAACCTTTAGGGAATTTCTTGCGCCACGTCATAGTTTTCCGGTCCGATTTGGGTAATCCTGCCACCTGACATAACGCACTTCCCTGGGGCCGCCAAGATTCGCACGCCATCCCGACATCCCGTATCGCGTTGCCGCACCGGTGCCGCGAGCCTGCTAACTGCGCTGTTGTGCCTGGCGCTGGCGCCATCGGCGTTCGCCATGACGGCGGGCGAGTACTTTGACGACGGCAATCGCCTGTTTCGTGACGACCTGTACTGGGCGGCGCTCCTGCGCTACCGGCAGGCCAGCGACGCCGGCATGGCGACGCCGTTGCTGCACTACAATACCGGCGTAGCGCACTACCGTGCCGGGCAGCACCTGCGAGCCCGTGACGAACTGCTGCGGGCGCTCGATGCTCCGGGACTGCGCGTTGCGGCGCAATACAACCTGGGACTGAACGCTTACAAGCTCGGCCAGACAGACGAAGCGCTGCGCTGGTTCCGCCTCGCGCGCGACCAGCAACAGAGCCCGAAGATCGCGGCCTATGCACGCGTTGCCGTCGCACGCATTCTCGGCCAGCAACAACTGGAAGACCCGGTTCTGCTAGAGCAGGAAAAAGAACGCAAGCAGAGCGACTTTGCGCGCCTTGAATTGCGTGCTCGCGTGAGTTTTGGCACCGACAGTAACGTGTTCCGCGCGCCCGGCGACGACTACATCGACTTTAGCGATCCCGCTTTGCCCGTGATTCGCCCGGAGGCCGTTACGGGTGCGTTCATGCCGTTTACCTTGAGCGCCAAGTACAAGATTAACGCCTACGAAAACGAAGGTTTTTTTGGCGCCTACCGGCTGGCAGGTCGTTACTACCAGGACGAAGAACTCGACAACGCCAACCAGTACAGTCACGAAGCCAGTTTTGGCAGTGACTACAGCTTTTTGCATGAGGAAAAAGGTCGTGAGCGCCGGCTGTATAGCGCCTTCACCGTTGCACAACACGACGAAGTCTATTTCGACCCGGACGACGGCGCCGCGTATGCCGTTGACGGCGAACTCATCGACGAGCGCATGAACTACCTGCGCTACGGCCCGGAACTGACGTTTCGCCAGTCCTACGACAAGCTGGCGTTCGGCCTGAACATCAAGGGGCAGCTCTGGAACTACGAAGACACTGAGCTGGTTCCCGAATACGATCACGAGTTCTTCGAATTTGGCCTGCTCGGCCAGTACCGTTTTACATCAACCTCGCTGCTTAGAATCACCGCCGAAAAGTCCAGCCGACGCTACGGCGAACGTCGCGCCTATAACCGCGACGGCGAACAACTGGCAGCGAACCAGACACTGCGCTACGACTTTCTTGAGCTGGGCATCACGGCAAGGCAGCGCATCACGCGCAAGATGTGGTTCGGCGTCGACTACAAACGTACTGACCGCAGCGACAAGTTTGAAGGCTACAACGACTACATTCGCGACAGCTACGGTGTGCGCTTTCACTGGGATATCGGCCAGCGCTTCAGCTTCGAGGCAAACGGCGCCTACATGCTGTACAACTTTCCGCGCGCCTATGCATTTAATGACCCGGCATTGCCGCGCAAGACACTCGAACGGGTCAATGTTTCTTTTGAAGCCAGCTTTCGCATGACGCGCCACCTGTACCTGGTGCTCGACGGCCACCATACCGAGAAAGTCTCGAACGACACGCGTATCTCTTACGAGCGCGACCAATACACGCTCGGCGTCCGCTGGGCACAATAAGAGGCGCCGCGCTTCAGTACGGCGCCAGGCGCTGGCCCAGCGTCGGTCGGAACCTCTAAACCTGTTAGAATCGCGCCCTTTCCCGAGGCCTCGCGCGCGACACATGGACGTTACCCCGATTCTGGATTCACTCAATGACGCGCAGCGTCAGGCGGTTACGGCGCCAGCCGAGCCGACGCTGGTCATTGCGGGCGCGGGCAGCGGCAAAACGCGCGTGCTCGTACATCGTGCGGCCTGGCTCATTGATGTTGAAGGCGTGTCGCCGCAAAGCCTGCTGGCCGTCACGTTCACGAACAAGGCGGCCGCAGAAATGCGCAACCGCGTTGAGAGCCTGCTCAATATCCCGGTAAACCACCTCTGGATCGGGACCTTTCATGGGCTTGCCCACCGCCTGCTGCGACGTCACTGGCGCGAAGCGGGCTTGCCGCAAAACTTCCAAATCATCGACTCGGATGATCAGCTCCGGCTAATCAAGCGCCTGCTGAAGAACCTGGAGGTTGATGACAGTCGCTGGGTACCGCGCGAAGTGCAGTACTTCATCAACGAACAAAAAGACGAAGGCCTGCGCTCTAAACACCTCGATGATGACGGTGACCCGCACCGGCGGCAGATGATTTCGCTGTACAAGGAATACGAAATTATTTGCGATCGCGGCGGGTTGGTCGATTTCGCGGAGCTCTTGCTGCGTGCGCACGAACTATGGCGCGACAACGCCGAGCTGCTTGCACACTACCAGCGCCGCTTCAAACACCTGCTGGTGGACGAATTTCAGGACACCAACGCCATTCAGTACGGCTGGCTGCGCTTGCTCGCGGGCAAGACAGGCGTGCCGTTCGTAGTGGGTGACGATGACCAGTCGATCTACCGCTGGCGCGGCGCCCGTGTTGAGCACATTCATCAGTTTCAGCGGGACTTCCCCAAGACCACGGTCGTCAAGCTGGAGCAAAATTATCGCTCAACGGCCACCATCCTGAATGCCGCTAACGCCGTGATTGCCAACAACAGTTCGCGCATGGGCAAAAACCTCTGGACCGAGGGGGCCGAGGGCGAGGCGATCCGTGTTTATTCGGCCTACAACGAACGCGACGAAGCCGACTTCGTGATCGGCCGGCTGCGCGACTGGATAGACCAGGGCAACCTGCGCGCCGACGCGGCGATTCTGTATCGCTCCAACGCGCAATCACGCGTGCTGGAAGAAGGCCTTATCAACGCGCGCATTCCCTACCGGGTGTACGGGGGCCTGCGCTTCTTCGAACGCGCAGAAATCAAGGATGCACTGGCCTATCTGCGCCTGATGTCGAACCGCGATGACGATTCGTCATTCGAACGGGTCGTTAACAAGCCGACACGCGGCATCGGCGCCCGAACCATCGAGATCATGCGCCAGTATGCGCGCGCGAATAGCTGCTCCATGTGGCGCGCGGCTGGTGCAATCGCCAGCGACGAGCTATCAAGCCGTGCAGCCAACGCCGTACTCGCATTCCTGAACCTGATTGAACGCATGGCCCGCGACACGGCGGAGCTCGACTTGCAGGACAAGGTCGACCATGCGATCCATAGCAGTGGGCTGATCGATTTTTTCAAAAAGGACAAGGGCGAGAAGGGCGAAACGCGGGTAGAGAACCTGCTGGAACTCGTGAGCGCGGCCAAGAGCTTCGAGCCGGGCATGAGCGAGGAAGAAATGTCGCCGCTGGACGAGTTTCTGTCGCACGCGGCACTCGAGGCGGGAGAAGGTCAGGCCAGCGCCTGGGAAGACTGCGTGCAGCTTATGACGATGCACTCGGCCAAGGGGCTCGAATTCCCACTCGTGTTCATGTGCGGCATGGAGGATGGCCTGTTTCCCCACCAGCGCTCTGTTGCGGACCCGAATGGCCTTGAAGAGGAGCGCCGCCTTTGCTACGTCGGCATCACACGGGCCAAGGAAACATTGTACATAACGCATGCTGAGCAGCGGCGCCTGCACGGCATGGACAGCTTCGCCCAACCCTCACGCTTCATCGCCGAGATACCGGCGGAACACATTGAGGAAGTTCGTCCGCGCGTGCAGGTTGCTCGGCCCCTGCATACGCCAAGGAGCAGTCCTGTCACGCGTACCATGGTCACTACGGGTGCCGAAATGGGTATCCGCCTGGGGCAGCGCGTACGGCACGGCAAATTTGGCGACGGCGTTATCCTGAACTGTGAAGGCCAGGGCGCCCACGCCCGGGTCGAAGTGAATTTTGAGAACGCGGGCACCAAATGGCTCGTTCTGAACTACGCCAATCTCGAACTGATGTAGACTAAACTTCCTGAGGCAGGCAAAACGCTGCACTCTGAAGGCCTTACAAGAACAATGAAAATTCTCATACTCGGCGCCGGACAGGTGGGCTCATCAGCCGCTTATCACCTGTCTCGCGAAGAAGCCAATGAAGTAACCGTTGTCGACATGCGGGCCGACGTTCTGCGCGAACTGCAGGACCGGCTCGATATCCGCACGGTTGTGGGTCACGCGGCCTATCCGGACGTCCTGAATCGCGCCGGCGCAAATGACGCCGATATCGTCGTAGCGCTCACCGACAGCGATGAAACCAACATGATTTCCTGCCAGGTCGCGTACACGATGTTCCACACGCCGACCAAGATAGCGCGTATCCGTGCCGCCGAGTACATGAGTGCGAATAAACTGTTCACCCAGGATGCGATCCCGATCGATGTGCGGATCAGCCCAGAGCAGCTCGTGTGTGAGTACGTGGAGCAATTGATTCTGTATCCGGGCGCGACGCAGGTACTCGATTTCGCTGACGGCCGGGTGCGGCTTGTAGGTGTGATGGCGGGGCGCGACGGGCTGCTGGTAGGCCAGCGTATTGCCACGCTGAAAGAGCACATTCCGAACACCGAAGGGCGCATAGCGGCCATTTACCGCGGTGGCGAAGCCATGCTGCCCGACGGCGACACCGTCATCCAGGAAGGCGACGAAGTATTTTTTATTGCCGATCGCAAAGACATACGTGTGTTCATGAGCGAAATTCGGCGACTCGAGGACCCGGTACGTCGCGTGGTCATTGCGGGTGGCGGCAATATCGGGGTACGG
>TARA_R110002049_G_scaffold3502_10_pt1 | contig 11072 bp, 9 predicted proteins | sample TARA_R110002049 | Tara Oceans TARA_R110002049 (sample SAMEA4396941) | marine metagenome | biome: Polar Biome; feature: [SRF] surface water layer (ENVO:00010504); material: water (ENVO:00002006), including particulate matter (ENVO:01000060) such as... | depth 5 m
CAAATAGGTATAAATGGATGTAAGGTTTAATCTGTAATAAAGTGGCATTAAAACGTTGGCTACAATAAAATATCCTACTAAGTACCCAAGAACCATTTGCATATAGGAGAACTGACTATCCTGCACCCACCCAGGAACTGAAACAAAAGTTACTCCAGAAAGAGAAGCTCCTACCATTCCAAAAGCCACCAAATACCATTTAGAATTTTTATTGCCTGTAAAAAATGATTCATTATCAGCCCCTTTAGAAGTAAAATAGCTTATGGCAACCAATAAAATAAAATAACCTAATATAATCCCGATTATTGCGAGTGGACTCATGCGTAATTTTTAAGCGAAATAAGCCTTTTTTTTAGTCAAAAACGAATAGTAAAAAGAATTTATTTATCCGACTTCTTTTATGATATTCCAATAAAGATGCTAATTTTGAATTCATCCAAATTTGATATTATAGTGGGAAACTACCCTTCTCAATTACTTTCAAACGCTGTAGAGCAGTTTAGTACATTACCAGGAATAGGCAAACGAACAGCGCTCAGGTTAGTGCTTCACTTGTTGAAACAAGAAAAAGGAGATGTAAATCTTTTTGGGCAAAGTTTTATTGAGCTCAGAAATAACATTACCTACTGTAATTCTTGCCATAATATTTCTGACACACCCATCTGCTCTATTTGTGATAATCCAAATAGAGATAGCAAGCTTGTTTGCGTTGTAGAAGATGTAAGAGATGTGATGGCGATAGAGAATACACAGCTATTCAAAGGCAGATACCATGTATTAGGTGGAATTATATCTCCTATGGATGGAGTTGGCCCAAATGACATTAATATCGACTCCTTGGTAAAAAACGTAGCTAAAGGAGAAATAAAAGAAGTAATAATGGCGTTAAGCGCCACCATGGAAGGTGATACTACCAATTTCTACATTTATAAAAAAATTAAACCATTTGACGTAAAACTATCTACTATCGCGAGGGGAGTAGCTATTGGTGATGAATTAGAATACGCAGATGAAATTACTTTAGGTAGATCTATACAAAATAGGATACCATTTGAACAGACTTTCTCGACTTGATTTATAAGATGAAATTATCAGTAATCATAGTAAATTATAATGTTCAATACTTTTTGGAGAACTGCCTCCGAACCACAGAAATTGCTGCCAAGAAACTAGGCGACTGCGAAATATTTGTCGTCGATAATAATTCGGTAGACGGCTCAATGAAAATGGTAAAAGAGTTGTTTCCGAGTGTCACCCGAATAGAAAATAAAATAAATGTTGGTTTCTCAAAAGCTAATAATCAAGCAATAAAAGAATCGAAGGGGGAATTTGTCTTATTATTAAATCCAGACACAGTAGTTGAAGAGGACACTTTTGTAAGTTGCTATAACTTTATGAAGGAGCATCCTGATGCCGGCGGATTAGGCGTAAGCATGGTAGATGGAAGAGGGATATTTCTACCGGAGTCTAAGCGTGGATTACCAACACCGGATGTGGCATTTTATAAAATATTTGGTCTTTCGGCACTATTTCCTAAGTCGAAACGATTTGGAAAGTATCATCTTGGCTATTTGAGCAATGAGGAAACCAATGAAATAGATGTTTTATCTGGAGCGTACATGTGGCTCAGAAAAGAAACGTTAGATAAGGTAGGCCTACTTGATGAGACCTTCTTTATGTATGGAGAAGATATTGATTTAAGTTATCGGATTACTTTAGGGGGATATAAGAATTATTACTTTCCTGAGGCTAGAATAATTCATTACAAAGGAGAAAGTACCAAAAAAAGTAGCATCAATTATGTCTTTGTTTTTTATAAGGCAATGATCATTTTTGCTAGAAAACACTTTTCTCAAAAAAATGCGAAGCTGTTTTCTTTTTTAATAAACCTTGCAATTTACCTTAGAGCATCAATAGCAGTTTTTGTTCGATTTATTAAGCAAATTGCATTTCCGCTAGTTGATTTAATTGTTTTATTAACTGGAATGTATTTTATCAAAGAATACTATGAAACGAATGTGAAATTCACTGATGGTGGAACACATCCGGTAGAAATAGTTAAATATGGGTTTGCATTTATAGGTGGAGCCATCATATTTTCTAACCTTTTAACTGAAACCTACAGCAAGAAACACAAGATTGCGAATCTTTTAAAAGGCATACTACTTGGAGGTTTAATTATACTTACCTCCTACTCATTACTAGACGAATCCTTGAGATTTTCGCGTGCTTTAATTCTACTGAGTATACTATGGGCACTTGTTTCACTTCCAGCCGTACGCTTAATTGCACATTTTACAGGAATTGTAAAACTAAAAGGAAAACAACTAAAGAGAATTGCCATCGTTGGTTCATCAAGTGAAATAAATAGAATTCAACAATTTTTGAAAGAGACGTTCATTGAAGCAGAATTTATTGCAACCATTGATGCTTGCACTGACGGTAAAAATGATCATACGATGGAGTATACAGGTAGACTAAACCAACTGAAAGATGTGGTTGAAATCTATAAAATCAATGAGATTATATTTTGTAGTGCAGATCTAAGTGCATTCTCTATTATTTCTAATATGTCAGCACTATCTGACCAACAAGTAGAATTCAAAATTGCACCCCCTAAAAGCTTATATATCATTGGTAGTAACTCCATTCAAAATAGCGGCGAATTTTATATTTTAGAGGCCAATGCAGCAAGTAGCCCTGAAAATAAGCGTAAAAAAAGACTATTCGATCTGTTTGTTGCACTTCTCCTTTTTCCATTATTGCCCCTATTAATTCTTATCAATAAGAATAGGATTCAATTACTAAAAAATTTCGGAAAAGTACTTTTAGGAAAGATTTCATGGGTCGGCTATCGCTGGGAAGATAAAATGGAAATTCAACTTCCAATTTATGTCAAAGGAGTATTTAAACCTTATGAATTCATAGAAAAGGAACTATTAGACCCAGAGAAAATAGATAAGATAAATTATCAATATGCTAGAAATTATAGCGTGGCAAAGGATCTAGAACTAATTGGAAAAGGACTTCTAAGATTAGGCAACACACCCTATTAAATCACTAAAAGCTTAGAAGAATAAGCCGGAGTTCCATTTTCATCAAGAATCAACACCCAATAAAAGCCAGAGGATAAGAAAGAAACATCTAATTCAAATGAATTCGTATTGAGTAATTTATTCTCAAACTCCAACTGACCTTTTGAATTGTAAAATTGAATTTGATAGGATTTATTTGAAAGCTGTTCAAACCAAAACTCTGTTCTCCCTGCCGAGGGGTTTGGATATATACTTAATTCTCCCCGTTTTATTCGACTATTATTATCCACAAGCCTAGTTGAAGTAAAATCTACATTCTCTATTTTTAACCGATAATAACTCAAGCTGCATGGGATAGGACTTTGATCAATCCAACTATACTTTTCGTCAACGGTAGAGTTTCCACAAATAGATGGGTAGGTATAAATGTCTCTAAAATTAATAGAATCTGTAGAACGTTGAACAACTACTGACTCGCAAGTAGAACCCGCTCCAACTGTCCATGTTATAATTGTTTTACCTCCTGAAAGAACCGCATCAAATTGTATCACCCGATCTACTTGACCGTAAATAACTATTGAAAGCAATAGTGTAATAATTGAAGATAGTAATTTAGTCATTCTTTAAAATAAATTAAAGATACGAAACGAAGAATAATTACGATAAGTGTACTACAGAGTTAGAATTTAATCTAAATACCACTAAGTGGATATAATATTTTGGTTAATTTTGCATCTTTATTATATAAAAGAAGATTATGGCAGAAGTAGAATTGATCATGCCTAAGATGGGCGAAAGTGTTGCAGAAGCTACAATTATCAAGTGGTTAAAGGCTGAGGGAGATAATGTTGAGGCAGAAGAATCGATAATTGAAATAGCTACAGACAAGGTTGATTCAGAAATTCCATCTCCTGAAAATGGAATAGTAAAAAAATTATTATTCAATGAGGACGATGTAGTTCAAGTAGGCCAAGTGATCGCCATTATTGAAACCGAAGGCACTGCTAGTGCTACTTCTAGCTCTTCTGTAGCTCCAGTAACTGAGAGTAAAAAAGAAGAATCCGATATAAAGAATAATAGTAATAGTGTTTCAACACCGATTGCTGCATCAGCAGAAAAGTTAGACAAGAATACCCTTGGTGGAAAGTTCTTATCTCCTCTGGTTAGAAGTATTGCAGAAGCAGAAGGTATTACAGCTTCTGAAATTCAAGCTATTGCAGGATCCGGCAAAGAAGGTAGAGTTACTAAAGATGATATGATGAATTACCTCAACGAAAGAGGTAGTGCGCCTGCTCCGCAGAGTTCAAAAGCAGATTCTCCTGCTCCAAGCTCAAGATCAACTCCTACTCCTGCTCCAAAAGCAGTTTCAGTAGCTATCGGCCCTGATGATGAAATTATAGAAATGGACCGAATGAGAAAGTTGATCTCGGAACATATGGTTCGTTCTAAACATACTTCTCCTCATGTTACATCTTTTGTAGAAGCTGATGTTACAAATATGGTCCTTTGGAGAAATAAGATAAAAAATAAATTCCAAGAAAGAGAAGGTGAGAAAATTACCTTTACACCTATCATTATAGAAGCAGTAGCTAAAGCAATTAAAGATCTTCCAATGATAAATGTATCAGTAGATGGAGATACAATAATTAAAAGAGGCCATATTAATATCGGGATGGCAACAGCATTACCTTCAGGAAACCTTATAGTGCCAGTTATTAAAGATGCAGATCAAAAAAATCTAATTGGAATTACAAAGTCGGTAAATGATTTAGCAAATAGAGCAAGAAACAATAAGTTACAGTCTGATGAAGTTTCTGGTGGAACATTTACTGTAACTAACGTTGGTTCTTTTGGCAATGTAATGGGCACACCTATTATTAATCAGCCACAGGCTGCAATTATGGCAATTGGAACGATTAAGAAGAAACCTGCTGTTATCGAAACTCCTTTTGGAGATACTATTGGTATTCGACATATGATGTATTTATCACTTTCGTATGATCATAGAGTAGTAGATGGTTCTTTAGGTGGAAGTTTTGTAAGAAAAGTAGCTGATTATTTAGAAAGTTTTGACCTGAATAGGGACTTTTAATCGACGAAACGGCTTTGTTAATAGATTATTTACTTTTTGGTGTTTTAATATCACACAATTAAGATATATTTGTAATCTATAAAAAAATCATTCCTTTCTATGAAAAAGACCCTTTCCTTTGTGTGTTTAAGTTTTATACTATTAAGCACATTTGCACAGAAGTCTTATAAAGATAAATTCCAAGAAGCATCAAACCTCATGGAGGAGAAGAGTTATAAGACTGCTCTGCCCATTTGGAAAAATCTATTAGAAGAGAATGAAGACAATTCCAACCTCAATTATCAGGTAGGAATTTGTATGATCAACTCTGCTAACAATCAGGTAAAGGCAGAATCACTTCCTTACTTCAAGAAAGCTGTAACGAATACAAGTGCGAGCTACGACCCTAGTTCATCAAAAGAAAATAGTGCACCTATATTTGCTTTTTATTTTTTAGGAATATCTCAGCATCTCAACTTCATGTTTGATGAAGCCATAGCTAACTTTGAGGAATTTGGAAGTAAAATAACCAATAAGAATTACCTTTACGAAGACAACAAGAGAAGAATAGAAATGGCTAAATATGCCAAGAACTCTGTTGAGAATCCAGTTAATATAGAAATTACAAACCTCGGGGATCAACTAAATTCTGAGTACCCAGATTATAGTCCGGTAGTTAGAATCGACGAGTCTGCAATATATTATACATCTAGAAGGCTTTTAGAAGATAGTTCAAATATTGACAGAAAAGAGTTCGTAGACGGCATGTATTATGAGGACATATATGTTTCTTATAATGACGATGACAAATGGACAAAGCCAGAACGCTTAAATATCAATACAACTGGCCATGAAGCAACGATTAATCTTTCAATAGATGGAAGAACCCTATACATTTATAAAGATGATAATGGTGATGGTAATTTATACTATTCAAATTTAAAGTCTGATTCAGCAGGAATTGAAATATGGTCTGATCCAAAAAAGTTTGGACCGATGGTGAATTCCAAATCTTATGAAACGCATGTTGCTATTTCTCCAAATGGTAAAAAGCTTTGGTACGTAAGTGATCGTGAAGGCGGATACGGAGGTAAAGATATCTACTTCTGTAATTTACTTCCTACAGGAGACTGGGCCGAACCGCAAAATGCAGGGGCTACAATAAATACCTCGGGAGATGAAGATGGTGTTTTTATACATCCTGACGGAGTAACCATGTACTTTAGCTCTAATGGACACACTAGCATAGGCGGATACGATATATTTAAAGCTGAATATAATGAGGATAGCTCTGCTTGGACAAAACCTGAAAACTTAGGTTATCCAATAAACTCTGTAGATGATGATGTGTTTTTTGTAACTACCCCTGATGGAAAACGAGGTTATTTCTCCTCATTCAAAGAAAAGGGCTATGGTGATAAAGATATTTATGTAATCCAACTTTTTGATGCAAAAGAAACTGGTTTAACACTTTATACAGGTGAGTTCACTTTTGTAGATCGTAGAACTCCTCCTGAAGGAGCCCAAGTAATTATTACCGACAATACAAATGGAGAGTTAGTCGGCATTTACACTCCACGACAAAGAGATGGGAAATTTAGCTCTATTCTTCAACCAAACAGAAGCTATCACCTAATATATGAAGCAGATGATTACGAGTCTTACGTAGAAGATATCTTTGTTTCTAGTGATGATATCTATCAAGAAATCTATAAAGCGATTCGTTTAAAACCAGTAAGAGTTGGAAATACAGCAGAAGTAGTTCTAGGAGAAAAAGAAAATATCAATGGATTATTAACGCTTAGTGGAACTAAGAAAGGTGGGGTTTCCATTGACCTTTTAGATAGGAATAAAAAATTAATTAGTACTTCTAAAACTGACAATGCAGGTGTTTTCAACTTTGAAGAACTTGATTCAGACAGTACGTATTATATCAGAATTAATACTAAAAACCCAGAAATACTCGCTCAAAGTAAAATCGTTATAAAGAACGAGAGTGGTGAATCAATGCCGTTTAACAAAATAGAAGAGGGCTTGTTTCAATTTACACCTACCATAAAAACTAATGGCACTCTTGAATACATGACAAGAGCAGATGGTAAAAGAGTATACAAAACAAAGGTGTTCAATATAGAGGCTATTGATGGAGTAGAGTATCCAGAAAGCTATCCAACAGAAAAAGAATTAGAAGGTGTTATTGTTTATTTTCAAAAATTCTTCCCATATAACGTAAAGGACATTGATGAAAATAATAAGCAGTTCGTTTCCTTTACTAATGATATTGCTGAATTAATAAAGCAGCGAGGATATGCGGATATTATCATTACTTCTAGTGCGTCCAAAGTTCCAACTAAAACATGGAAAAAGAACAGTATAATTTCTTCTAAAAGGGCTTATGACACAAAAGCCTTATTAGAACGTGTAATGCTAAAGAAAGGACTTAAACCAAGTCAATTTAACTTTGTAGATGTCAATACACTCATTACAGGACCAGAATACAAAGGAGACTATCTTACAAACAAAAGGGTGTATGAAAAACATCAGTATGTAAGGGTATTCATAAAATAAAAAAGATTATCAGTTAAAAGAGGGAAACATCAACTGTTTCCCTCTTTTTTTATATAAAACATTAAGTTTGTAAAAAAGAAACGCTAAATGAAACTATCACTTACAAAACCAATCGTTTTTTTCGACTTAGAGACCACAGGAGTAAATGTAGCCTCAGATAGAATTGTAGAATTATCAATCTTAAAACTTCATCCTGATGGTAAGAAAGAAGTTAAAACAAGAAGAGTAAATCCCACAATTCCCATTCCTGAAGAATCAGCATTAATTCATGGTATAAGAGATGAAGATGTAAAAGATGAACCAACTTTCAAATCGATTGCAAAAAGCCTAGCCACATTTATAGGAAATTCAGATTTGGCTGGCTTTAATAGCAATAAGTTTGATGTACCGCTTTTAGTAGAGGAATTTCTTAGGGCTGAAGTCGACTTTGATCTTTCGAACCGAAAGTTAGTAGATGTACAAAACATCTTCCATATGATGGAACAGAGAACCTTAGTAGCAGCTTACAGATTTTACTGCGATAAAGAATTAGTAGGCGCTCATGGAGCAGAAGCAGACAATCTTGCAACCTATGAAGTTTTAGAAGCACAAATAGAAAAATACCCTGAACTTAAGAATGATGTAAATTTTCTCTCTGACTTTTCTAAAAGAGGCAATAATGCAGACCTTATGGGTAGAATTATCTTCAATGAAGAGAACAAAGAGGTATTTAATTTTGGAAAGCACAAAGGCAAATCTGTCGAGGAGGTTTTAAGCCAAGAACCAAGCTATTATGATTGGATGATGAGAGGAGACTTTCCATTATATACTAAAAAAGTATTAACAGCGATTAAGATGCGCAACTTCGGGAAATAGACAATATGAAAATAATTTGTATCGGCCGTAATTATGCAAAACACGCCAAAGAACTAAATAATGCATTACCGAAGGAACCTATATTCTTTTTTAAACCAGAAACTGCATTACTTCCAAAAAAACAGCCGTTTTTCATTCCAAACTTTAGTAATGATATTCATTATGAGGCTGAAATAGTAGTACGAATTAATCGAGTAGGCAAAAATATTCAAGAAAAATTTGCGCATAAGTATTATGATGAAATTGGACTTGGTATCGATTTTACAGCAAGAGATTTACAGCAGATTTGCAAAGAGAAAGGGCTACCATGGGAGAAAGCTAAAGCATTTGATGGCTCTGCACCTGTTGGTCAAACATTTATTCCCATAAGTGAACTATCAGATGTAAAAGACATCAATTTTAGTTTATTGATAAATGGTGAACAAAGACAAGTTGGAAATACATCTGATATGATCTTTTCTATCAACTCTATTATTGCGTATGTATCCCAATTTGTTACTTTAAAAATTGGTGATTTGTTATTTACAGGAACGCCTGAAGGTGTAGGTCAGATTAAAATAAATGACCATTTAGAAGGCTACATTGAAAATAGTAAAGTATTGGACCTAAAAATTAAATAATCAGTAACTATAACTACAAAAAAAAACGATCAAAATGATCGCTTTTTTTTGTAGACCTTTTTCACGTTACCTAATCTGCTTTTCAGAAAAGACAACTCCATACTTTTTTAACTCCTGTAGCACAGGGGTATATATTTCCTTTGAAATTGGGATATGAACTCCGGGCGTATTAATCTTACCCTTTAAAATCATCTTAGCTGCTATAGCTACAGGATATCCAACGGTTTTTGCCATAGCTGTTCGCATGCTATCTTCACCTTTCACTACCATTGACGAGTGCAATTCTTTTTGTTCACCGTTAAGCTCATAAATGAATTTATGCCACATTACTATCATGTCTTTGTCGTCCTTCTTTAACGACCACTTTCGCTCTAAAATATATTGTAATATTTGAGCTGGACTAGCATTCTTGAGCGGTATTTTAATTGGTTCAAAAATATCTAACCATTCTAATTTTTCAAATAAAGCTACATCGTCCTGATGCATATCGAGGTAATGCCTCAACTTCAATTCAACAGAATCAGTAGGATTATACGCTAGAAAGAGATTTATAAAATCTCTAAAAGTTAAATCATCAGAATTTGGAATGGTATAAGAGTCATCCGTTGCTCCCAACTGGACAAATACATTCCATGCTCGGGAAAACCCTGGTCGTCTTAGTGTACCTCGATACATTGTCTTTACATTCTCCAAATCGTATACCTCTCGATAGGCTAGAGAATCTCTATTTGCATAACCTTCAAACTTACCAAACCCATCCACTTCAATTATCTCAGTTCTTCTAAATAACTTATGATAAGGTATGTATTTATACGTTCCACTTTGGATAAACTTTACAGCACCACCTTGACCTGCCAAAACTACATTTCTTGGATTCCACGTAAATTTATAATTCCAAGGATTATCATCACTTTCTGGAGCAACAAGGCCTCCTGTAAACGTCTCAAACTCCTCAATCTCCCCTCCTGCTTCTCGAATTTCATCGATTACTTTCATAGCCGATAGATGATCAATACCCGGATCTACCCCTATTTCGTTAATTATGGTCACTCCATTTTTAATAGCTTCTGGTTCTAACGCCCTCATCTCTTTAGACACATAAGAGGCGGTAACCATATTCTTTTTATTGGAAATACAATCCTTAGCTACAGAAATATGCATATGTGCAGGAAGCATAGAGATAACAATATCGGCCTTTTTAATTTCAGTTTCTCGCTGCGAATCATTAGTTACATCAAACTGAATAGCCTTTGCTCTTTTATTATTCCCAATTTTAGAACTTGCAAAATCTAAATTCTGGTCAGCTACAATAAGCGACCAATCTTCCCTCTCTAGATTCTCAAGTAAATATTCAATTAGAGAGATAGTCGATCTTCCCGCACCAATCAGCAATATGTTTTTCATATGAAATGTTCATTTTTTATGAGTAGGCTAAATTAATGGTTTACCTTTGTGTATATCAAGTTTAATATGGAATAATAAAGTAATATGAAGAAACAAGCTTTAATTTATGGAAGTGTTTTTGGGTTAATCGCCGTAATTTTTGGTGCATTAGGAGCTCATGCCTTGAAGGAATTAATTACCTCGTCACAATTAGATAGTTTTCATACTGGAGTTCGATATCAAATGTATCACGCCATACTGTTAATTGTATTAGGTTTGAGTAATATTTCACCTACTAAAATGCTGAAATCAATCATCAACTTGATTATTTTAGGGATAATTATTTTTTCATTCTCAATTTACCTTCTAAGTACCAGTTCAGTCACAGGAATAAAGATTGGGTTTATTCTTGGCCCATTAACTCCAATTGGCGGACTTTTACTGATTTCAGGCTGGAGTTTAATGATCTGGATGTTTATAAAACAACCTCTAAACAATAAAGGATAATTAGTACATTTAATATTCAATAAAAATGTATGT
>TARA_R110002049_G_scaffold1355_3_pt1 | contig 11071 bp, 9 predicted proteins | sample TARA_R110002049 | Tara Oceans TARA_R110002049 (sample SAMEA4396941) | marine metagenome | biome: Polar Biome; feature: [SRF] surface water layer (ENVO:00010504); material: water (ENVO:00002006), including particulate matter (ENVO:01000060) such as... | depth 5 m
GAATACTGCGACTGATAACTGAGCACTGAAAACTGCCATTTTAGCATAACCTCTAAACTTGGATAACTATTTGTTATATTTATTGTAACATGAAGCATCACGAACATTTTAAATTTTCAACAGGAGTAGTAGCTTATCCCGTATTTTTCGTGCTATTAATTTGGCTAGTATTTTGGTTTGAAGTGCGTTTTGGTTTTAATTTTAGTAAGTATGGTATTTATCCGCAATCTGTAAAAGGGTTACGAGGCGTTATTTTAAGCCCTTTTATTCATGGCGATATTCAACACATTTACCATAATACCATTCCGTTGTTCGTTTTATCCATGGCTTTGTTTTATTTCTACCGACCTATCGCTTGGAAAGTTATCGTTTTTGGAATATTATTATCTGGGTTTTTAACATGGGGTATTGGCAGGCCTTCATACCACATTGGCGCAAGCGGACTTATTTATGTACTAGTAAGTTTTACTTTTTTTAAAGGTGTTTTTGCAAAACACTACCGTTTAATTGCGCTATCACTTTTAGTTGTTTTCCTTTACGGAAGTATGATATGGTATACATTACCCATTGAAGCAGGCATTTCTTGGGAAGGGCACATGGCTGGTTTAATAACAGGTTTATTGTTTGCCCTATTTTTTAGAAAACAAGTAGCAAAACCAAAAAAATATGTTTGGGAACAAGAAAACTATAATGAAGATGACGATCCGTTTTTGAAACATTTTGATGAAAATGGAAATTTTATAGAATCAATAGAACCTGAAGTAGAGCAGGAGCAACTCCATATAAATTATACTTACAAAGAAGAACAGAAAGATGAAAAATAAGGTGTATTAGATAAGTTTCAAGAATTAAAAACAAAATTTCAAATCCCAAAAAGCTAAATCCCAAAATTGATTGATCCTTTTTCGTTAATCCGTTGCCTGATCCTGATGGTTGCCGTGACTATAACTGAAAACCGCGACTGAAAACTGCTACCTTGAAATAGAAAAGGCACGAATTTTCACGGATGTTCAATACTGATAAAACTGCGACTGCGACTGAAAACCGCGACTGTGATTGCTACCTTGAAATAGAAAAGACACGAATTTCACGAATTTTCACGGATGTGTTACGACACTCAGATTGTTTAGTTATTTCGCAGAGGTTCACGGAGCCAGAAAGAGATACACGGAGTTTTGCTGAAAACTGCAACTGCGACTGAAAACTGCCTACTGAATTCGTTGTCTTACAACTTCATACAAAAAGGCGCCACAAGCCACTGAAACATTTAAGGATTCAATATCACCGAGTAATGGCAATTTAGCTTTAGCATCTACTACTTTTAAAATAGATGGATTAATACCGCGTCCCTCAGAGCCCATAATAATAGCACAAGGCTCAGTAAACGAAACATCGTATAACAAATGGTCTGTCTTTTCAGTTGCGGCAATGACTTTTATATCAGAAGCCTGCATATAAAACACAGCATCTTTAATATGGTCTACTTTACAAATAGGAATTTTAAAAACAGCGCCTGCACTCGTTTTTATGGTATCACCATTTACGGGAGCACCACCTTTTTTCTGAATAATAATACCATTTACACCTGTGCATTCAGCAGTTCTAATTATAGCGCCAAAATTCCTTACATCACTTAATTGGTCTAATAATAAAAATAGTGGTGTTTTGCCAGATTCGACAACGCTTATAACCAGTTGTTCTAAGTCGTGAAATGCGATTGGCGAAATTTGGGCAACGGCACCTTGATGATTGCCTTTTGTTAGGCGGTTCAGTTTTTCAATTGGAACATAAGATGAGTTAATAGATTGTTTCCTCAAAAGAGATTCTAATTCATTAAACAATTCACCATGTAATCCTTTTTGGAGGAATACTTTATCTATAGTTTCATCACTATTTATAGCTTCTATAATGGCTCTTATACCGAATATTTGTGTTTGGTCTTGCATGGGGCAAAGGTATGAAAAAACCATCTCTTAAAGACCTACCGTGTGGAGACATCTCTGAAGAGTATCCATCCCTATATAATTGCAGAGAACTTTTGAAGTTCCCTCCCCAAAATGTAGTAATTCCAGGTTTTTTTTGTTTAAGGGAATCTTTCCACCCACCCAATCTGGCGATAGCCCATTTATACCATTTACGATTAGATGGTACATATGGGTTTTTAGTTTTTCGTTTTCTCCCTCAAATCGTTCAATTTGAGATTCAAGACATTTTGTTTCTTCTTCTGAAAACAACTTCTAGGATCTGTTTTTTCTTCAGTATTATAGGCAATTTGCATAATAAATAGCTTGTCAATGGTTTGCAAACTGACCTCGAAACAAAGCAGAGTTACATAAAACTACCTATTACTGATTTAGGCGAACTTAGCTATATGTAAGAATCATTACTCGAAAGCATATTGAAGTTAACCAGATTAGAAAAAAGACAATAGAAGAATGAACAGATGTAAAGTAGTATATACTGGTTGTGTAAAATACTTTTTATCTAAATAATTCCCCGATGGCTCTGCCCCGGGGTTTCCGTTTCACCTCTCCTTGGGAGAGGTCAGAACTGCTCTTTTTGGCAGTTCTGGTGGAGGTAAAATACAATCCCGAAAGCTTTCGGGACGGTTTTTGGCCACGAGGCCAAAATGAAACCGGCGAAATACCTCTATGGCTCTGCCTCGAGGATAGTCGGTTTCAAGAATTTTTTTATTTAGTTATCCGTATAGCGAACTTGACGGACTATCAGAATGGTTGAAAAACTTGATAGAATCGTCATTAAGTTAGAGATTAAACAAAAAGGCACTTAATTAAGTACTTTTTTGTTACCTTTGTATTATGGAAACAGTAAATTATACAGACTTTCGTTCAAATCTAAAGCATTGGTTCGATAAAGTAGTCAATGATGTAAGCGATATTATTATCAAGCGTAAAAGCGGTAAAGACCTCGTATTAATATCATTAGATGAATACAACTCATTAAAAGAAACTACGTATCTTCTAACAGGAAAAAACAGAGATATTTTATTAAACTCTATCAAAGAACTAGAAGCAGGTAACGGTGTTCAACAAGATTTAATAGAAGAATGAAATTAATGTGGTCTATGTCTTCTTGGGAGGATTATTTGTATTGGCAAAAAGTAGATAAGAAACTAGTAAAACGAATTAACGAACTTATTAAAAGTTGTATGCGAACCCCTTTTGAAGGTATAGGGAAACCCGAAGCCTTAAAAGGTGATTTACAGGGTTATTGGTCAAGACGAATAACATCAGAACATCGATTAGTTTATAAATACGAAAAAGAACAATTATTAATAGCAGCTTGTCGTTATCATTACGGAAAATAAAATCCACACAATCAAAATCTAACCGTTTTACAAACTGCCTTTATATTTTGTTTGCTTCCTCTCCACCACATCACCAAAGTAATGTTTACATAATAGAAGTTATAATGCCATGAACACCAGTGCATTCTGCAGTACGAATAATGGCGCCAAAATTACGGACATCACTTATTTGATTGAGTAATAGGAACAAAGGTGTTTTTCCAGACTCCATAACACTTAAAACCAAGTTTTCCATATCATGGAATGCAATGGGAGAAATTTGTGCCACTGCACCTTGGTGGTTGCCTTTTGTTAGGCGGTTCAGTTTTTCGACAGGAACATAAGATGAGTTAATAGATTGTTTCCTCAAAAGAGACTCTAATTCATTAAACAATTTACCATGTAATCCTTTTTGGAGGAATACTTTATCTATAGTTTCATTACTATTTATAGCTTCTATAATTGCTCTTATACCGAATATTTGTGTTTGCTTTTCCATTAGGCTAAAGGTAGTATTTTATAACCCAATAGCTTTTATCCCGGGATTATTTTTAGCGTAGTTATATCCTCTCCAAACTAATACGTCATTTTTAAATTTCCAGACAACTTCACCTGAAGGTGATACTTCCCAGAAGCCAAAACCGGGTTCGGTAATTAGGGTATTGCCGTTTTCAAGTCTTACAGCGCCTCCTAAAATTGGTGAATACAAATCTGGATGGGTATATTCCCATAAAATTTGTGGCTCATTATTCATGTTTGGTTCTAAACTATAGACATTTGGCATTTTCAATTCATATACTTTTGACTGCCTGTCAACATTCCCATTCATGTATATCAATATATTCCCTTTCCCGTTTTCAGTACCTTCTAAAAGGTTGGGAAAGTGGTTATTGAAAAATATCTGAGACCCATTACTGTTTTTATAGGCCATGGGATTACCAAATCGATAGACGAGATCACCACCTTTGTTAAAATTACCACCAGAATGTAATTTTGCTTCTTGTGTTGTTGTACTATGGTCAATAACCCATACTTCGTTATAAAAGTTCATGCTTAGAAAGATAAGATTTTTTTCGCTATCAAAATCAAAACCGTTTGCATGCATTATGTCGCCGTTCTCCCTAGGCGCATGATTTACATCAATTAACTGTGGGTTTAGAGCAACATCACCATAATTGGATTTTGTATTATCAATATCTTGAATTAAATGGTCCCAAGCGTGCCATTCCCAAACAATGTTATTGTTGGTTGGGTTAACTTCTATAATGGCTTCGGGGACTAAAATTTCAATATTTTCATTAGCACCATAACCAGCTTCTATGGCCTCTGCTTTAGACTTTTTTTCCCAAACCAAAATTAAGATATTGTTGTTTGGTAGTAATTCTACGTCGTGATGAGGGATATAACTATCACTTGAATATTCAAAATCCCAATTTAAACTGCCATCGGGATTTATGATTTGAACTCGCCCTCCATATCCGCCAAAGCTAATTTCAGGGTCTGGATTTTTAGATTTAAGTGCCACCAACAACTTGCCATCGCGCATGAGTTCTGCATCATTACCAAGTTCATAATCGAGCTTCCATTCATGGAGTAGTTCCCCTTTTTCTTTTGAAATTAAATACACCCTATGGTTAGTAACTTCGCTAAGCAAAACATAACTATCGTCTACTAAAGCTTTATCAAAAATTAGACTTTCTCCTGTGATTTCTTTAACAGGCTCTGGCTCAGGTTCGCCAATTGGGTCTGGATCATTTGGTTTTATGCCGTCGTCACTATTACAGGAATATATAACAGAAGCTACAAAAGCAAACAATAATATGAACATTAGTTTTTTCACTGTTTAGCTAGTTTAAATAATTAAAAACCACTCAATTTTATTGAGTGGTTTTTAATTTATTAATAAATATTTAAAACTTTTTAGTTAACTGGTGTTAACTCTAAAGTATATGAAATACCAGCTAGACCGCAGCATGAAGAAGACGTATATTCTAAATTCATGATGATAACTCCAGTTTCTGGATCTAACGTTGCTCCATTATCAATAAAGTCTACCTGACCTGGATATTGTACGGACGAGGTCGCTACAGATAGTGTATTACAAACATCGGTAAATTTAAGCCCAATAGGAAAATCAGGTCCAAAAATATCAGCTGTTCCATCACTTAAAACATAAGTTCCAAACGATGGCTGGGTAATGGTAACAGGTTGCGGACTTCTAAGACCAGTAGTATTTGTACTCAATACTACAGAGGTATAATTTCCTTGCAATTCTGTTGCACAAGCCACAGGATATGTAACAACAATATTAAACAAAACTGTAGTTTGAATATTAGACCCAACACCAAAGGTTCCATCAGGATTTATAATGTTTAGAACTGTTCCATTATCTAAAGTGTGTTTTGCTGTAATGGATAAAACATCACCAAGTTCGATATCTGCTGTGGAACTTAATTCTGAAAATGCAGCAACGATTTGTGCAGGCGTTAAGGTATATTCTTGTTTTGAGTTACCAACATCACTAAATAAGGTTGCAGTATAGACTTCACCAGATGATTTTGCAAAACTTCCAATAATGTCAGTTTGAGCAGGAGTTCCTTGAGCTACTTCTGCAGTAAAAGCAAGTGTTATGGGGTCTCCATCAGCAAGTTTAAATAAATCAATAAACAATTCAGAACCGTCTGCTTTAGCCATGTTTGGAACAGCGCCTTCAATTAAATCAATGTTAGAAGTTCCACCGTCATCTTCACACGATACTGTAAATACCGCTAAAGTTAATATTAAAAATAAATATTTTATATTTTTCATCTTTTTATTTTTTTAGTTATCCCAGAATACTTTAAATGCCGTAGGATCTTTTTGACCCGGTGCATTTTGATTAACATCTAACTCTGTTTGAGGCCAGAAGAAAGTGGTTTGGAACAGGTTATTTTGAACGGTTAAGCCATCATTAAGAGGCCAACCATCGCCATTATCTAATTGATACTCTGGAGAAGCACCTAAAGGATTTGCCAAAATAGGATATCCTGTTCTTCTATAATCGGTGTACTGATCCATTGGGTCTGCGTATGTTGCTACCCATTTTTGGGTCATGATGATTTCCAACTGCTTTGCAGGACCAGCGGCGTCATATTCAGCAATAATGTTATCGATAAAATCAGTAACTTCATCTTCGCCTGATAATACTGGAATTGGTTGTTGAGTTGTAACCTCATTACCATCATCATCAAGTACGGGATCACCGTTTGCATCTAGCGTAACCACGGTTACCGTTTGCGTAGTACCTGTACCAGCCACAACCTCATCAACTTTTTTGAAACTTGCAGTCATAGCATCTTCCAACATATCACCAGCATCACCAGATATCAAACCAACTTGCATCATTTCTGCTTGAACATATAAAAGCTCATCATAAGTCAATATACGTTTTGGTGCAACACCCGTTCCACTTGTAATGTCTCTTTCAAAGCCTTCGTTGTCATCATAACGCCCACCACAAGGAAAGATTCCTGGGAACGTCGCGTCATTTTCTACAGCATGATCTCTATCTGGACCTATACTACCAAAACGAATACTAAAGAAACCTGTAGAAGCATCCCAATAATCAGCATTTGGGTCACCTGTTTCAGCATCTCCCTGATCTCTTGGGAATTGTCCATCTTCTAATTGATTCGCCCAATAATAAGGTATTCTTGGATCTGGATTACCAGTATGAATATTTGGATTCATACCCATTAATATTTCATAGAACCAAGGGCTTATATAATTCGTTACTTGCACCCCACCGTATGCACTTTGAAATAATTGATTACGCTCATCAGTAGGTGCTATATTGATCGTATGATTAAATTGAAAGTCATCAGCACTAGTTTTGAAGAAATTATCTTCAGTAATTAATGCATTCACCGCTGATTGATCATATAAAGATGATAATCTAATTTGGTTATACAACTTCAATTTGAAGGAGTTTGCAAACCTTGTCCATTTAGCAGCATCACCGCCGTAAAAGAGATCGTCAGCACCAGGCTCTAAACCAGCACCACTATTTACATTTGCTTTACCTTCATCTAAAAGCACTAATGCTGCAGCATAGATGGATTCACCATCATCAAAGGATGGACTTACTATACCCGCAGTTAGTTGTGTAGCTTCTGTAAAAGGCACGTCACCCCATAAATCGACAGCAGTTGTCATCACATAGGCTTTAAGTAGTTGACCAATACCTTGATAGATTGTGTTTCCTTCTTCACTAGCTTGTGATATCAATGTTTCAATATCGGTTAAGCCTAAATAGACATTGTTCCAATCATTATTTACTAAAACATTATCAGCTTTAGCGCCATATTGGTCTTGTTCTTCCCTAGCCGTTAATTGATGCGTATATACTTGTAATATGTCACCACTCCAAAAATTAAAATCGGTTAAGGGTGCTACATTGTTATATATAATACCCGTTAATAATAGGTCTAAAGGCGCAACCACTGGGCTGTCTGTATCGGTATCTACATCTAAATAGTTAGAACATCCAAAGGATACTAACATTAATGTAGATAAAAAGTATATAGAATACTTTTTAAAATTTATTTTTCTCATAATTTTTTTTTAAAATGTTAAGTTAACTTTAAATCCGTAACGTTTACCAGTTGGTGCTGTAGTAATTTCAATACCTTGAATGGCTCCTGAACCAAAAGAAGTAACTTCAGGATCAAAGTTTGTGTATTTAGGCACATTAGGTGCAAAATACCACAAGTTATTACCAACTATACTCAAACTAATTTTACCAAACGGTGTTTTTTCTAATAATTTAGGAGAGAAATCATAGGTTAAACTAAGCTCTCTTAAACGGTAAACCGTTGCATCGAAAATATTCCCTTCATCAACGGTGTTGATTCCAAAGGTATTGCCTCCTGCAGGAGAAAAATACAATTCGTTCATATCTACTTGCGTGGTATTTGGTATTTGATTACCTGCACCATCTAAAATTGGATTACCTGCACCGTCACCCAAGAAACCTGGGATGATAAAGGTCTTTTCTCTGTCTTCGGTGTCTTTGGTAACACCACGACCTAATAGGGATGTGATACTTATAGAACGTAAGTCACCACCTTCTCTCCAATCAATTTGAGAACGTAACGTGAAATTTTTATATTTAAAACTGTTAATAAAGCCTATTTTAAAATCAGGATTTGGATCTCCTACAATACCATTTTCTAAATCTTGGATGATACCGCCCCCAGCTTCGTTAATTAAGTAATTACCGTCATCATCTCTTGCAAATCGAGAACCATAAAACACACCAAAGGGCTGCCCTACTTGTGCATATGCAATTTGATTTGGTGCTAGTTGAATTCTATCAACACCTTCTACTAATTCAGTAACTTCATTCACGTTTCTAGTAAAGGTTGTAAACGAGGTCCACTTAAAGTTATCCGTTTGTATCGGAATTAGAGTTAATCCAATTTCAACCCCCGTATTTTGTATTTCTCCAATATTGGTATTAAATCTTTGGAATCCACTCGATGATGGCACACTTACATCCGCAATTAAATCTGTGGTTGTTTTTTTATACCAACTAAAATCAACCGCAATACGTCTATTAAAAAATTCTAAATCAGCTCCAAATTCAATTTCATCTGTAAACTCTGGCGTAATTTCTTGATCGCCTAGTCCTTCTGTTGTTAAAGTTCTATTTGATACAATAGCATTACCATTAAAAGCATCACGAATAGCGAATGTTGTATTTAAAAATTCCGCAGGAGCATCATTACCAACAGAAGCAAAACCACCTCTTAGCTTACCAAATGTTAAAACATCACTTTGTATATTAAGAGCCTCTGTAAATATTAAAGACATACTAGCAGATGGATAGAAATAAGATCGGTTATCTAAAGGGAGCGTTGAACTCCAGTCATTTCTTCCTGTAGCGTTTAAAAACAAAAAGTCTTTATACGAGAAAGTGACATCAGCAAACACACCAATATTTCTAGATCTAGTGTATGAATCAACTAGAGAAGCTACTGTAAGGGTATTACGTAAATTATATATATCTGGTACTACAAACGTAGAGCCTAAACTGGCATCACGTTTTGTGGTGTTTTGTAAGGTGTTAATACCAGTAATGGCATTAAAGCCAATATCTTCAGATAAATCATAATCAAAATTCAATAAAAATGTAGATTCGATATCTTCATTTGTAAAAGCATCTAACAGAAGTGATCCGCCGTCTGCTGCAGATGCTCTTGATTGTGGGTGACGAATTTGTCTTCTCTCAAGAGCATATTTATTGTAACCTACTCTAAACGATGCAGAAATATGGTCGTTAAAGGTATAAGCAGCATTAAAACCGGTAACAATTCTATCGGTTCCTGTAAGAATTTGATCGTTTTCCCATGACCAAAGCGGGTGATCCCATCCGCCATTAGGCACTACAGGGCCCCCAGTTACTGGGTCTATGTACGGAAGCGATAAATCCCATGTTCTACCAAGCCAAAGTGCACGTGCAAATGATGACGCAGAACCAGGAAATTGGTTATTACCTAAGAACCCACCTACCTGATCGGTATTGGAATAACTTAAATTACCACCTACCGTTAGGTTGTTTGAAAGTTTAAACGTACCACCAGCTGAAAAATTTGTTCTATCATAAGTATTGAATGGAATATAACCTTCTTGTGCTAAATCTGATAAGGTCACACTAAAACTACCATTTTCGTCATTGTATGAGGCACTTACAGAGTTGTCTTGAACAACCCCTGTTCTAAATAAGTCTTCAACATTATTTGGTTGCGCAACATAAGGCACAGTTGGACCAAATTGGTCAGGGAAGGCATTTAATAAATTTGGCCACGTTGGAATGGTTTCCAAAGTGTCAAAAGCAGGTCCCCAAGAACCATTGGCATTAACATAACCGTAATTTACACCGTTACCATATTTGTTTTGGTATTCAGGTAAATTAGCTATAGTTTCAAAATAAAGACCAGAACTTACGTTAACGTCTAATTTTCTATTTACGGATTCTCCAGTTCTAAGTGATCCAGATTTTGTAGTAATAACAATCACACCATTTGTAGCTCTAGAACCATAAAGTGCCGCAGCAGCTGTACTTTTTAGTACCGTCATAGACTCAATGTTATTAGGGTCTATATTTGATATCCCAGACTCATAACCACCACCGCCAAGTGTTTGACTTGATGTTGACACCTGAGAGTTATCAAAAGCAATACCATCCACAATAATAAGCGGTTGCCCACCATCGAGAGACGTATTACCACGAATTTGAATTCTATTGGAAGCACCAGCTATACCAGTAGAGAAGTTCACATCTACACCAGGTACTTTACCTGCTAAGGAACGCACTAAATCTGGTTCAGAGTTCTCAATTAATTCTTGTGTTTCTACTTTGCTTACTGCATAACCAAGATCATTTGGATTTCTCTTAATACCAAATGCGGTAACAACTACCTCTTCCAAGGCAGTAGCATCCTCTTGTAAAGTAACATTAATTGTGTTACTGGCACCAACGGCAACTTCTTTTTTGGTATAACCAACAAAACTATACACCAAAGTAGCGCCTTGGTTGGCTCTAATTGAGTAATTACCATCAAAATCTGTTGATGTACCTGTTGCGGTACCTTTAACTAAGACAGTTGCTCCAGGAAGGGGTAAGCCAGAATTGTCTGATACCGTACCTGAAATTGTCTTTTCTTGTGCAAACGTTAGTTGCACAACAAACGCTAGTAATAGCGTTAGAATTCCACTAAACTT
>TARA_R110002049_G_scaffold21045_27_pt1 | contig 11068 bp, 8 predicted proteins | sample TARA_R110002049 | Tara Oceans TARA_R110002049 (sample SAMEA4396941) | marine metagenome | biome: Polar Biome; feature: [SRF] surface water layer (ENVO:00010504); material: water (ENVO:00002006), including particulate matter (ENVO:01000060) such as... | depth 5 m
AGTTGGTCAAAAGCCGGCCTGAACTCCACTGGCGGCGGCGTCGCCCTGTCATCACTCTCGAGGATGACTTCCCCGAGTTTTTCGAGCCTGATCTGATTTTCCAACTGCGGCAGCAATTCGCAGATCGTCACGTAATAGCTGGCATGTTGCAGAATCAGAATTTTAACTTTGCGCATCAACCCCGGCTTGGTTGCCAGGGTATGCTCCATCATGTCGGCGATGGCCTGCCTGGCCTCGTCGGTCTGTGGCACCCGGGCGAGAATTTCTTCTCGCGTTATCGCTTTTGTGATTGCATTCGGTGGTGGAGGATTCTTCACGAGATCGACAAAACCGATTACGCGCTGGGCAAAGCTGGACCAGGAATAAACGTTTTTAAGCAGCCAGTGGTACCCCTCCAACAACTCCACCCGAGTCATTTTTTTCGGCAGGATATTGGTATAGGTTCTGGCGTGGCCAAGATTCTTGTTCTTGGCCATATTCAGGACACGCCCCTCGCGCATCATACGGATCCACATCGGTGTACCCAGTGGCGCCTTGAGCATATTGATCGCAATACTCGTCAAACAGGATTCCTGTATGAAATCGTAGTGCATCCGAAAAATGTCTTGGTCGTCGTCGTCGAAGCCGACAATCATTCCGGCGCGTATACCCATGCCATGCGCGAGCGTCATGTGCACGTTCTCGATAAGGTCGCCCTTCAGGTTCTGCCGCTTGTTTGCGCCCTTCAAAGCCTCTTCATTAGGAGACTCAATACCCATAAACACAAGATCGAAATTGGCCTCGGCCAACAGCGAGAGAAACTCGTGATCTGTGGCTACAGCGATTGTCATCTGCGTGGAGAATACCAGCTCGCCGTCATACTCCTTGTTGAGCTCGATCACCTCTTTGAGCAGTGCTTTGGCGTATTTGCGATCACCGCTGAATTCATCGTCACAGAAAAAGATGTTGGTCAGGCCGAATGCGGCCTGCATGCGCACCTCTTCAATAATCTGGGGGATAGGCTTGTGCCGCATGCGGCGACCGAACAGGTAGATAACATCGCAAAACTCGCAGTCGAAGGGACAGCCCCGGGTGGTCTGGACAACGCCCATCGCATACTTGCACATATCGTCGGCAATGCTGTCCCAGCAGGGTAGCGGCGACTCATCGAGGTCGGGCTTGTCGATCTGTCGGTATTCAGATTTATAGGCCCCCGCGTCCCAGTCATCCAGAAACTGGCCCCAGATATATTCCGCCTCGTTGATAAACAGAATATCGAAATCGGCGCGGTAATCGTAAGGCGAGCCCGACACACCCGGCCCGCCGATAGCGGTAATAATATTTGCATCCCGAGCAAGTCTTGCGACGGTGCGACACTGGGGAAGATGGTGTTTGTATCCGGTAACGCCTACCAGGTCCGGCTTGAGCTGCTGCAGCGTTTCTGCGGTAATCGGGCCGTGCACGATCTCATCCCAGAGCTGCACCTCGAAACGGTCTTTTGGCGTCATTGCAGCCAGTGTTGCAAGGCCCAGCGGCGGGAAGTTGTTCTTGACCTCCACCGACTCCTCACCGGTAACCCACAGTGACTCGTTATCCGATAGTGGACTTACCAGTAAGATCTTCTTCATCCCTGCGCTTCCCCAATACCTGCTGGTTACAGCAGTTCTCGACATTTATAGCCGTTCCACTCCCACCGCCGGGCGTGGAGGGCTAACCAACCCTGCTTATCCGCTACCAAACGCTGCTACACCAACCAAGGAGGCTGCACCTCACACGACAAGACGCGTACATCTGCAAAATCAATACCACTAGAAAGCCTCACTATATGCAATTTACTTTCCTAAATATATCGAGTTTGCCGCACCGCCCCTCGTTCCTCCTGAGTTTAGCACCTCAAGACAGGCCTGCTGTTATGAAACAATATTTCAAGCAATATTCAGTCCAACAGCCGAGAACCCCCCGATTAACAACACCTTGGCTTGAATACCGGCTTTTCAATAACTACCAATACCACAGAAGTGTAAAAATTTGGCACAACAGGCCCTATAAAAGTGATCGAACGCACAAAAAGGGCGCACCTCAGGCGCCATAAACTGACACCCTGGAACAGGAACGGGATTTAAGTGGGTTGCGGTGTTCCGATGGCGCGCGGCCGACTGACTACGTCATAGACCCGATGCGCTCAGTTCCCGCTTGAATGACAGGGGTACGGTTTCAAAGTGGCGGATGGTGTAATCCTGCGGTGAAAGGCGCCGGTCGCCCTCGCTTCTGCCCGTACTGATAGACAGGGCTATTCGATGCTCCTGGCTCGGGTAAAAAATCCAACTGCTCCATAACCCGGGCTCATCATCAATATCCTGCGAAAAACTGAGCCTGACATTACTGTTGACCGCCGGCGTAGCGGCGCGGCCTATCGCAAAAGAAAAACTCTGCAGTGGCAGGGCGAACAGCCCAAGGCCGCGGGCCTTGATATAGGATTCTTTCAAGGTCCAGTAGTCGAAAAAACGGCTGCGCTGCTGTTCTTGCGGCAGACTGAAGAGCTCCTGCACCTCCTGCGACGAAAAATAGTGATCCGCAATGGTCAGGATATCGCTGCGACGCCCCAGAGCTTCTACGTCACAACCAATGTCGTATACGGGAGTCACCGCGCAAATAATCAAGCCCGGCGTGTGACTGAGGTTGAAGCGCAACGGCACCGGCGAATTCTGCAGCTCAGGTTTGCCCTTGGGCCCGATCTCCATACGCCAGTCGGCGGGCTCCACGTCGGCGTAGGTGGAGAGCAGATCGCGCACAAACGCCCGGGTGACCAGCGCGCTGTGCCTGTCTTTCTCAAATTTATACCGCTGTTGTTTTGCTTTTTCCGGTTCGGTCAGCAATTCCTGATAGCGCGCGAGCAAATCACTGTCCAAGCAGTCCTGGGGCCGTGTACGCCACAAGTGGATACCTGTTTCCGGTAACTCCAGCTGACCTCTCAGTGGTATTGGCAATCCGTTCTCCCCGATCATTCGCCCCTGATTTGCGTCAAGCGATGGACGCCGCAGAATTATCCGATGGCTGACTCAGGATTGCCAACTCCTTCACATAATCAAAAAGAATTTATTTGTCATTTATACATTCCTGTATTGCATATCATGGTTCCTTCGGTTTAAATTGTTATCGAAGCATTCTGTAAACGGCAAACCTGTCGAAAGACAGGGACGCAAAGTCACCGGCCTAAGGCGCGCACGCGCAATGGTAGCGGGACCACCTGGATGGTAATCATGAATAGTATTTTGCGTGTCTTTTCTTATCTAGCGGGGTCGCGACTCGACCTCTCGTCCAAACGCCTCGCCCTCTCCCTCCTGCTTGCCGCCTGCTCGACGCAGCTTGCAGCCGGCATCGTTCAGCCCGCACCCGGGGAGACAGTGGCCAACTCCAGCATTACGGTATCCTGGACCGAGGAACCCGGCGCTTTGGGCTATATGCTCGGCGTAGGCACCAGCGCAGCCGCCGTCGCACCGGGTGTATGGGGTGATATCAGCTTTCAGGACGCCGGTAAAAAGACCTCAGTGGATGTCTACAACGTGCCGCTGAACGGCGGGACGGTATACCTGAAACTGTGGACGTTGACCGCGTCTGGTTGGAGCAGCCAGGGTTCCAGTTTTAACACCGAGACGGGGGTGCAGGATGGGCCTGCCGTCATTACCGCGCCACTCCAGTCAGAGCCACTGAAATCGGGTGACGTCCTGGAGTGGGCCGGTGTCGGAACCGACGCCTATCTGTTGGCAGTAGGCTCGTCTTACGAAGTGATTTCACAACCCCCTTGGGTCGATATATTTGCCTGGTTCGGTACCAGTAATTCCGTAACACTGCCGCGAATACCCCAGGACGGGTCCGAGATTCACATTCGCCTGTACTCGAAAATAAAAACCCGCTGGACCTGGCAGGATTTTAAATTTACCTCCGCCGTGGTAGAACCAGCGGAGATCGTTTCTCCCGCGCCGGATAGTCAGTTACAGCAGCACGCGCAGCGAATCGAGTGGACACCGGCCGAGGGTGCAACCCAATACGCGCTCTCCGTCGCGACCGATCCGGCAATACTGGATAAACCCTCCGACTCCGATATTTTCAGCAGCTTCACCGCCGATACCAGCCTTGTTGTCACTGGCATCCCCGTGGACGGTACGCCGGTGTATATGCGCCTGTGGTCGCTGATAGAGGGCGATTGGTATTACACGGATTCCACCTACTCATCCATTTTCTCCGAGAGCGCCCCCGACCCGGTCGCCGAATGCAAAGAGCGCCTCTGGCAGACAGTATCTATGGATATTCAGGGCGAGCAGCGAGACCTGCTGTGGAGAGCGCCCGCGGAGGGAGCCTGGACCAGAGGTGCCATCGTTGTCATGCACGGCGGTGGTGGTGCCAGCTCGGATTGGTGCGTCGAGGGCGCACTGACCCACGACATGCTCGCGCTCACTGAAGCGGCCATCGAAGCAGGTTTTGCGGTGTTCTCACTCAACTCCAGCGGTTTTACGGACGATACCGGGCAGGATTGCGGCAAGCGCTTCGATGCCCTTAGCCCACCCGAAGAGAACGGTGATATTGCCTATATCGAACAGGTGATTGGCGCTACTATTCCCGGCCTGCGGCCGGCCGGAAGCAACGAGAAAATCTTTATGACGGGTATTTCCAACGGCGGCTTTATGACCACCCGGGCCTCCACGCATTTTGACGACAGCATCGCGGCTTTTGCCCCTGTTGCCGCCGGCGACCCGTACGGCTCGATGATTACCTGTCCTGCGACCGAGGTCGAAGAGGACAAACTCCGACCAGGAGGCTATCTCGACAAGGAGTCCATGCTGGCCATCAGTGTCGTTGATGCCTGCGCCCTTCCCAGCAGCACCAGGGAGATGGCGTGGGAGTCAAAGAATCCTGTGAATTACCCACCATTCATGCTGCTGCACCACAAAAAGGACGGCGCCGTTGACCTGAGCTGCATGGATAAAGCGAAGGGAAACCTGTTATCCCGCGGCTACGATCTTCGCGGTACCTTCCTGATCGACGACGACACGCCGCGCAATCTGGAAGCACACTACTGGCAGCCTGAATACGGCCCTGAAATTCTGGAATTCTTCCAGTCGGTGGCCGAGGAGTAGCTTCCGCGCAGCACCAGCAGGCCTGTAGCGGCTTGCTGGTTCGCGCACTCGCAAAACGTTGTGCTCGCCCCTCTGACTGCGACGTGTTGCAGCGCTGTGCTACCTTGCCGCACTTCGACGCAGACTAACTGCGACGCCGACGACGAGCGATACCCAGTGAGGCCAACCCGGCCCCAATCAGCAACACCGTGCCAGGCAATGGCACATCGGCATTCCGGTCGGCGACCACATTGAGCGTTGACTGGTAGAAGTCCCAGCTCCACTCAGGTAATCGCGGCTGGGGGATACGCAGGTTAACGATCAGCACACCATCGGTGATGATGGCCAGGTCGACATTCTGGACAATGTCGGAAAAATTGACTTCGTAGGAATAGATGTGCGCCGCATCATCCAGCACAGCCACCATCGGGTCGGCGCTGGGATCGTAGGGGAAAGGCTCCTCGTTGCGGATATCATCGCGCACCTTAAAGATAATCTCGGCACTGACCAGCGTATCGGTGGCAGGGTTGTAGCCGTCGTCGAGGATGCTGTGTGTGTAATAGAAGCTGGGGAAGAACGAGTTTACTGCAATGATTGGCACGTTGACGGGCGCAACCACATCGGTAAACACAATGGGTACCGCCTGGGCCCACGATGATGCCGCGGATATAGCCAGTGCCGAAACGAGTTTCAACGCTTTGTTTTTCATGTCCTCTCCCTGACCTCCCCAGATAAGGTTTTTCGCAATCTGGAAGCGCACTCTTTTGAGCAAAGCACATATCGCCAAAATTGCAATCTCTCTCGCATTCATCGGGCGATCACCGCGGTGGTGACTGCCTATCGGAAAAAGTGTTTCCGTACCAGAAATGCGCTCGATTACACAATGCAATTTGCGAGCCAAGCTGATATTTCCTTATTTTTCAGTACGTTAAAATCAGTGATAATGCGAGTGTGTAAAGAAAGCTGACACTTACCTGCACCACTAACAGGCACTCCACCGCACCGATAGTGCTCATTAGCAGTAACAGCAAGGCGCACCAACAGCGGTAGCGCACCGGCACAGCAAGGGTGAGCGACCGGTTCATATCACCCGTTCAGCTGATCCCTCGGGCACTTCCACGCCGCCGCCGTCGCCACCCCCGTGGGCGCCGGCGACGTTTATTCCGGTGCCCCGTTTACCCACCTCTCTTTCTGTGTTGAGATAGTTCACACTGAGAACATCGGAGTCGGGCGTCCATGCATGCCTGGTATTATCGATACCGATATGCGCGGTGGGATCCATGCTGGCGAACAAGCCCACCCCGTCATTGGCCGGCTGGCAAGTGTCACCGCGAATTTTCAGATCATCGTACAGGTAGCTGTGTAGCAGATGCCCTCAACGTTCCCGGTAAAACAGATATGACCAGAGCATTTGACAACTTGCCCGTTCGACGTCACGACAGGGAAATAGCTGCGCTTTGAAAGAGTTGGTGTTACATATCGGTTGTCCGAAAACAGGCTCCTCGGCATTGCAATCCTGGCTCGCCATCAACCAGAGCGGCCTCGCAGGCCAGGGTTACCAGTTCACCGTGCTGGATAGTGAGGCGAAAAACTTCAAGATCAACTCGGGCAATGGAGCGCTGCTGGATACCTTTATCCGACAAACGTATAACAGAGCGGACAATGACCAAAAAATGGGGCAGGCAATTCTCGACCTGTACTTTGCCGGTTATGAAAAAGCCATCGTCTCCTCTGAAATACTCAGCGGCTTCAGCACCGCCAATATTCAGAAGTTGAGGCATTTTCTCGACCAGCACCAGATTCACGTCAAAGTAATCGCCTATGTTCGAAATTTGTATGACTTTTTCTATTCGGCACACGTTCAGCACGTAAAGAGAACCAATCGTCTCACCAACTTTGAGAGCGCGGTGCTCGAAGAGAAGCAGTTCCGGCACTTTCTTACCTACAAAAATTTCTCACCGTTTTTTGATGTCACATTAATTCACTACGACGCCGTGATAGACAATATCGCCCTGCCATTTTGCGACGTCGTGAACCTGGACTACACACGACTTCGCCCCCTCCCCGAGCAGCAGGTCAACAGAACACTTTCGCACGGCGAAATTGAGATTATGCAAACGCTGGGAAGCTGGTTGGCACAGAAAGAACTTGCGGCGGATAATTTCTCCATCACGGTGTCAGATGAACTGGTGCACAAATTTCCGGAAGTGGATTCCGAGGTGGTATACAACGAGCGAGTCCATGATTACCTGGTGCAGACCTTCGGTCACCAGATCGATCAATTCAACAAAATTTGCGAGAGGCTATTCGATTTCAAACTGTCCATTTTAAGCGACCGCCACTACTTGACGCCGCCCCACAACCCGACGATCGATAAACCCAGTCTGGAGCGTGTGGTAGGGATTCTTTGCGACAACAGCGCGACAATTGACAAGCTTGCGATAGAAACATTGGCCGACAATCTTTCCGCCACTGCCGAGTATCAGGACTTATCTGTGAAACTGAGGAAATCGCTGTCGTGGCAGAGCCGAATCAAACAGTTGGCAAAGCGAATGAAACACAGAGCACACCAGTTATATGTGCGAGGTACGAACAGAAGGATGCTGATGATGAGATTGAAAGGTTCTCTTGGCGTTTACCGGTAGACGCGGGCTCATCAGCAATTGCTTGCTGCGGGTATCGTGGTGCAATCGGTCACTAGAGCTCTTCACGGAACAGGCGAGCCACCCATTCTCCAGCGCGTTGCCACAGGCCGCGCTTTCTCCATGTGGATAGATCGAGTTCCCTGCAGCGCTTTAGATCTGCTTCAAACTGTCGCTCAAGTTCCTCCAACGTATCACCATCCTCTATCACCAGACAAAACTCCTCGTCCTTGGACATCGAGCGATGATTCATATTGGCGGATCCCACAACAGCGATCCTATGGTCCACTGTCAGGATTTTCGCGTGCAACATCGTGGGCTCGAACACATGGATGGCAATACCGGCATCCAGCAGTTGCCGAAATTGATCCTCGCCGCTGAGCTGGCAGAACGCTTCATCGGTGTGCTCTCCCGGTACCATGATGCGCACATCGACACCGCGTTCAACAGCCGACAAAAGCAGCCCCGTCAGCACCTCATCGGGCACGAAATAGGCCGTTGTAATCCAGATCGATTCACTCGCCTCACGCAGTAACGCCCGAAAAACAGTGGCGATATCGCTCCAGTGAACAGACGAGGGAGAGCGCACAATCTGTATGCTCGCGTTTCCAGTCGGCGCCTGGCGGCGCGCCTGAACAAAGGATGTGCTGTCTGAAGTCTCTGTTTCATTCCAGTTGGTCAGAAAACCACTGTGCATGTTCAACACCACCGGACCCGTGATGCGAAAATGCGTATCGCGCCATTCCGATGGATTCCTCGCATCCCCCTCCCACTGCTTCGCGATACCCACGCCGCCGGTGAACGCGACCTGCCGATCACAAAGCAATAGCTTGCGATGAGTGCGATTGTCCCATTTCCACACTTTCCACTGCGCTTTAGGCCTGAACCACGCGACAACGACGCCCGACGAGACCATGCTGTCCACCAGTGACTGGCTGATACGCATGCTGCCTACGGCATCCAATAGCAACCGCGTTTTTACACCGCGCCGGGCTGCGCTGCACAGTGCGTCGGCAAACCGGACGGCTATATCGCCTGTCCAGTAAACAAAGGTGACCATGTCGATACTGCTTTGGGCATCGTTGATCGCATCGAGCATCGCGGGAAATATCTCATCTCCATTGCACAGAACCTGCACACGGTTACCCGCGACAAACCCGTATCCCAACTCCGTTTCCAGCATTTCACACAAACGATTCACCCCAGTACGCTCCCCCACCGATGTCTACCGATAGTCAGTTCAAATCAGTCGAGCATATCCGAGAGGTATATCGAGTGCCAATTAGACGCTGGAGGAGGCTGTCGCGGTGGTGGTCAATACTGAAAACACCGCTCACATCGGGGAAGCTCAATATTATATAATGTTTTAATTTTCGGACTTTAATACAGTATTTCCTCAATAATGAGACAAATATGTCACATAATCAAATAATAGATATTGCTCACTGGTTTTAATGTTCCATAATTGGGACTATGCTGTGCTATCAGCAACTAAGATTACAAAAATGGAACTTTAATGGTGATCGAGTATAAATCACCCTCCGCGATAGCCGAGGAACTCGGTGCACGCCTCAAGCAGGCGCGACTGAATGCCGACATAACACAGGTGGACGTTGCAGAGCTCGCGGGGGTGAGCAGAAAGGCCGTGATCAATGCGGAAAAAGGGCGGGCGTCGCTGGAAGTGTTCGTCGCCATTATGGGGGCACTCGAGTTGACGTCCCAGCTCGACAATTTCCTACCCGTGCAGGAGATATCCCCCATTCAACTGGCCAGGCTTCAGGGCCGCAGGCGACAGCGCGCTTCAGGGCAAAACGCCAGCACCGAGCAGGAGCCCCCCAAATGGTAAACGAGGTCATCAGGGTCAACTATCAGGGGCGCGAGGTCGGGGCGGTGAGCTTCGACAGCGCTACCGGGCTGGGCGCCTTTGAATATCACTCCTCGTTCATCGCAACAGGCATCGAACTTTCACCGATTAAAATGCCGCTGGCAAAGCAGATCTATTCTTTTCCCGAACTCGGCCAGGAGACCTTTAAAGGGCTGCCCGGCCTGGTCGCGGATTCGTTGCCGGACGATTTCGGCAACGCTGTGCTCAATGCCTGGGTCGCCAGCGAGGGCAAACTACCGGGTGATATCACGCCACTGGAACGGCTGCAGTACACCGGCAAGCGCGGCATGGGTGCGCTGGAGTATACCCCGGCAAAGCGACAGAAAAACCTGAATGCCTCTACCAGGGTTGCGATCGAACCCCTGGTCGAAATCGCCCAGGAGATCCTCGATAAACGGGAGAAGTTTTCGCTGGCACTGGATCGCAACGGCGAGGATGACCGCGATGCAATGCTGTCGCTGCTGTCCGTCGGGATGAGTGCCGGCGGTGCAAGGCCCAAGGCCGTATTGGCATTCAATGCCGATTTTACACAGGCACGCAGCGGTCAGGTGGATGTTCCGGAGGGCTTTTCTCACTACCTGATGAAGTTTGATGGCGTGTACGAGCACGGTGTCGACAGGGAAACATTCGGCGACCCCCAGGGCTACGGCGCGATGGAGTATGTCTACTCCAACATGGCGCGATCCTGCGGCATTGGGATGATGCCGTGCCACCTGCTGCACGAAGGCAACCGCCGTCACTTTTTGACACAGCGATTCGACCGCGACGGCAATACCAAAATTCACGTGCAAACCCTGAATGGGCTGGCACATGTTGACTACAAAAAACCCGGCGCCTACTCCTATGCCGAACTATTCGCCACCGCAAGACAACTGCGCGTTCCGGCAAAAGATGCCGAACAACTACTGCGCCGCATGGTGTTTAATATCGTCGCCAGAAACCATGATGACCATTCAAAGAATTTTTCCTTCACGCTAACCCCGAGCGGGTGGCGATTGTCACCGGCGTACGATCTGGCCTACAGCTACAAGCCTGGCAGCAAGTGGGTGAACAGCCACTGGATGAGCCTCAATGGCAAGCGCGATGATTTTTCCCGGGAGGATATCTACACACTGGAGAAACTGGTGCCCAGATTCTCACGCAAGTTTATCAATGAGGTGATCGACGCCACCGTTGAGTACGTTTCTCAATGGCCAACGCTTGCCACGCGGTACGAGGTGCCGCATTCTCTTGCCGCAGAAATAGCGGGAAATCTGAGGCTGAAGCTTTAATTGCGACAATAGGCCACTGTGTGTCGATTACGGACACCTCGGAGGAGCCACCAGTGACGAAACCGACAATTGATGCGCTGCTCCGTGAAGTTCGCGCCTGTACACTGTGCGAAAACACACTCAAGGACGGGGTCAGGCCCGTGCTTCAGGCGCACAGCCAATCGAAAATATTGATTG
>TARA_R110002049_G_scaffold24588_11_pt1 | contig 11066 bp, 8 predicted proteins | sample TARA_R110002049 | Tara Oceans TARA_R110002049 (sample SAMEA4396941) | marine metagenome | biome: Polar Biome; feature: [SRF] surface water layer (ENVO:00010504); material: water (ENVO:00002006), including particulate matter (ENVO:01000060) such as... | depth 5 m
TAATTGTTCTGCTATTTCTAGTGTTTTATCTGTACTAAAAGAATCTATAACTATAATTTCATCAGCAAAATCAACAGACTTTATTGCATCAGCAATATGAATCTCTTCATTTAGCGTTGGTATAATTGCTGATATTTTGTTCATAAAATTCTAAATCTTAAACAGCTACGTCATACTCACGTAACGCATCGTTTAAAGATGTTTTTTTGTTGGTACTTTCTTTTCTTTTTCCAATAATTAACGCACAAGGTACATTGAATTCTCCTGCAGCAAATTTCTTTGTGTAACTACCAGGAATAACTACAGATCTTGCAGGTACAATACCTTTCATTTCCACAGGTTCATCTCCAGTTACATCAATAATTTTAGTACTCATTGTTAATACAACATTTGCACCTAAAACTGCTTCTTTTTCTACTCTTACTCCTTCAACAACAATACATCTAGAGCCAATAAAAGCGCCATCTTCTATAATTACAGGTGCAGCTTGTAACGGCTCTAAAACACCACCAATACCAACACCTCCAGAAAGATGTACATTTTTACCAATTTGTGCACAAGAACCTACTGTGGCCCAAGTATCTACCATTGTACCTTCGTCTACATAAGCACCAATATTTACATAACTTGGCATTAATATAGTTCCTGCAGAAATATAAGCTCCGTGTCTTGCTACTGCATTTGGCACAACTCTAATTCCTCTTTCTGCAAAATTTCTTTTTAATGGAATTTTATCATGGTATTCGAAAATTCCAGCTTCTAAAGTTTCCATCTTTTGAATAGGAAAATACAACACTACTGCCTTTTTAACCCATTCATTAACTTGCCAACCATCTGTTGTAGGTTCTGCAACTCTTAATTCTCCTTTATCTAATAAATCAACTACTTTTCTAATCGTATCAATCGTATTTTGCTCTTTTAACAAATCACGATTTTCCCAAGCTGACTCTATAATTTCTCTAATTTCTTTCATCTTAATTGTATAATTTTTACAAATATAAATTTATCTGTAAAAACTGAAAGCGAAGATACATTTTTTAAACAGATATTTCTGCTTTGTTTAAAAAACGTATTTTTGCAAAAACAATTGTAAATGGCTAGAATTTTAGCAATAGATTTCGGAAAAAAGAGAACAGGAATTGCTGTTACAGATGAATTACAAATAATTGCATCTGGCTTAACTACTGTTAATACTTCAGAATTATTAACTTTTCTTAAAGAGTATACTTCTAAAGAAAAAGTAGAATTATTTTTAATGGGGCAACCTAAACAGATGGATAATTCCGATAGTGAAAGTGAAGCACTTATTATTCCTTTTTTAAAAAAGATTGAAAAAACATTTCCTACAATTCCTATGAAAAGAATTGATGAGCGTTTTACTTCTAAAATGGCTTTTCAGACAATGATAGATAGTGGAATGAAGAAAAAACAACGTAGAAATAAGGCTATGGTAGATGAAATTAGTGCAACTATTATTCTGCAATCTTATTTATATAGCCAACATTAGCTTCTGTAAACTTCTTAAAGTGTTAAAATCGGTTGAAAAAAACGTCTTACGATAAAATTCATAATTCAAAAATTCGTAATTCGTAATTGTAAATTGTACTTTTGCACACGTTTTTAAATAAATAAAAATAAATGATTTTACCAATTGTTGCTTACGGAGATCCTGTATTAAGAAAAGTTGCTATAGATATAGATGCAAATTATCCTGATTTAGAAAAGTTAATTACCAATATGAAAGAGACAATGTACAACGCTTCTGGTGTTGGTTTAGCGGCTCCTCAAATTGGTAAAGCAATCCGTTTATTTATTATAGACGCTTCTCCTTTTGCGGAAGATGAAGATTTAAGTGAAAAAGATAGAGAGGTTTTAAAAACTTTTAATAGAGTTTTTATAAACGCAAAAATTACAGAAGAAGAAGGTGAAGAATGGGTTTTTAATGAAGGTTGTTTAAGTATACCTGATGTTAGAGAAGACGTTTTTAGAAAACCTACAATTACTATAGAATATCTTGATGAAGAATTTAAAAAGCATACTGAAACTTTAGACGGTTTAGCTGCAAGAGTTTTTCAGCATGAATATGATCATATTGAAGGAATTTTGTTTACAGACAAACTTTCATCATTAAAGAAAAGAATTATAAAAAAGAAATTAGAAAATATTTCTAAAGGAAAAATTAATGCAGATTATAGAATGCGTTTTCCAAATATAAAAAAAGGTAAATAGTCTTAAAAGACACTAAAACATACAATATGGAATTTAATAAAATTATTGCCGTTACTGGTAAAGCTGGTTTATACCAAGTAGTTTCTCAATCTAAAAATGCAATTATAGTTTCTTCTTTAACAGATGATAAAAGAGTAGCTATTAACGCAACACAAAACGTAAGTTTATTAGAAAACATTGCAATTTATACATACGAAGAAGACATTCCTTTATTAAATGTATTTAAAGCTATGTTCGAAAAAACAGAAGGTAAAGAAGCTATTTCTCACAAAGAAAGTAGTAAAAAGTTAGAAGCATTTTTTGCTGAAGTTTTACCAGATTATGATGCTGAAAGAGTTTACACTTCTAACATTAAAAAAGTTATACAATGGTTTAACTTATTAGTTAAAGCTGGTATGGATTTTTCTAAGGAAGAAGCAACAAAAGTTGAAGCTGAAAAAGAGTAATTAATTTCAGTTTATTAAAAAAGATGAATTCTAGAAAAGAACAATTAGCTGCATTTAACCGTTTGTTAGATATTATGGATGATCTTCGCGAGAAGTGTCCGTGGGATAAAAAGCAAACATTAGAAAGTTTACGTCATTTAACTATAGAAGAAACGTACGAACTTGCAGATGCTATTCTAGAAAATGACTTACCTGAAATTAAAAAAGAATTAGGTGATGTGCTTCTGCATATTGTTTTTTATGCAAAAATAGGAAGCGAGAAAAAAGCTTTTGATATTGCAGATGTTGCCAATAGTATATCAGACAAGTTAATTAGCAGACATCCGCATATTTATGGAGATGTAGTAGTTGAAGATGAAGCTGAAGTAAAAAGAAATTGGGAACAACTAAAACTTAAAGAAGGAAAAGAATCTGTACTTGAAGGCGTTCCAAAAAGCTTACCTGCTGTTGTTAAAGCTAGTAGAATACAAGAAAAAGTTGCTGGCGTTGGTTTCGATTGGGAAAAACCAGAACAAGTTTGGGAAAAAGTACAAGAAGAACTAACAGAACTTAATGAAGAAATTAAGGCAGGTAACAAAGAAAATACTGAAAAAGAGTTTGGAGACGTATTATTCTCTATGATAAATTACGCTCGTTTTATAGATGTAAACCCAGAAAATGCTTTAGAAAAAACAAATAAGAAATTTATAAATAGATTTCAGTTTTTAGAAAAAGCAGCAAAAGCAGAAGGAAAAGAACTTTCTGATATGTCTTTAACTGAAATGGATGTTTATTGGGAAAAATCTAAGGAGTTTTTTCAATAAAATAATTTATACTCTTAAAATAAATAAAAAAAGCTCTCATATTATTGAGAGCTTTTTTTATTTGAAGATGTTACCTTAATTATTTAGGCATTACAACACTATTAATTGCGTGAATTACTCCATTTGAAGCTGCAACGTCTGCAATTACTACTTTAGACATATTACCCTTTTCATCTTTTAACATTACACTATCTCCGTCTAAAGACGCTACTAGTTTACCACCTTGAACAGTAGTAACTTCAAAAGCACCATTATTTGCTTTTATTGCCTCTACAACTGCAGCTGCATCAAATTTACCTGAAACAACATGGTATGTTAAAACACTAGTTAACATTTCTTTATTTTCAGTTTTTAGTAAAGTTTCAACAGTTCCTTCTGGTAATTTAGCAAATGCATCATTAGTTGGTGCAAATACAGTAAAAGGTCCTTCAGAACTTAAAGTACCAACTAAATCTGCAGCCTTAACTGCTGCTACCAATGTAGAAAAATTATCATTCCCAACAGCTACCCCAACAATATTAGGTGTTTGTACTTTTTCGACAGCCTCTGCCAATACTTCTGTGTTTGTATTTTTTACTTCTTCAGTTTTAGCTGTTTTACATGAAGTAGCTGTTAAAAGTCCTACTACTGTAAATGCCATAAATAAATTCTTTGTTTTCATAATTTTGAGTTTTGTTTTTAATTCTTTTCAAAATTATAAAAACTAAGCATCAAACTCCTTAATAAATGTTTAATGTTTTGTTAAATTTATTAAACAAAAAAAAATCTATCATAAAAAAAACATCCAACTCTAAAATTAGAATTGGATGTTTTATTATTAAGCTGAAAATTTTATTTACTCAAATACATTTTTCTACGAGCATATAAATCATAAAATTCATCGTCTTTTAAGCTATCTATAAATAAGATGCTTTCTCCAGTAGATTTCATCTCTGGCCCTAGTTTTTTATCTACATTAGGAAACTTGTTAAAAGAGAAGACAGGTTGTTTAATTGCAAAACCTTCTAATTGAGGATTAAAGTTAAAGTCTGTTACCTTATTGTGCCCTAGCATTACTTTAGTTGCATAATTTACATATGGTTCTTTGTATGCTTTTGCAATAAAAGGTACAGTTCTAGAAGCTCTTGGGTTTGCTTCAATAATGTATACAACATCATCTTTAATTGCAAACTGAATATTTATTAACCCTACAGTTTTTAATTCTCTTGCAATTGTACGTGTATGGTCTTTAATTTGTTGCATTACAAATTCACCAATATTAAAGGCTGGTAACGTTGCGTTAGAATCTCCAGAATGAATTCCACAAGGCTCTATATGCTCCATAATACCAATAATGTACACATTTCCATCAGCATCACAAATTGCATCTGCTTCTGCTTCAATTGCGCCATCTAAATAATGATCTAACAATAATTTATTACCAGGCATTCTACCTAATAAATCTACTACATGTTTTACTAATTCTTCTTTGTTTATAACAATTTTCATTCCTTGTCCTCCTAAAACATAAGAAGGTCTTACTAAAATAGGAAAATCTAATTGGTCTGCTAAGACTAAAGCTTCATCAGCTGTTTCTGCGATACCATATTCTGGAAAAGGAATTTTATTGTCTTTTAGCATTGCTGAAAATCTTCCTCTATCTTCCGCTATATCTAAAGCTTCATAAGAAGTTCCAATAATTTTAATTCCGTATTTTGTTAACTTTTCTGCTAACTTTAAAGCTGTTTGCCCACCTAATTGAACAATAACTCCTTCTGGTTTTTCATGACGAATAATGTCATAGATATGTTCCCAGAATACTGGCTCGAAATATAATTTATCTGCGGTATCAAAATCTGTAGAAACCGTTTCTGGATTACAGTTAATCATAATTGTTTCATAACCACATTCTGCAGCTGCTAAAACACCATGCACACAACAGTAATCAAACTCAATTCCTTGTCCAATTCTATTTGGTCCAGAACCTAAAACAATAATTTTCTTTTTGTCTGTAACAATACTTTCGTTGGCAATAGTTATTTGTCCATCTGCAGTTTCAATTTCGTTTTCGAATGTTGAATAATAATAAGGAGTTTTTGCCGTAAATTCTGCAGCACAAGTATCAACTAGTTTAAAAACACGTTGTACTTTTAATTCTTCTCTCTTAGTATATACTTCACTTTCTAAACAATCTAGCATATGCGCTATCTGTCTATCTCCATATCCTTTTTGTTTTGCTTCTAACAACAAATCTCTTTGAATAGTTTCTATAGTATATGTAGAAATTTCTTTTTGCAATTGAAACAACTCTTCATATTGCTTCAAATACCACATATCAATTTTTGTGATATCATGAACCTGACTTAGAGGAATTCCTATAGCAATTGCATCATAAATAGCAAAAACACGATCCCAACTTGCATTGGTTAATTTTTCTATAATTTGGTCATAATTTGTGTAACCCTTTCCATCTGCACCTAAACCATTTCTTTTAATCTCTAAAGATTGTGTTGCTTTATGTAATGCTTCTTGAAAAGAACGACCTATTCCCATTACCTCACCAACAGATTTCATTTGTAAACCTAAAGTTCTATCTGAACCTTCAAATTTATCAAAATTCCAACGTGGTATTTTTACAATTACATAATCTAAAGTTGGCTCAAATAAAGCTGATGTAGATTTTGTAATTCCGTTTTCTAATTCATCTAATGTATAACCGATTGCTAATTTTGTAGCTACTTTAGCAATAGGATATCCTGTTGCTTTAGACGCTAAAGCAGACGAACGAGAAACACGTGGATTAATTTCAATTGCAATAATATCTTCTTTTTCGTCTGGCGAAACAGCAAATTGTACGTTACAACCACCTTCAAAATCTCCAATAGAACGCATCATATGAATTGCCATGTCACGCATTTTCTGATATGTTTTGTCAGAAAGCGTCATAGCAGGTGCAACTGTAATAGAATCTCCTGTATGAATTCCCATAGGATCCATATTTTCAATAGAACATATAATTACAACATTATCATTCTTATCTCTTAATAATTCTAATTCATATTCTTTCCACCCCATCATCGCCTTATCAATCATCACCTCATGTATTGGCGATGCTTCTAAACCGAAACTTAATAGGTTATCGAAATCTTCTGCTTTATAAACAATAGATGCTCCTGCCCCACCCAAAGTATAAGAAGATCTAATTACTAAAGGAAAACCAAATTCTTGAGCAATTTCTTTTCCTTTTAAAAATGAAGTTGCTGTTGCTTGGGGTGCCATTGGCACACCAATCTTAATCATTAACTCTCTAAACTGTTCTCTATCTTCAGTAACATTAATAGCGTCTATATCTACACCAATTAATTGTACATTAAAATCTTCCCAAATTCCTTTAGTATCTGCTTCTATACAAAGATTTAACGCAGTTTGTCCACCCATTGTTGGTAAAACAGCATCAATTTGAGGATGTTCTTTTAAAATTTGAATAATAGATTTTGTTGTAAGTGGCAACAAATAAATATGATCTGCCATTGAAGGGTCAGTCATAATTGTTGCAGGATTAGAATTAATTAAAATAGTTTCTATTCCATCTTCTCTTAAAGAACGTAGAGATTGCGAGCCAGAGTAATCGAATTCACATGCTTGCCCAATAACAATTGGTCCAGATCCGATAATTAATACTGATTTGAGGTCTTTTCTTTTTGGCATTGTAAGTTGTTGTGTTGTTTAGTTTTACAAAAATAGTTAATGCTTGGGTATAAAAAAAGGTGTTACTAAAAAATAGTAACACCTTGAAATCATTAACAAACGTTAATCATTATATTATCTTTTTGGTCTAAATTCTGAAGACACAGAAATTTTCTTTCTTCCTTTAGCTCTTCTTCTAGCTAAAACTTTTCTTCCATTAGCTGAAGCCATTCTTTCTCTGAAACCGTGTTTGTTTCTTCTCTTTCTTTTTGATGGCTGGTAAGTTCTTTTCGGCATTATATGTATTTTTAAATATCTTCTTGATTACTTTCTATTGCTTCAAGAATTTTACCTCTTTTAAAGCGTGGGCAAATATACAACTGTTTTTATTTTTGACAAACACAATTTGAAAAAAAAATGAAAATATTTTTACTTGATACAAATTTACACTTTTTATAAATGTTTTTACCTTTTTTATTTGACAGAATTTTTAGAGTTAGTACTTTTGCGCAAACCTAAGAACACCATGAGTAATACTAAATACGTTTTTGTAACAGGAGGCGTAACTTCATCCCTTGGAAAAGGAATAATAGCAGCATCTTTAGCAAAACTTTTACAAGAAAGAGGCTTTTCTGTAACCATTCAAAAATTAGATCCGTACATTAATATAGATCCAGGAACACTAAACCCATATGAACATGGCGAATGTTATGTTACAGATGATGGTGCAGAAACCGATTTAGATCTTGGTCATTATGAACGTTTTTTAAACATACCTACTTCACAAGCAAACAATGTTACTACAGGTAGAATTTATCAATCTGTAATTAATAAAGAACGTAAAGGAGAATTTTTAGGAAAAACAGTACAAGTGATTCCTCATATTACAGATGAAATAAAACGTCGAATTCAGCTTTTAGGTGAAACTGGTGATTATGATATTGTAATTACTGAAATTGGTGGAACAGTTGGTGATATAGAATCTTTACCTTACGTAGAGTCTGTACGCCAAATGTTATGGGAAAAAGGAGAAGAAAACGCTATTGTTATTCATTTAACATTAGTTCCTTATTTAGCAGCAGCAGGAGAATTAAAAACAAAACCAACACAGCATTCTGTAAAAATGTTAATGCAAAGTGGTGTTAGTCCAGACATATTAGTTTGTAGAACAGAACATGATATTTCTGATGACATTAAGCGTAAATTAGCTTTGTTTTGTAATGTTAAAAAAGAAGATGTTATACAATCTATAGATGCAGAAACTATTTATGATGTACCTAACTTAATGTTAGAACAAGGTTTAGATACTGTAGTTTTAAACAAGTTAAAACTTTCTTCTAAAGGAGAACCAGAATTAAAAGTTTGGAACGAGTTTGTACAAAAACATAAAAACCCACAACACGAAGTAGAAATTGCTTTAATTGGTAAATATGTAGAATTACACGATTCTTACAAATCTATTACAGAAGCATTTATTCATGCAGGTTCTTCAAATGAAACCAAAGTAAAAGTACGTTGGGTACATTCTGAAAGCTTAACACCAAAAAATGCTGAAAAGAAATTACAAGGTGTTAATGGTATTTTGGTTGCACCAGGTTTTGGAGACAGAGGTATTGAAGGAAAAATTAGAGCAGTAAGATATGCAAGAGAAAACAATATTCCTTTCTTCGGAATTTGTTTAGGAATGCAAATGGCCGTTATAGAATATTCTAGAAATATTTTAGGATTAGAAAACGCCAGTTCTACAGAAATGAACAAAAGCACAAAACACCCAGTAATTAACTTAATGGAAAGCCAAAAAGATGTTACAGAAAAAGGTGGAACAATGCGTTTAGGTGCTTGGGATTGTGAACTTAAAAAAGATTCTAAAATATTTAAAGCTTATAAATCAGAATTAATTAGCGAACGCCACAGACACAGATTCGAGTTTAATAACGATTATTTAGCACAAATTGAAGCTGCAGGAATGAAAGCTACAGGTATTAACCCTAAAACAGGCTTGGTAGAAGTTGTAGAAATACCTTCTCATCCTTGGTTTGTTGGTGTACAATACCACCCAGAATATAAAAGTACGGTTTTAAAACCTCATCCTTTATTTGTAGATTTTATTAAAGCTTCTTTAAAACAATCTAAAAAATAATTTTAATTGGTTTCGGAAAGAAGATGTAATTCTTTCCGAAAACCTTTTTACTACTTATATAATGACAACCTAAAATTTAGGAACACTATTTGAACTATTTAAGATAGTAAGAATAACAGTAGTAAAAGCAACCAAAATACATACAGTTTTGCTACATTTGTCGCCTTTTACTTTTTAAAAGAAGTACAAAATGACAAATTGACATTTTAAAAACATACAATGGAACAAAAAAAATTCGACTTAAATTCTTTTATTGGATTGATCTTATTAGGAGGAATTATTTTCTGGTGGATGAGCACTCAAAAACCTGAAATTGATGAAACCAATACTGTTACAACAGAACAAGTAGATTCAACAAAAACAATTAACAATACAAGTACTGCAGTTGTTAATGAACCTACTTTTGAAAACGATTCTATAAAACAAATTGCTCTTAAAAATAAATTAGGTGCATTTGCCCAAAGTGCAATTAGCGCATCTAATGGTGTTTCAATCTTAGAAAACGAAGTAGTAAAGTTAACTATAGATAATAAAGGTGGACAAATAAAGGAAGCTTTAATTAAGAACTATAAAACCTACGATTCTCTTCCATTATATATGATAAAAGATAACAACGCATCTTTTAACATTAATTTTGGTACAACAGATAACAGAATTTTAAATACTAAAAATTTATTTTTTCAGCCAACAGTTACTACCAATGGAGACAACCAAATTGTTTCTATGAAGCTAAAAGTTTCTGAAACACAGTTTTTAGAGTATAGATATGAAATGAAACCTAAAGAATATATGGTAAATTTTTCTGTACGTTCTCAAGGTTTAAGTAATGTTATAAACTCTTCTAACCCTATTAATTTAGATTGGTCTTTAAATGGTTATAGACATGAAAAAAGTTTAAAAACAGAAAACACCATGTACACTAACTTCTACTACAAAGCAGATGAAGAAGTTGATTACATTAGTGCCGGTTCATCAGAAATTTTAAACGATGTAGATTGGGTTGCTTACAAACAACACTTTTTTACTACAAATTTATTATCAGACAAACCTTTTAATAATGCAACTATAACTTCTACAGACTTAGTTTTAAATGAAGAAATAGATACTGTTTATACAAAGAGATTTGAATTAAAAACACCTTTAGAATTATCTAACGGAGAATTAAATTATAATATGAAATGGTTCTACGGACCAAGTGACTATAATTTACTAAGTAGCGAACAATTTGCAGGAACAGACTTAGATCAAACTGCAGATTTAGGTTGGGGGATTTTTGGTTTCTTAAACAGAACTGTATTCTACCCAGTATTTAACTTCTTAAAAGGATTTTTATCTAATTACGGATTAATTATTATTTTAATGACTATTGTTGTTCGTTTAATAATGTCTCCTTTAGTTTATAAATCTTATTTATCTAGTGCAAAAATGAAGGTTATTAGACCAGAATTAACTGCATTAAATGAAAAATATCCTGGTAAAGAAAACGCAATGAAGCGCCAGCAAGAAACTATGGCTATTCAAAGAAAAGCAGGTGTAAGTATGATGTCTGGTTGTATACCTGCATTATTACAAATGCCAGTATTTTTTGCATTATTTAAATTTTTCCCTACAAACTTATCTTTAAGACAAGAAAACTTTTTATGGGCAAATGATTTATCTTCTTATGATACAATTGCACAACTTCCATTTAAAATTCCTTTCTATGGAGATCACGTAAGTTTATTTCCAATATTGGCATCTGTAGCAATTTTCTTTTACATGAAAATGAACCAAAGTCAACAA
>TARA_R110002049_G_scaffold211964_1_pt1 | contig 11063 bp, 12 predicted proteins | sample TARA_R110002049 | Tara Oceans TARA_R110002049 (sample SAMEA4396941) | marine metagenome | biome: Polar Biome; feature: [SRF] surface water layer (ENVO:00010504); material: water (ENVO:00002006), including particulate matter (ENVO:01000060) such as... | depth 5 m
AATTAAATTTAATACGCCATAATATAATTAACTTTACACTAGAAAACTGGAAAAGCACACGTGGTACGGAAGGAAAAAGCTTGAACTATTATAACATTCTTGATAATAAATGGCATCAGAAGTGGATAGGAGCTAACGGTATTCCCATCGAATTTTTTGGTACGTACAATGCAGAAAAAAAAGCGCTGGAATATTCAGGAGAAGGAGTAGGGCAAGGCGGTGTTCCTCTACTTAACAAACTCACTTTCTATAATTTATCTGATAATTATGTGCGACAACTGTGGGAACAATCTGTCGACAACGGCAAAACCTGGGCCACGGTATTTGATGGTCATTATCGTAGAAAAAAGTAACTCAAAGTTAAAATTAAGCTACTTTCGATGTTGCACGCTGAAAACCTTGACGGTTAATATGGCCAATGTATTTTCCGATGATTCGTACTTCCTCAAAAACGTCGGGTTCTACAATAATATCATCATAGCTTTCATTGGCAGCTTCCAGCCGTAATCCATTGTTATCCCAATGAATTTTTTTAAGGCTTGTTTCACCATTGTAAAGTACTGCACCAATATCTCCATTTTTCACATCTGTATCCATTAAAACTACCAGATCGCCATCATAAATATCAACGTCTTTCATACTGAAACCGGATACTCTTAATGCAAATAATTGATCCAGATTAGGAAAAAGAGACGAAAGAGTAATTTTACCAAGATCGGCTTCAACGGCTTCCTGTAAATATCCGGCTGCAATTAATCCCCGAATTGGAATTCCATCCTGATCGTCATAATCTTCTAGCAGATTTTTTTTCTTTTCAGATGGAAGATCGTATTCTTCATCGTTACGTTTTATAAGGAAACCTTTTTTTAATAAAGCTTGAATATTTTGTGTAACACTATTTGGTGAACGGTAATCGAAATATTCGGCTATTTCACGATAAGTCGGCCATACGTCGTGTTCTTTCTTATATTCAACGATATAGTTAAAAAATTCCAGCTGTTTTCTTGTTAAATGTGCATTATCCATAGCATGATATTACTTAATGTGTGAAGTATGTGTAATAAACGAAGTTCTTTTATGAGTGTCAACAAAAAAATGTGTGTGATTTATGTATAAAAATATTTTATTTCTTTTAAGTCTGATTCTAATCATAGGGTGCGATCCCGTGAAAAAAGAAGCGAAGAGGCTTCTAACTCAAGAGTACCCTGCTCTTTATGCTGCAGTGTACGCAAGAGATGCACAAGCAATTTTAGCTTTTACTTCTCATAAAGATGAGAGAGTTAGAGAACAAGCGTGGTCAGCTTTAATTAATACGCCGATTGAAGATATAGATGCTTTTATAGATCAAATAAGCGAATCTGATACTAAAGAAGCATGGGCGTCATTGTGGCTAAAAGATTTATCTGATGATCAAATTGAGCGTTTGAACCAATTATTTATAAAAGACGATGTCACGAATGTAGGTTTGGTTTCAGCTCTTGGTGAGTTGGGCAACAAGCGTTCTTTGCAACTTTTGCTGGAAGAACCGGTTCCTCCAAATGGAGAAATGGCGTTCCAACTTGCTTATTCTATTGGTCGATTATCAGGAAATGTTGAAGCAAGTAATGAGCAGCAAATCGAGATTATTGAGCGTGCATTGGCTTCTACAGATTCAAAAATAAGCCAAGCCTATTTATATGGTTTTTACAGAAGTCGGAATGATGACGCAAAGAAGCCCTTAACGAAAGAAGCAGAGAAAAAACTGATAGAATTATGGAAAGATTTTTATCCGGAGGAAATAGGGCCGGATCGTTATATATCTGCATTGCTAATGAAGAATCATTCGGTATTAGTATTCCATCATTTTGTAGATGAAGATTATGTACTTATGGATGTGCAACTGGCTATAGAAATTATTCAGGGAATTACTTTGAATGAAGAAAATGATTCTTATGCTCCGGTTGCGTTAAATGCTTTTCTTCAGCATAGAAATCCAAATGTAGTCATACAAGCTTTACGAACTATCTCAAAAAAGGAAGGCTATGCTGAGCGATTGAATAATTCTATTCTAAATGAAACGGCGCTAAATGTTATTAAAGAAGATCACATAAGATTAGCCGGATTCAATGCTTCTACAAATCCGGAAGATTATCTTGATGATTTGGTAAAGGTTGGAACGGAAGATCCGTATTTACAAAACCTGCGATATTCTGCTTTTAAAAAAGTGTGGAATCAAGAAGAGGTATTCGATTATTTAGTTGCTGATATAGACACCTCTCAAGGATTGCTTTATAGCTTTTTGTTGAGTGAACTAAATACCTTTTGGGCGAATGCTGATGAGGATATAAAGACGGAGAAAAGAGTCGCTCAACTGCGTGAGATTCTTTTTGATGCCATCCAAAACGGAGAACCTGCTTTTACACTACAAGCGTTGTATTCGGATGAAGAAATACTTAAAGACAATGATTTTGAACAATTGGTTGAAGTGCTAAATGATAAATCTGTTGTTGAGGATATTGAAGTATTTAGGTCAGTAACTTCTATTCTAAAAAATCGGTTTGAAGAAGATTCTGAAGTTATAATTACTGAATTATTTGACAATTCCAGCCCGGAGTTAAAACAGAATCTTATTGCTCAGGATTGGTCTTTTATAGAAGACTCATTGGCTCCAACTACGTTTAGAAAACCAGACTGGGAGCGTTTAGGTGATTTAGGTCCAAATCCGGTTTGGGTGTTAGAAACCAAAAAAGGAGATATTGAAATTACCTTGGATGTATTAACAGCTCCGGCTACTATTTCGGGAATGGATAGTCTTATTACTAATGGGCATTATAATGGAGTTGCTTTTCATCGAGTGGTTCCTAATTTCGTAATTCAAGGTGGAGATGTTGAAACGGGTCGTGGTTTTGGCGGACCGGATTATACCGTTCCTACTGAGGCAAGTGCTTCTCATTATTTCAGAAGAAAGGCGGGAATTGCCAGTTCAGGACCTGATACCGAAGGAAGTCAATACTTTTTCATGCATGTTTGGGCTCCTCACTTAAATGGACGTTATACTATTTTTGGGGAAGTTACAGAAGGAATGAGTGTGGTAGATCGTATTACTCAAGGAGATGTTGTACGGAGTTCGTACTGGAAATAAAGATTTAAAATTTCTAGTTAACCTCAGTTCGATATAAAAGTGGCCATTTGCGAGGAGAAATTGCCCAGATCAAGCTAAATGTGTTATAATTCCGAAGCAATCTCGCCGATTTGGACTTATTCTGGGAGATTGCTTCGCACTGTATTGCATGTTAAGAGGGCAATTGTTTTAATCTGCTCGTGCCAAAGGCATTCCTTCGGAGCAAATGCGGATATTATCTTGAACTCTGGTTATTTTGTTTTTGCTACCATAAGTTCATCCCAACGAGTGGTATAGCGATTACTAAGGTAATTCTGATTCATGAGCCATTTATTGCGATGATCCTTTTCTTTGTGTAAGCCTGTGGAGGCAAAAGCAGCTTTGTTCCGGCCAAACTTTGAGTTAATCTCATCTACACATTCCATTAATTTGTGTTGTTCCTGAGTGTATAAATGAGGATCAAATAAATCCATTTGAACTTCTGAATTTGGAACAATACCGGTTAGCCAAACAGCAGCTTTCTTATATTTTGTATGCTCTATGTAGATTTGATTGATAAGTTCTTTAGCTAAATGAATAAGTGTTGGTGTATGTGCAGTCGGAACTTTTAAAACACAGCCTTTGCCATACTTATATTTACCTTTTAGATTTGAATACTTATCCCCGATCAAACTCACATGTAATACAGAAGCTACAGAGTACTGAGCACGAAGCTTTTCGGCTGCTCTTGATACAAAAGTCGAGGTGGCTTCATGAAGACTTTGGATATCATAAATAGGTGTCCCGAACATGCGCGAGGTTAATATTCCTTTGCGCGCTTCTTTTGCGTCTTCCAATTGCATACATGGGATTCCGTTAAGCTCCAATACTGTTCGTAAACCGGTTATATGCAGCTGTTTCTTAATCCACTTTTTATTGCTGATAGTGCGTTTCAGATCCAAAGCTGTGTTAATGTTATAACGGTTTAGCCGGACGGTCATGCCGTTTCCAATTCCCCATATCTTTTGAATAGGAAAATCTCGTAAATATTCATCGAGTTCGGGATGATCACATAGATTGAGAACACCATTACAGGCGGGATCTTTTTTTGCAATTCCATTAGCTACTTTTGCAAGTGTTTTGCTTGGGGCAATTCCAACAGAAACAGGAAGACCAGTCCATTTTAAAACGGTGTCTTTAATAAAATGGCCATACTCAGTTAAATCCTCAAAAATATTGGTAGAAATAGTCATAAAGGCCTCATCAATGCTATACACTTCTACGCCATCGGTAGCTTTTTCGAGAATATCCATAACCCGGTTAGACATGTCTCCATATAAGGCATAGTTAGATGATTTAATGACTATGCCATTTTCTTTAAAAAACTTTCGATACTTAAATTCAGGGGCTCCCATGGGTACGCCCACATCTTTTGCTTCTTGAGAACGAGCAATCACACAGCCATCATTATTAGATAGGATCGCAATCGGTTTGCCGAGGAGTGTTGGATCAAAAACACGCTCACAAGAAGCGTAAAAATTATTACAATCAATCATGGCATAAGCCATTGGGGAGTTTTTAAACGGATTAATTTCCATACATCTACTCCTCAATATTAAAACGATGAATTACGTGCGTAACTACGCCCCATATAGTCCACTCTGTTTGCCGGGTAATTGCTATAGGTTTGAACTCCGGATCATCTGAAACCAAAAATATTCGAGAGCCTTGGCGTGCAAATCTTCTAATGGAAGGCTCTTCATCAACAGACGTTATTATGATGCACCCATGCCGTGGAGTGATAGATCGATCAACAATAAGAATGTCTTTGTCATGTATTCCAGAACACTCCATGGCACTTCCTTGAGCTCTTACATAGAATGTAGCAGATGGTCTGAACACAACCAGTTCTTCTAAGCTGAGAGCTTTTTCTAAATGATCTGAAGCGGGCGAAGGAAATCCTGTCTCCATTTTTCCGGCTAATTCCAGATTTCCGGTTCGTGCGTTTTCGATAGTATTTTTTTGTGCTTCTATGCTTCTCATTGGGCAATTTTCTTACGCATTTAATATATGTGTATTATATGTATAAAAGAGCGTGAGCCAAAATCATTTATCGAAAATTTTGCGTTTCTTTTGAATGATGTTTTTAGAATGTTGATTAGTTAAGTTGAAAGTGAATTAAAACAAAAAGTATAGATCTGATTCATGATTTTAGTGGGGTATATTATACTTGGTTTTATAGGCATGGAGATTGTTTCCTATTGCGCACATCGGTGGTTATTTCATGGAGTATTGTGGAAAATTCACGAGTCTCATCATACGCCAAATCATAGAGTTTTTGAGCTAAATGATATGTTTTCTTTAGTTTTTGTGGGGATTTCAGTGTGGCTTATAATTACAGGCGCAGATTCGATGGTAATTTCAGCCAACTTTGGGATTGGAGTGGGAATTGCACTATATGGTGTGCTTTATTTCATTATTCATGATCTTTTTACTCACAAACGGTTTGTTCCTTTCAAGAGTGATAATTGGTTTATGAAGTTAGTACGCAGAGCTCATCAACGCCATCATCAGGATGCGGGCAAAAAAGGGCATGAGCCTTACGGACTTTTTCTGTTTCCTTATGATAGATATCCAGAGAAAAAAAGAAAGAGATCAGATTAAAGAACTCTTTGAAATGAATATGTGATTATGGATATTACTTTAGAAATAAACTTATTCTACAATGACGATTGAACAGCGAAAAATTAGTTTAATAGAATGGATAACTCAGGTTGAAGATGAGGATATGCTAAGAAATATAGAGCAGATAAAAAATACATTTCCGATAGATATACCTCCCGAAATTATGACTCTTTTAGATATTTCTAGTGCTGTAAATGATACTGATTTAATTGAGCATTCATCAACAAGAGAATTATTAGATGAGTAATGAAGAAAAGAATACTCTGGACTCCGGTTGCTCTCAAATCCTTACAAGAAGTTCAGGAATTTCTTCTAAAGCATTGGAATGAAGAAATATTGAAGACCTTTTTGGATCTAATAGATTTTAAGATATCTCAGTTGAAAGAAAACTCTAAGTTGGGAAAGATTGTGATAAAAGAAAGGTCGTATCGAAGGTTGGTGGTTCATAAAAATATCACATTGTTTTATTCGATCGAGACAGATATCATCAAAATATTATTGATATGGGATAATCGACAAGACCCAACCAAACTGCTTGATACATTGAGTTAAAAACCTGAGTTCCCACAAAGTGATGCCCTCGGCAGATTCTTAAAGACACTTGAGCAAAGAGTTTGTCATTCAAAGCCTGCCTGCACGTAGCCGTTTCGGCAAAAGCAGGGTAGCGCCAAAGGCATGCGAAAAAAAGAAAGAGATCAGATTAAAGAACTCTTTGAAATGAATATGTGATTATGGATATTAGTTGCAATAGTTAAGATTTAATTATGAGGCTACGTATGATTACAAAATCAAAATTAAAAGCACACATTGATCAATTTCCGGATGAGTTATCAATCGATGAACTAATTGATCGCCTAGTATTTATAGATAAGCTTGAAAAAAGGATTAAAAAATCTGAGTCAGAGGATGTTATTTCTGAAAAAGATGTGGAACAAGAAGTTCAGGAATGGTTCAAATAGAATGGCTTAAGGAAGCAAAGGAAGATCTGAAAGAAATATTTGAATATGTTGCATTAGATTCGAAAAGATATGCACAACTTCAAATAGAAAAAATTGTTAGCGGAACTAAAGTACTTAAAAATCCTCATTTTATAAGGTCAGGTAAGTTGGTAAGAGAGCTGGAGAGAGAAGATGTTCGAGAATTGGTAGAAGGTCATTACCGTATTATTTATAAAATTATAGATGCAGACTTGGTTCATATTTTATTGATACATCACAATGCTAGAGATTTAACAAAAAGAAAAATTTAGACTCAAGGCTAGCTCAATATTCGTCGTATTTGCTGAAAATGCCTTCTTTGATGAGCTTCATTAACAGCTAAACACGCACTGATACTCATTTTAATGATCGGATAAATGGGGTTTCCTACTTTGATTTTTCCAAGATGCAGGTTTTCTTTATCCGCCTTTCTTATGAGAGATAAATATCTGTCCTGTATTTCATCAAACTCTTTAAGAAGCCGATCCTTGTCCATTTTCTTGGCCTCTATTGGCTCAAAAGGAGGAATAGTGGGAACGGCTCGTTTGAATTCCGGACTCACAACCTTAATAAACCAACGTATATGAATAGGATGTTTATAAGGAGCATTTCCTTTTTTTAAATCAGATGTATCGCCAAGAATTTTATCCTCGAGTACCGTTAAATATTCTTTATCAGTCTGTATAAGATGGCTTAATATCTCGCCGATACACCATTTATTTTCTGCGGGAGGCGTACTAAAAATTGCTTGATCTACATCATCTACTAAGGAATGTATAGTATCTTTGGCGGATGTAAAGGCTTGTATATAGTAATCGTTTGTGTACATTTGTTTTATATATTAGGTGAATAAAACTTATCAGTAGAAATTATTAGCAGACCTTTGTAAGGTAATCATCAATGAGAAATAAAACTGAGTTCTATACCAAATTGGTCGTTTGGGTTGTTGTTCTTTTTAATATTCAAGCTATCAAAGCGCAAACTATTGTGGTTAATCCAAATAGTGGATTTTATAGCGATTCTTTAAACATATCCATTCAAACATTCCCGGATACCTTAAAGGCATATTATACACTTGATGGCTCTGTTCCTGATACTAGTGACACCGTTTTTGAAGATACTTTAACTATATACAACACAAGCGTATTTCGTGTCGCTACTTTTTCACCGGACATGCTGGATACCAACTTGGTTTCCAAAACTTATTTTATTGATGAAACTACCGAATTGTCAGTGCTTTCTATTACCAGTGATCCCAATAATCTGTTTTCCGATGAACGTGGGATTTATGTGGAAGGAACCAACGGAATCCCCGGTTACTGTCGAAGCTCTCCTAAAAACTGGAACCAAGATTGGGAACGTCCTGCAAGATTAGAATTCTTTGAAAAGAATAGATCTGATGGATTTACAATAGATGCCGGTATTAAAATTGGGGGTGGGTGCACAAGATTGTACGATCAGAAATCGCTGGATATTTATTTCCGAAGCGACTATGGAAGCTCTAAACTCGAATACCAAGTGTTTCAAGATAAGCCTATTACATCATTTGATCGACTAGCGTTAAGAAGTGGAGGACAAGATTGGTATCGGGCCATAATTAGAAATGCCGCCACACAATCGATGGTGAGAGACCGAATGGATCTGGGATACCAAGCTTTTAAACCGGTAGCTGTTTTCATAAATGGAGAGTATTGGGGTATCCACATACTTCGGGAAAAACAGAACGAAGATTTTATTGAAGCGAATTATGGGTTTAATGAAAACGAATTAGATATCCTTACCAGTAACGCAAGAGTGAAAGAAGGCTCCTCAGATCATTATGATGCCATGATTGATTTTATTTCTGATAATGACCTTAGTATCTCTGATAATTATGCCTGGGTTTCTGATCAAATGGATATTGATCAATATATCGATTATCAAATTGCTCAAATTTATTGGGCAAATGGAGACTGGCCGGCTAATAATATCATTTTTTGGAGACCACAAATTCCCGGCGGAAAATGGAAATGGCTTTTATACGATGTTGATATGTCAATGGGAAGTCATTCACGCGGTGTTTATGACACTAATATGCTAAAAAAACTCACAACTACGGCTGGTACTACGTATGAAAATCCAAATTGGGCTACGTTTTTATTCCGAAGCTTGCTTACAAATCAGGATTTCAGGAACAAGTTTGTTCAGCGGTACAGTATGCATATTCATACAACTTTTGCCCCATCAAGGATGATGAGTTTTATCGATAGTACTGCACAATTGATAGAGTCTGAAATTCCAAGACATAAAAGCAGATGGCCGGAATCTTTAAAATTTGGATCTTGGGAAAAACACTTAGCCATTATTGAAGAATTCATCAATAAAAGACAAAACTATGCTAAATCATATTTGAATGATTATTTCGATCTAATACGATTACATAGTTTAGAAACAGTAGTTGAGCCTGCTGAAGCCGGCAAGGTTTATATTGAGAATGTGAGATCGGATGAATTAGAATACGGGCTTATTTATAATTCCATTCCAGCTAATATAAAAGCTGTAGCAAATCCCGGATATACATTTATAGGGTGGAGTGGAGCATTGAGTGGTTCAGAAGAATCAAAGGATGTTGTGATAACAGAAAATACTTCGCTTACTGCGCGCTTTAAAAGAAATGCTATAAATAGCACCGGTATTGTAATCAATGAGATAAATTACAGATCAGCAGATGACTTTGACCCGGAAGATTGGATTGAGTTCTATAATAATTCAGATCAAAATGTAAATATATCAGGTTGGTATTTTTCAGATTCTGATGATACCCATAAGTTTATATTCCCATCAGGAACTATTTTGAATTCAAACTCTTATTTAGTTCTTACAAGAGACGATGCTTTATTTGAGAATTTATTTCCGGAAGTCACAAACAAGATAGGAGATATGGACTTCGGTTTGTCAGGAGACGGAGAACGCATAAGATTGTTCAACTCCTCGGACGAAGTGATTGATGAATTAACATACAATGATAAAGCTCCGTGGCCTATAGAAGCCGATGGAATGGGTTCAACGCTTTCTTTGACAAACCCCGGTTTTGATAATTCTGATGGTGCGAATTGGGCAGCTTCTAACGGACATGGTACTCCCGGTGAAGCAAATTCGGATGTATCAGTTAGCATTGAAGATGAATTAATAAATGATTTACCAAGTTCTATCTCTTTAGAGCAAAATTATCCGAATCCTTTCAACCCTGTTACAACTATAAAATATACATTAGATAAGCCTGGTAAAGTTTCTATTAAAATTTATGATATAACAGGTAGATTAGTATCTGAATTAGTAAATGAGAGCAAAGCATCGGGAAATTATGAAGTGTCCTGGGATGCTGCTTCGGTTTCTTCAGGAGTATATTTTTATAGACTTGAAGCGCTTGGTGAAACACTAAGTAAGAGCTTAACACTCATTAAGTAATTTTCTTTAGCTAGTGTTGTTACCATAAAGAAAATAGAGCAATAATTTAGTTATCAGCTTTGCATATAATTCCGTTTAAGTTATTGGTTAATCGGTAAGATGAGTTAAATTCCTCATCTTTTGGTCTAAATAACGACTATACCAATTAACCGTTAACGACACTAGAGAGAGCCATCCCATTCTTTCAAAAATCGGTCAACATACTCTTCCATAAACTGATGACGTTCATTTGCTATGTTTTTAGCAATCTCTGTATTCATTCTATCTTTCAGTAAGAAAAGCTTTTCATAAAAGTGATTTATGGTGTGACCGTTATCATTTTTATAAGCCTCGAAACTCGCATGTTTTGCAGGCTGTATTTCAGGATTATAAAGTTCTCTGGATTTGTGTCCACCATACGCAAAAGCACGAGCAATTCCGATAGCCCCAATGGCATCAAGCCGATCAGCATCCTGAACGATTTTACCCTCTATCGTTTTCATTGGAGTTGCAACTTCTGCTCCTTTAAAAGAAAGATCTTTAATGATTTCTGTAACATGTTGAATTATCCCTTCATCAACTTCTAAGCGTTCTAACCATTCACGGGCTACTTTAGGACCAACAGTTATATCACCATCGTGAAATTTATGATCGGCTATATCATGCAAAAGTGCTGCGAGTTCGATAACAAATACATCAACCTGACTGGAAGTTTGAGAAGCTATACTTTTGGCTGTATTCCAGACTCTTTGAATATGCCACCAATCATGACCGGAACCTTCTCCCTCAAGCTTGTTGCGTACAAATTCTGCCGTTTTAGATACGACTTCAAATTCCGTGGGTGTTAATTTAGACATGTGCAAAGTTCAGCAATTACATCTTGTTTCAACTTATCT
>TARA_R110002049_G_scaffold255016_3_pt1 | contig 11063 bp, 18 predicted proteins | sample TARA_R110002049 | Tara Oceans TARA_R110002049 (sample SAMEA4396941) | marine metagenome | biome: Polar Biome; feature: [SRF] surface water layer (ENVO:00010504); material: water (ENVO:00002006), including particulate matter (ENVO:01000060) such as... | depth 5 m
AAATACCCCTTCCGTAAGAATGATTACATCAAGGGGGTTTATGAAAGATGTTCAGTCAGGCTGTCCATTTAGACGCGACTATGAGGTGGAGGCATGAGCATTCAAATAGACATACCTTGCACTAGCGTATCAATTGAAAAAGGCACTAGTGATAAGCCACTACTGGCAGTATGTGAAGAAGCTCGCGCTGATGTAGTGATACAGCACATCAAAGACGAGCTAGGTGCTGAATACGTTTTAAGCGTGTTTAGTAAATCAGAAATACAACAGTACATGCACGATAACGGTTTCACTGTATTTGACGATGAGTGGAAAGTTAAAAATAACGCGAAAGCAGCTTAAACCGCCCCCTTACGAGGGCACACAACCACCCCGCATACAGTTTGGCGACTAGCGGGATAATCAACACAAGGATATTTGAATATGACGAGTTTAGCAATCAGTACCAAATTTGAACAAGAAAACTTCGATTACGATGTTTGTGAAGCGGTCACAGTAAACGCGCTTTATGAGCAAGTAAAAAGCGCTCAGCTACAAATAAACACGCAGGGCGATAACATTGCTCACGTTGAATTAAATAGCTCAACTGTCGTTATCACAGTAAGCACCTGCCAGTACACAACGCCTATCCCAATGACTTACGGGTTATCTGCACCAGGTATGCGTAAAGCTCTAGCTCACATTCACCAGTTCGTTACCGTTTCGCCAAGCTCGTCAGCCAAGGAAGGCACCCTTTTAGGAGTGAAGCGCTAATGAAGACACTGCCTTTCACTAAAGAGAAGTTTTTACAGGAAGTCGCAGAGCATAAATTAACGGTTATGCATGACGATGGAATTTACCGTCACTTGCGAATTCAAAAGCCCGGCACTTCATGCATGCATTACGACATTGTTACCTATCCAGGTTACTTGGTTTACACAGGTGACATGGGTTCATACACATTCACGCGCTTGAGTGACATGTTTGATTTCTTCCGTGATTCAGATGATGACTGGGGTATCAATCGTCGTTACTGGTCTGAAAAGTGTGAAGCCCAATGTAGTAGTGGAATTAATAAGTTTAACTTCGATTTATTCAAAGCAAATCTCTTGGAATATTGCGTTGATGAGTATTCTGACAACTCGGAAGAACAGAAAGCGCACCTACTCTCAGAGATTAGATATATAGACGAAGATGAGTTCGGCGCCGTTAATTTCGTTCGTGACTTTGATGAGGACAACGAAGCTGGTGTAACACTTGGCGATTTCTGGGAAGTAGATAACACCGAGTATACGCATCGTTATACATGGTGCTGCATGGCAATAGTTTGGGCTATACGCCTTTATGACCAGCACCAACTGGAGAAAGCCCAATGACTCAATCCACCAAGCAAAAGGTAATAGAGCAAGTTAAACGCTCACTACCCCGTAAGAACTTAAGCGATGGCGATCAAGCTCTTCTTGAAATGCTGTACGACAACAAACTTTTGAAAGGATCTGATGATGAGTAATCAATTAACAACTAAGCAATCGGGATTTGCGTTAAACCCTGCAAACCTAAATGAAGCTATGCAACTTGCAAACATGATATGCAACTCTCAGCTTTGCCCACAAAACTACAAGGGAAAGCAGGAAGATACTCTTATCGCAATGATGATGGGCAATGAAATAGGCCTCAACCCGCTTCAGGCAATTCAAAATATTGCTGTTATCAATGGTCGCCCTTCCATTTACGGTGATGCTCTTATGGCCTTAGTGCAAAACCACCCTGCATTCGGTGGTATATCCGAATCATTCGACGAACAAACAATGACAGCTACGTGCACAGTTCACAGAAAAGGCGGTGAGCGTCATACCCAGACATTTAGCAAAGAAGATGCTTCGTCAGCAAAGTTGTGGGGTAAACAAGGCCCATGGACTCAATACCCTAAGCGAATGCTTGCGATGAGAGCTAGAGGGTTTGCACTGCGTAATCAGTTCGCTGATGCCTTAGCTGGCTTAATAACTCGCGAAGAAGCTGAAGACTTGCCGGTAGAAAAACAAGTTAACGCTGAGCCCACCCACTCAAGCCCTGCCCCTGAGAAAAAAGCTATTCAAGAGAAGCCGCAATTCACTCAAGAAATGCTTAACGCCAAGGCTAACAAGTGGGCCAACTCAATTTCAGCAGGAAGCGATCCTCAATCGCTAATCGATATGTTAAGCGAGAAATACACCGTTTCTGATGACTTAGCAAAACAAATTCTTAACCTTAATTCGGAGCAAGCAGCATGATTAAACTTAATTTAGTTCAAGGCACAAAAGAATGGTTGGACACTCGCCTATCTCATTTCACTGCATCAGAAGCGCCAGCAATGATGGGGGTATCTAAGCATATTAGCCGCACTCAGTTGCTAGACCACAAAAAAGGATGGACCACTGAGGTAGATGCTTTTACTCAGAAATTATTTGATGCAGGTCACCAGGTAGAAGAAATGGCAAGACCTCTTGCTGAAACTTTCACCGATGAAGATTTAGTTCCTGTTGTTGGTGTTCTAGATGGCACTAAATACCTTGCGTCATTTGATGGTATTTCAATGCTTGGCGATATCCTTTTTGAGCATAAAATGTTTAACAAGGTGCTAGCTGAGAACGTTTTAAACTCAGTGTTAACGCCTGAGTATTACTGGCAGCTTGAACACCAGTTAATGGTCTCAGAGTCCGATAAAGTGCTATTCGTTTGTAGTGACGGCACAGAAGATAAGTTCTATTCAATGTGGTACGAGTCAGTACCAGAAAGACGCGCTGAATTAATTGCTGGTTGGGAGCAGTTCGAAAAAGACCTAGCAGTTCACGAACCTAAAGCAAAAACCGAAAAAGTAATTGCTCAAGTTTCAAAAGACTTGCCGATGATCACTTACCAAATGGACGGTATGGCCTTAACGTCAAACTTAAGCGAATTCAAATCAGCCGCTTTGCAACTGGTAGATAAAGCTAATCAGGAAATTGAAACAGATCAAGACTTCGCCAACGCTGAGGCGCACCAAAAGGTTTTCACTAAAGCTGAAAAAGATATTGATAGCTTGTGTGACCGCGTTCTAGGTGAAGTTCAAGATATTAGCGTTTTCGTAAATGACCTTCGTGAAATTAAAGAGCTAATTCGTCAGGCACGACTTGCTGAAAATAAGCAAATTAAAACCCGTAAGGAAGAAATTAGACAAGGAATAGCCGTATCAGCGAATAAAGCTCTTTATGACCACTCAATAAACGCTATGGCTGAGCTAAAGGTTGCATGCCCTTCTCTTTCTGTTGATGTAGTTAGTGCAATGAAAGGAAAGAAGACTGTTGCCTCACTGCAAGACGCTGCCGATTCAGAGCTTGCCAAAGGTAAGATCGAAGTTGACGGTTATGCGAAAACCGCCTCAAGCAACCTGGCAACTTTAAAAGAGTTTGCAGCCGATTATCGTTTTCTATTCGCTGACTGGAAAGATATAGCATTCAAGCAATGTGACGACTTCACCGCATTAGTTAAGACTCGCATATCTGATCACAAAGAGTCAGAGAAAGCCAGAATCGATGCTGAGCGTGAAAAAATACGTTTAGAAGAAGAAGCGAAAGCTCAAGCAAAAATTAAGGCAGAAGCCGAGCAGGCAGAACGCCAGCGCCAGCAAGAAGAGCTAGAAGCAAAACGTTTGCAGTCAGAGACGGAAGAAAAGCTTGTCGTAGATGATTCTCCAAAAGCCGAAACCAACCACATGCGCCACCCAATGGACAAGCAGCCGCCAAGAGAAGTGGCAACGCGCCAAGCTCAAAAGAAACCCGTGACTATGACCTACGAGCCATTAGCTCAATGGCCTAGTGATATGGACCGCGCAGAAAACGAAACCCTAGACGAAATATGTAATCAGCTTGCAGAAGCAGAAGATTACATCGAATACCTTAAATCTAATATCCATGGAGTAGCAGCATAATGGCGAGTAAAGGCGTAAATAAAGTCATTCTGGTGGGCAATCTAGGTCAAGACCCAGAAGTAAGATACATGCCAAATGGTAACGCGGTAGCGAATTTAAGCATCGCGACCAGTGAAAGCTGGAAAGACCAACAAGGGCAAATGCAAGATCGAACAGAGTGGCATCGCCTAACCATGTATCGCCGTTTAGCGGAAGTGGCTGGCGAATACTTGCGCAAAGGCTCGCAAATTTACGTTGAAGGCAAATTGCAAACCCGTAAATGGCAAGACCAACAAGGCCAAGATAAATACACCACTGAAGTGATTGTTGATCAAATGCAGATGTTGGGCGGCAAAGGGCAAAGCAATGAGTCTCAAGATAATACAACTCAACACAGAGGGCAGCAAAATCAACGCCCTCAAGGTGGTTCAAATAGCCAAGGCTATCAAGGTAATGGTCAGCAGTATGGTAATCAAAACCAAGTTCAAGGCAATGCAAACCTAAACCCTGACGGCTCACCTAAGTCACCAGCGCAAATGCAGGGTAAAGCGCCAATGGCAGAACCAGACTTTGATTTTGATGACGATATACCTTTCGGGCCTATCGCGATTCAACACCGAGCATTGCTCAACTGTATCTAACCAAACCGCCCATGTTAGCGCATGGGCTAAGGATTTAATGTGGCAGATTTAATAACTTCAAATTTAGATGACGACATGAAAAACAGTTGGGGTACTGACCCTTTGATTTTCAACGCCCTAAACAATGAGTTTAATTTCTCACTTGATGCAGCGGCTAGCAAGAAAAACCACTTGGTACCTAACTATCTAACCAAGAACGATGATGCTATCCGTGTTGACTGGTCTCTTGAAATGAAAATGTGTGACTCGCCTAACCTCAATGTCTGGATAAATCCACCATACGGCAAAGGCTACATTAAGAGATTCATGAATAAGGCGATTGAGCAAAAAGAAAAAGGTGTAACAACTGTGCTGTTGGTACCTGCAACTCTGGATGCTCAATGGCTTCCTATCAGTGAGATTTCAGAAATCAGAATAGTAACAGGTGGCCGGTTGAGTTTTTACCACCCGATTACTGGCAAGAAAGTTAACGGCAATACAAAAGGTTCTATGTTCGTAATTTTTAGACCTTCAAGAATGCCGCTATCAATTCGCCCTGTTGACCGTAATGAACTGATTATTGCTGGTACACCTCGGGAACTACCGAAGCAAGCCGAAAACTACAACCTAGCAGCATGACCATAGCATCAACAATCCGCACGTCTCACGATGACCCTGAACTGGCGATTCGTGAGGCTAAAGACAAGTGCATAAGAGTTGAATATCCGAAAGGTATTACACGATACATATTCGATGATAACTCTGCTCTAGATGTGACACGTGTAATATTTTTAAATTGTGGGAGTTGGACAGAATGAAACTAATTAGAAATTTAGAACATCAAGCAAAGCTGCATAGGTTATCAGGTGCAAACAGCATGGCTTTATTGCTGCAAAATGCCGCTGATAGGATTGGTGAGTTGGAGTCTCATTTAGATGCTGAGGCTAATAGTTGTTTCATCCTTGAAGGTAAGAACAAGGATTTGGAGAAGTCAAACGCAGCCTGCGCAGTTGCAATAAACGAAATGATAAGCAGAGGTGAGGTTAAGTCGCTACTTAAAGGCAATAGCGAGATTGACGACATTGTAAATAATTACGCGCTAGAGCAGCAAGAGAAGGGTATTGAGTGGCTGATCGAAAATGAAACCACGATATGCAGAATTCAAGGAGCGAAAAGGTCTGTTGTGTTTTGCGTTGACGCTGGGGCTAGAGTTAGCCAACTACGCAACCAAGCCAAGGAGCTAAAATCATGAGTTGGGATTGGAGCAAAGAAGACGATGAGGTTGTGGCTGTTATTGAAAACGGATGCTTGCCAGATGCTTTAATTAAAAACAGTAACGGAAAGCTGATGATACGGGACAGGAACCTGCCTCTGGGATGGTTTGAGTCATCTCGTGACATTAATTACTACAAATCAATTCACAAGGGTAGACTCCACATTCGCCCAGAAAAAACTGAATGGACTATCTACAACAATGACAAACCTTTTGGTGAACTTAACGACGAACAGAAAGGGGCGCTGATGGTGGCTAGCTTGAGTGCGAAAATAACTGTCGAACACCCCGCTGGACGGAGAGAGATTTATAAACCCCTGTGGACGGAGACCGCAGTCTACCGCGCCAAACAACCTGAACCAAGCATGACTGATAAAAACGAAGAAAAGAACCCTAAGGCCATGTGCATCAACTGCGAAGAACCCGAAGTATCAAACAACCTTTGCGCATGTTGTGGATGGCTGCAAAAAGAAGGTAAGTACGAGGTGAAATCATGAGTGATATTACTAAATGGCAAAACAACACATACGTACTACTGAGCGACTTGCACGACGACCATGAGGTTGCATTGGTTGAGAATAGTTTGCGGGATAGTGAGTTCGATAACGTGGAATACCTGAATTACAATGATGGATGTGAGTCTATAGGAGTGTATCTCTCTTCTGTAGGCACATGGACCGTTCTTGCAAACATCAACGGGGATGACTCCTTTATAACCCGCAACCAAGCATTAAAACTGGCAGGGGTGGAGCTATGAAGGTAGTAAACAAAGTTAAATTTAAATTAGGTGCGCATGAAGATAAAGAAATATCATTGAAGCCGTTGACTTCCTTTTTAGTTGAGTCAATTGATGACAGTTGGGTTAGGTTAAGGTTTAACAATAAAGATATAGTAAATTCAGATATATCTAAAGAGGTATCGTGGTCAGCTCATATGGAATGCTTCGACAATAAAGCTAACTCAATCGTGCAGGTGTCACCTAGAATTTTTCAAATGTTTTTTACAGAAATTGAAGAGGTGATCTAGCATGAAACAGCTAATTGATTTAAAACGCTTCTGTAGTGCGCTAAGTATTTCATCATCGACTTACTATGAAATGCGAAAGCCCGAAAGTGAGAAGTATGATCCAGAAATGCCAAAGCCAATTAAGGCATTTGGCGATAATAAACTAAGGTTCGACAGTGACGAGGTTGAGGCCTACGTTAACACCCTAATCACTCGAGCTAATAAAATCGCCGCTTAGATTTTTCTGAGCGGCTTCACTTATCATTTCACACCAAAGCTCATACGCTTTCAACTGCTCGTCAATCCAATCATGTTTGTTATACACGGCCATTATGCCCCCAAGCTCATGGCCTAACATCTTTTCAGAGACATGCGGTAATACTTCCTTTTCTGATAGTCTCGTTGATAGCGTTCGCCTAAAGTCGTGCGGCGTGAACTTCTCAAATTTCACCTTAGCGCTAAGCTTTCCCCAAGTGCGCGTGATAAATCTGTTTAGCGAGTGAGAGGTCATATTAGTGCCTTTGTGTTGACCAGGTATTAAGTAGCCCCCTGCCCCGTAAGTTTCGTCCAAATCCAAAATGATACGCTTTGCCATGCTTGGGATAGCACGGCGAATAGTTTTCTTTGTTTTGCTTCTTTCCGGTGGCAATGTCCAAACGCCCCTATCTAAATCAAATTCAGATCTGAGCGCTTCACGTATCTCAGAATTACGGGCGCCAAAAATAATCAGTAATTTAGCGCATGACTTAATAGCCGGCGTTGCGTGTGTTTGCCCTATCTCTGCCCATAGCATGCCAACCTCATGCATTTGTAAATTACGCTCGCCCCTGTTAGGTGGTGAGCCAATGGCCTTAACATCGATATCAAAGAACACGCTTTTCTGAATAATGTTTCTCGACCTGCACCACTTAAGCATGGTGTTAATCGTTTTATGCACTGCCCCGGCGTTTGTGCGGCTCGTCTCTTTTGATATGTTATCAAAGAACGATAACCAATACTCAAACCGCGCCTTTTGCACGTCATAAGGGAAACGCTTATAAGTCATGTATTTGTTTGCGTGTGACTCGTACAGTGCGCGTGATGTTGCTCTGAGTTCTGGTAAACGTTTTTCAACCCATTGCTGCGCACAATGCTCAATTGAAACATGACTATCTTTCGTTGTCGCGTATCGCGGATCCTCACCCTCATCTAAAAACCGTAAGCATTCAAGTGTGCGTGTACGTGCATCAGCTAATGAAAACGCGGGATAACTGCCAAGAGTTAAACGCCGTTGCGACTTATTAAAGCGGTACCTAAAAACCCAACTGATTTTACCGGACAGGCCGCAGCTTGCTACCAGCCCATCGCGATCAGGATATTCTATGGTAGACTTTCGTTTTTTGCCGTGGGCAGCATTTAGTTTCTTTTCGGTAATAGCCATTATTCACTCAGCGACACAATAATTTGAAATAACGACACAATAGTGACACTGAATTGAGTAAAATGTAAATAGAGCTATGTAGAGTTATGGAGAGATTAAAGAGAAATGAGTATTGATTTTAAAGGGATTGCTCAAAATGACGATTAAGCTATGCAGAGTTATGGAGAGTTATGAATAATCCTACGATATACTGGCACGTTAAATAACCCCTGTTGATTTTAAAGGGCTACAACTGAATAGTTTAAAATATCGACACAATAGCGACACAGATCTATAATTACGTTTAAATTCCACTGAAATAAGAGCTCGCTAAATGACAATACAATTCGAATTATCCGACAGTACACAGATAACTATTTTACAGGAAGCGATTAAGGATAAGGTAGATGCAATAGCTAAAGAAGAAATAGCCAAGGCTCAAGATAACATTAAATCTCGGGTTAACGAATCATTGGCAGGTTTGGCGGTTAACCTTTTTTCAGAGGTGGATCTTATGCGTGACGGACAGAATTTGAAAATTACCGTTAAGAGTGACTTATGATTAATTTATCAGCGGAAGGTTTTGACTCGTTACAGGGTGATAACTCAGAACAAGAATTCAAAAAGCTATATCTTGGAGATTTCAAAGTAAGCGATCGAGAAATTGATTTACGTGAACGTCTTGAGTTGTACTACAGGCAAACGCCATATGAAATGGATAATCGGACGGCCATGGGTTATTGGAAGGAATTTAATCGGTGGTGTGTTGAACGAGGTTACACACAAAAAGAAATTAACCAAGCTAAAAGGAATTTATGCCGTTTGAAAGCGCCTAAGAAATAACCTATATTAAAGCCTGTAATCAGGAAGCCCAATAACTAACAAAAGGAAGTATAGTGAAGCACATATTAATAGCAGTAGCGTTCTTGTCGTTTGGTGCCAGTGCAGATAATTACTTAGGTCAGCTATCGGTTAACCCGTATGCGACTAATTCACTCACTAGCCCAACGTCAACGTATAAAGTAAACCCATACTCGACCAACGCACCAAAGCTGTATAATAGTAAAGGTGAGTACCGAGGCGAATTAAGCACTAATAAATACAGTACTGATTCTATCTCTAACCCTTACGGACGTTACGGTAGTAAATATTCTGCCGATAGTATTAATAACCCATACGGTGCTGGCAGTAAGTACGATGCAGATAGCCCAACCAACCCTTACGGGAATGGGTTAAGTGTTTATTCTGATGATTATTAAAGGTTGTAATATGAAGGCAATAAGAAATATTTCCATTGGATTAATTGCATCGATAAGCGTTGTTTTGGTTTTATTTTTATCAGATACAGATGTTGGCGCGGAGTGTGGAAATTCCAGTTTAACTGGAATTCTGACTCCATCTGCTTGCGGATAAATTGAATTTGAAACAACTCACCATTAGAGCTTTTGAAAAGTTTGAACGGGCCGCACCAAAGATAGGGCTATCCTTAGCCCTAATCTTTGGTTTGTTACTCCCGCTATATATTGGATGGACTAACGTTTTTCCATAGCTTCGTTGTATCTCTTATTAAACCTATCAACAAGTGTTTCCATCTTATCGTCAATCTGTTTGATTTTTTCCTCGGCCCCTTCCCTTTTCGCAAGTAGCTTCTTTCGGTTACGTAATTGCTTAAGTGACTTTTTGGTTTGGTCTGCCATTGGTTCAAGTCGAATTAGATCCTCATTTTCCTTTTTGAACTCATAGCGCTCTTTGCCACGAAGTGAACTGAACTCAGCTTTATACTTGCTTACTTCATCTGCCCTATTATAGAAATCTGTTTGATCACTATAATCAGTAAGCTTGCCATACACTTTACGGATGAATGGCGTTTTAGAAGCTTCAAACTCACCCTTTGTACCTCGAGCAATTGTTTCAGCCGTTCGTAATACTGTTGCCCCTGCACCACCGCCTAGATACTCAGCGATATAGCGAAGCGTTTCAGGATGAACGTCAATACCTCCCTCTTGATACTCTGTACCACCTGTAGCTGAGTTTAAGCCTTTGGCGGTAGTCTTGAATATCTCGTTGGTTTTATCGCGCCCTAGCGCTGAATCGCTTCGTTTATCGCCCCACATGTTATTGGCGTCGCTGTAAATCTGACTACCAAAAAAGTTTGTATTAGTCATGATATCTACAAACGGTTTCCCGATTTGTGGCGTAAGGGTTTTAAAGGTTGTCTCTAAAGCGTCATTCCCTTCAGATAAGCCAAGTGGAACAAATGAGCCCATTACCGCTTTCACTAAAAACGCGGCGTTTTCCGATACCTTGCCGCCTGACATTAACGATTCGGCTGCGGTACCCATGTTGGCAAACACGTTGTAACCATAAGGCATAGGAAGCGTGAAATAGTCTTTACCGTTTGGATGCATAAGAACAAAGTTACGCTCTTTCACATGCTCAGGTATTTTATCCCAGTAGCTTTCGCCGTCGTCGTCGTCATCAGAAAGCATTCGGTTCATTACAGACATTGAGAACGCAATACCCGCCATGGCTATACCAGCCTTTTGAGCAAGGTTTAATTTCTTCTTACCATCAACTACTTTGAATGTGCCAATTGCCCGGGCAAAGTTAGCTGTACCCTGTATGCCTGCGTTGGCAAATAAGAATAATGAGTTTAACCAGGTTCCGGCCTCGCCTTTTCGGTTAAAGTTAACCGTTAGGTTTTTGGCAAGCACTGCCGCTTTATGCTGGCTTATCCCTTTATCAAGCGCGTTTTTATACACTGACAATCGGATCGCATTCTCTACCGACGAGTTGTAATCTTCGATAAACTTAAGCGCCCCATCTTTAAACTTCATTACCTGACTTTTGCTTTCCAGCTTC